>Ga0209698_10003289_pt1 | contig 18075 bp, 12 predicted proteins | sample LitLauG_LLR_2012_FD_187203 | JGI IMG/M metagenome (GOLD analysis project Ga0209698, IMG submission 187203) | Freshwater sediment microbial communities from Pennsylvania, USA - Little Laurel Run_MetaG_LLR_2012 (SPAdes) (version 2) | ecosystem: Environmental > Aquatic > Freshwater > Creek >...
ATGCGCAGACTCTGCTTCGCCGACTCACGCTCGACCGTCCCCTTCCACGGAAATGAAAGGGGATGAGACCATCCTGCTGGTCGAGGATCAGGAGGCGATCCGCGAAGTCACGGTCGAGTATCTGGGGCGTCTTGGCTACGAGGTGCTGGCTGCACCCGATGGAGAGGCCGCACTGAAAATTGCGGAATCCCAGACGAAGACCATCGGACTGCTGGTTACCGACGTCGTCATGCCGAACATGGGCGGACCGGAACTGGCGTCGCGTATAGCCCGGATTTCCCCTCGCACAAAAGTATTGTTTATGTCCGGGTATCCCGATCGAGCGATCCGCCAGCATGAGGGACTGGGTGAGGATGCCGAGATTCTGCAAAAGCCATTCTCACTTAAGAAACTGGCAAGCAAAGCACGGTCTTTGTTGGATAGCAGAACCTCCAAATAACCGCAACGTGTTGCTCTTCAGGAGGAGACTGCGAGTGGTGAGTCTGCTGTCGTCACCTGCTCAGTTTTGACCCTTGGCAGTTTGAGGTCCCAGGCGAGACCGAGCCAGCGCAGGACAGAAATCCCGTACCAGTTCAAATCGAACTCATACCAGGCAAAGCCATGGCGGGCGGAATTCGGGTCGGCATGATGATTGTTATGCCAGCCTTCCCCGAAGCTCAGCATTGCTACCCAAAAGTTGTTCGTCGACTTGTCTCCGGTTTGGAACCGGCGGGATCCCCACATGTGGGTGGCCGAGTTCACCAGATAGGTGGCGTGAAGGCCCACGACTGTACGCAGGAAAACGCCCCACATGACGAATTTCCAACCTCCCAGGATGAGGAGGAGCACTGCCAGAACGGCGATGGGAACCCAGTGCCACTCGCTGATCCAGCTGTGAAATTTGTCTTTGCGCAGGTCGGGGACATAGGGCAGCAGTTCAGCCGACTTGCGGTGCATCGGTTCCCCGGTAACGATCCAGCCCATGTGCGCCCAGATGCCACCGTCGCGGGGAGAATGGGGGTCGCCGGGCTTGTCGGAATTCTGGTGGTGTGTTCTGTGGGTGGCCACCCACGCGATCGGACCGCCTTGAAGTGCAAGCGTGCCACAGACTGTCAAAGAGTATTCCAACCACTTTGACGTCTTGTAGCCGCGGTGGGTGAGGAGCCGATGAAAACCCATGCCGATGCCCAGGCTTTCTGCGACCCACCACAGCAGGGCGGCAACAGCGGCGGCCTGCCAGCTGAACATGAAGAGCGCGATCACCGCGCCGGCGTGAAATAGAACGATGGGAATGAAGGTCAAGTTAAGGGGCTCAGCAAACGTCCGGTCGCGCGTAAAAATGCTCATTAAGAAATAGTCCTGGAGGATTTGTCCTTAGGGATTGGATCACGAAGCAGTGGGAGCTTCTGTAATACCTTGGTAATTCTTGAAACCTTAGTAATTCTGATCGGGATGGAGCAGGATTCCGACTCGCCCATCCGAAGTGCATTCACGAGACATCAGGTCGCCGAAATTTTCGATCCTCTCCCAAAATTATCCCTTGCGCCTGACGACCGAATGGGAGGACAATGTGCCCCCAGTTGGGGTCTTTGTGTGGCGGTCCTCGTCCTACCTGGCCGCTAGTGGGGTAGATTATGGATGCTTCCGCTCACGACCTTCTTCTTGTCGGTGGCGGAGGTGCCGGTTTGCGAGCCGCGATCGCCGCGGCCGAGGTCAACCCCAAGCTGAGTATCGCTGTCGTCTCCAAGGTCTATCCCATGCGCAGCCACACCGTGTCAGCGGAGGGCGGAGCCGCGGGTGTCGTGAAGCCGGACGATAGTCTGGACGAACACGCGTACGACACGATCTCCGGCGGAGACTGGATGTGCGACCAGGATGCAGTGGAAGCATTTGTCCGCGAAGCTCCGCTCGAACTGCTGCAACTGGAACATTGGGGCTGTCCCTGGAGCCGTGAGCCGGACGGGCATATCGCCGTACGAGCTTTTGGAGGAATGAAGAAACGGCGCACCTGGTTCGCCGCCGACAAGACCGGCTTCCACATGCTGCACACGCTTTTTCAGACCACGCTCAAATACGATCCCATCAAGCGTTATGACGAGTGGTTCGTCACCAAACTGCTGGTCGATGATGGCCGCGTACAGGGCGTGGTGGCGGTCGAACTGATGTCGGGCAAAGTGCAGGCGATCACGGCTAAGGCGGTCATCTTGTGCACGGGCGGATGCGGCCGGATTTTTCCTTTCACAACCAATGCCAATATCAAGAATGGCGACGGCATGGCCCTGGCGTTTCGTGCCGGTGCGCCCCTGAAGGACATGGAATTCGTGCAGTACCACCCCACCGGCCTGCCGTTCACCGGAATTCTCATTACCGAAGCGACTCGTGCCGAGGGCGGCTACCTGATCAACAAGGACGGCTACCGCTACCTGCAGGATTACAACCTGGGCAAGCCTGAGCCTAAACCCGTGCTGCGTTCGATGGAACTGGGGCCGCGCGATCGCTTGTCCCAGGCCTTCGTCCACGAAGAACGGAAGGGTCGCACGGTACCGACTCCCTATGGCCCCATCGTGCATCTCGATCTGCGGCACCTGGGTGAGCAGGTCATCAACACGAAGCTACCTTTCGTGCGCGAGCTCTGCCTGAAATACCAGAACCTTGATCCGGTACGGGAACTGATCCCCGTCCGCCCGGTTGTGCACTACATGATGGGCGGTGTCAGTACAGACATCCACGGAGCCACACCGCTGGCCGGCCTGTATGCGGCCGGAGAGGTAGCCTGCGTGAGCATCAACGGAGCAAACCGCCTGGGTTCGAACTCCCTGCCGGAGTGCCTGGTTTTTGGTGCCCGAGCCGGAAAAGCAGCGGCTGACTATGCAGGCAGCCAAGCCATGCCGAATGGCAGAACGCTGGCCCAGGCGCGTGATGAACAACGCAGACTGGAAACCCATTTCCTACGAAAAATCGGCGGGACGGAACGGGTTGCAGCCGTTCGTGATGAGATGCAGCGAACGGTCGAGAACAGTGCCGGCATCTATCGCGAGGCAAGCCAGTTGACGAAGGCCACAAATAGTCTGCGCGAATTACAGGGCCGCTTCGAGAATGTGCGACTCGATGACCGGAGCCACACCTTCAATACCGAATTGCAGTCGGCCCTGGAACTGGGATTCATGCTCGACGTGGCAGAGGCCATCGTTCAGTCCGCCTTGCAGCGCACCGAATCACGCGGAGCGCACCAGCGTACCGACTATCCTGCCCGCGACGACCGGAAGTTCCTGGCTCATTCATTGGTGTATCGCAATCCCGACGGCTCCTCGCGCGTCGAGTACCTGCCCGTGAAAATTACTCGCTGGCCTCCGGGAGAACGCGTCTACGGCCAAGTCGAAGAACATGGCAAGGAGGAGGCGCCTCCGGCAGTTCCGATTCGGAGAGCCAGCTGACATGGCGAACACCCTCATTCTCGAGATTCAGCGCTATTCTCCCGAACGCGACGCGGAACCCCGATTCCAGGACTATGAGGTTCCAGTGCACAAGGACTGGGTGCTCCTGGATGCGCTGAACTATCTCAAGGACAAAGTGGACGGATCGCTCACCTACCGGTGGTCGTGCCGCATGGGGATCTGCGGCAGTTGCGGGATGATGGTGAACGGCGAGCCCAAGTTGAGCTGCGCCACCTTCCTCACCGACTGCGCAAACAGCGGATCCAAAGTTCGCGTCGAACCGCTGCGGTACTTCCCCGTGGTGCGCGATCTGGTCACCGAGTTAACTGATTTCCTTGGCAAACTGAAGAAAGTGAAACCCTGGCTCATCCGCACCGGTGAGCTTGCCCCCAGCAGCGGCGAATTTCTGCAGACCCCGGCGCAACTCGAGCACTACAAGCAATTCAGCATGTGCATCAATTGCACGCTCTGCTACGCCGCGTGTCCGGTCGTCGGGCTGGACCCGGTGTTCGTAGGACCGGCCGCGATTGCGCTGGCTCAGCGCTATAACATGGATTCCCGTGACCAGGGCGCGCAAGAGCGGATCGCTGTGCTGGCCCATCCCGAGGGCATCTGGGGTTGCACGTTCGTCGGAGAATGCACGCGAGTCTGCCCCAAGCACGTGGATCCGGCGGGTGCGATTCAGCAATACAAGGTGAAGGCCGCGCTCGAATGGTTGAAGGCAGTCGTCATGCCGTGGGGAAACCGACCAAGCAAGGAGGCCTCCAGTGCGGCCGCAGACTAGCAATCCTCCCGCATACACCGAATACCATCCGCGATGGTACCGGCCCCGCGTGTCGGTGTACTGGTGGCTGGGTGATTGGCGCTACTTGACATTTATTCTGCGCGAATTGAGCAGCGCATTCGTCGCCTTGGCGGTGATCCTGACCTTGTTCCAACTGCGAGCATTGCGCGCCGGACCGGAAGCGTATGCAAGGTTCCAGCAACGGTTACACTCGCCCCTGTTGATCGCGCTCGGCGTTGTCAGCCTGTTCTTCGTTGTCTTCCACGCGATTACATGGTTCAACCTGACGCCTCGCGCGATGGTGGTCCGGTTGCGCGGAAGGCGACTCCCGGACGCGTTGGTGGCAGCTCCCAACTATGCGATCTGGTTGGTCGTCTCGGTAAGTGTGGCCTGGCTGGTGACGAGGTAAGCGATGGCACGAGAGTCGAACGAAGCTTCGTTGTGGGCGCTGTTCAGCGCAGGCGGCGTGGTGGCTGCGTTTCTGATTCCGGTGCATCTGTTCTTGTTCGGGCTGGCTTTTCCTCTGGGATGGCTGCATGCTCCGAGCTACGAATCTTTAATGGCTTTAGTGCGGATGCCGCTGGTGCGGATCTATCTTTTTGCCTTGTGCTCGTTGCCGCTGTTTCACTGGGCCCATCGTTTCCGCTACGCTCTCTACGACGGGCTCCAGGTGAAACATCTCAACGAAGTGATCTTTGTGCTTTTTTATGGCGGCGCGGTCCTGGGAACCGGGCTGGCGGGATACTTGTTGTGGACGATTGCGTAACGCGGCGTTCACTGCCGGGAGGCTGATATGGAACTTAAGCTGAAGACCATCTCGAAAAGCGGCATTGAAGAAGCGCTCTCCAAAGTTACACTCTACCGTTACTTGAATGAGCCTGAGGAGGCCGAATCCATCTGCCACGATATCCTGGCTATCGATCCCGAGAACCAGGTAGCCTTGCGCATGCTGGGTCTAGCCATCACCGACCAGTTTAACGGGGAAAGTTCGGATCGCTACGCAGAGGTCGAGAGCACTTTTCAACAGCTGAACGATCCTTACGAACGACACTACTATGCCGGACTTCTCTACGAACGGCGCGCCAAGGCGCAGATGCGTGCCGGGAGACCTCCCCATGTTCTAACAGGCCTCTTTGAGGAAGCCATGCGCCATTTCGAACAGGCGGAAAAGGTCCATCCCACCGGGAACGATGACGCGGTGCTGCGCTGGAATCGCTGTGCGCGCTTGCTGCACACGCTTCCGCAGGCAGAAACAGAACACCACGAACCGTCTCTGCATGACGATGACACAGCTCCCCTCCAGGTGGTCCGTCGCACCCGGCTAGCCAGCTGAAGCCACTCTCAGAGGTTTTCGCTGCGTCCCAGCAAGTGACGTAGCGCCGCGCCCTGAAAGGCTGGGTCGCGCAAACGCCGCAACAAGAAGTACTCGTTCACAGGATGATCATCCTGCAGTGCGGGAAAGCCAGGAGCCTGCTGAATGAGGGCGTCGAGAGAAACTTCGCGACTCAGCACAAGGTCAAACTGTTCTCGAGGACTCGAGGTGGGTCCCCATTCCATCAAGTCACGACCTGCATCCACGGGAAGCCTTTCAGACAGCTCGGAAGCCGAGAGATAGGGAATGGGAGTCATGCTGGCCAGGAAGTGAATCCCCCATCCTTCCACCGAATGGAAAGCTCGAACATAACGGAAGGATTCCTGCAGAGCGCGTCCGACAGATGCGACAACAGCAGAATCCCCTTGCGGAAGCCATTGTTGCAGAATGCCGTTGGGGCGGAGGTGCCGTCTGGCCGTGCGGTAGAATTCCTTCGAGTAAAGCAAACTTGATCCCGCTGCCTCAACGGGAGGTGGAGGGTCGATGGTGATCACGTCGTACTGCTCGGAAGAACGCTCCAGGTAAAAACGGCCGTCATCAATCACAACCTGGGATAACGAGGACTGCATCAGCGGCGCAGCACCCGGATGAAAGAACGTTACGAGGCCAGGGACGCTGGGTACCAGTTCAACAGCAGTCGACTGAATTCCCCAGGACAACATCGAGAGGTGACTGGTTCCCATTCCAAAGCATATGACCAGGCCGCTCTGCGGCGGATGCAGTAGGAATGCGTTCGGCAAATGCACCATCATCTTCGTAATGGGCGTGAGATTGGTGATTCCGACACCGTTCACCAATAGCCGCTTGCCCTCTCTGCTGGCACCGGTAGCCACGACGGTAGCGGTGCTGTCACGCCGGACCTCACGCGGTTGATACTGCTCTTCAAATCCCTGGCTCGAGAAAGCCGCGGCCACGGATCCCAGTGTCAGGATGCACGAACTCACCACATACGGAGAGCCGGCCAGGTTTCGGAAAGACAAAGTGAATCTGGGCCGGTACTTGAGCCCGGCGACGAACCAAGGCAAAGCGAGCGCGCACAGGCCAAGCCGTTCCCCCGCCAGTGGCAGCAAAATGAAACCCGCCACGAGTGGGCCCAGGACGCACCCCACGATGTTGATCCCATAAGCCGTACCGGCGCGATCCGGGTCACCGCGGGAAAAACGATCCACCATCGCTGGCGTGATGAATCCCACCAAGCATGAAAACGGCATGATGCCGAGCACTACGCGCACAATGGCGGGAACCCGCGCCCTGGGATCGGCGGTCAGGAAAGCTACCAGCACGGAAACCCCGAGCACAATCCAGAGCAGTCCGCTCTGCAGAATGTCGTCCCGGTTCAATCGCCGGTAAACCCATGACCCGAAATCCATCGCGATCAGATACAGGGCAAGAATGGCCGCGAACGCATAGACCACGGTGCTCAACGACGGAGTGTAAAGGCGTACCCAGATGACCTCGGCACCCATACTGGTCAGACCAGTGCCGAACAGAAGCCACAGCAATGCTTTGTCGGGGAAAAAATCAGACTCCGAAGACTTGCGCGTCGCGCGGGTTTCGTTCACGGCCAGTACGGCCCCTGAGGACTTCCGTACCAGAGTCAGCGAAAAGGCTGTCGCGGCCAACAACAAGTTCAAGACCGCACTGATATGAAGAGTAGGCTGGAATCCAAACAGTTCAATCAGAAACAGCGGAACCGTGGCCCCAGCCGTCGCGCCCAGCACGTTGGCCAGGTAAAGATAGCTGAACGACCTCGCCGCTCTAGGATTGCGATCCTGTCGGATCGCAGCCATCGCGAAGGGAAAGGTCGCTCCCATGCAGATACACCACGGCACCAGGGTGATGGCGAGCCAGATCCCTGACGGCAAATAATAAAACGACGACGCGAGCGAGATCGCACCCGTTTTCAGAAGCAGTTCATGGCCCCACAACAACTGGTGCGGCACAGCGATCGCGGACAATCCAATCAGCAACTCCATCAGCGCATACAACCTTAGCGCTGGAAATTGGCTCCCCGCGCCATACTTGCGCACGACGATCCCAGATCCCCAGGAGCCGAGGCCCAATCCGACCATGAATGCGGACAGGACAAGCGAGACCATGGCGGTCGTGACTCCAAACTGCGCCATGGCGATGCGAAGCCAGATGATTTCATAGAGAACGCTGCAGAACCCGGATAGCAAGAAGAAGGCGAAATACCATTGCACGATCAGGACCTGTTCTCTCGGAGATTTCCCTTGATGGGTTGGGCTCACATTGCAACAAAGAAACTGTCCGGAGGTCAACCTGAAAGGACCTCAGGCGATTTTCAACGTTCTCGCGGGGCGATCATCGGCTACCGCTGCCCCGGAGACTTTGTTTCAGGGTAACAGTTACCAATGGTGTCAAAAGCCGCACACTAAGAGGCTACCCGCCCACCCTTTGGGCCATGTACTTGTGTTTCTGGGTGGGCTACCCTGCCTTAAGGAGAACTCAAAACAACTGGAATCCAAAATGAAATGCCTTCTTACTATCATTCTTTTCAGCGCCATAGCACAGGGACAAAACTTGATGGCCACAAGCTCCCCGTTACCGGACGCGCCGAGCCACGTTCCTTTTTGGACCCTCGAAAAGAAGGTCAGTGCCGGCATTTTTGCCGGCCTGGTCGCTGCGGATGCCATCACGACGCAGCGCGGACTAAACCAAGGCTTTCATGAGGCCAACCCCCTGATGCGTCCGTTTGTTACCCGCGGGGCGGGTGGAGAGGCGGTTGGCTCCGCTCTGGGTTTTGGCACCGGGTTGGGAGTTGTGTATCTGTTGCATCACACCCACCACTACAAGGCTGAACGCATCGTCATGCAAGTCATGATTGGCGGTGAAGGTTTCATCGTAGCCCGCAACATCCACGCAATCCGTTAACCGCAACCTGGGCCACGGGCACCGGAGTGACGAGCACTCTGACTCGACATCCACGCCCTCTCGCTCTTGAAACACAGCCAGTGTCCGAGGTTCTAACGTAACCTGCACCTCGCTTCCCACACTCTGCTCGTGACATGCCGAATTGAGGACCTCAGAGGCGAGGTCCAAGCGAAAACCTCAGGAGCGCTGACTAGCCAGTTCTGTATCTTGCGCCTCTCACGCGTGTGATACGGGTCACAGACCGATGCCAACCTGCCAGAGAAAATCCAATGGGAAGGCGATTGATCCTCAACTGAGTTCTGATGCTGCTCGAATCAGAGCAGCGGAGACGCAAGCTCGCACGCAGATACTAAGAGACGCCTTCAGCACCCCGTCCCACTGGAGCATGCCATGCAGAAAAACAACGGGTCGCCTTTGATTGAGCTACCCCGCCTTGATCGTGGTTGGATCATCGCCAACCATAAGCTCGTTTCCTTCCACGCCGCTTTCCTGACCTCATTGTTGAGCATTCCTCTGCACGTAGCATCGAGGTTCGATGTCATTCGACAGATGTTCCTCAGCGTGGAGGTCGTGATCTCTTCTCTGATGTGGTATGTGGCATGGCACTCCAACATCGCGATTCACGAGATGGGGCACTACCTCGCGGCCGTCAAAACCAACAACCTGAGGCCGGAGTTCGCCGGTCCCGCCGAGCAAAAACTGAAGCAAGGCCTGCTGGGCAGGTGGCGGTGGTATCTCGAGATGTTCGTGAAGATCCCCTACGGAGCCTTCCAGGGAGTAAATAAAGAAGCCGGGAGCTTCCATCCCAGCGTCAAGACCCAGAACCTGGCCGTGTCGGCCGCTGGCCCGAGGGCGAGTAAGGTGCTCAGCCAAATCGCGTTCCTGCCAGGAATCGTTTTGATATTGCTTGGCCTGCAATTCACCTTTCCTGCAGCCGTGTACGCAGGAAGACTCCTCTTCACCGTGGGCGTGGTAGCCCTCTTCGACTTCCTGCTCTCGGACGCAGGAAAATACAAGGCGTTTCAGGAAAGGCAGCAAGAGGCAGCGGCCCGGGCGGCGGAAGTAAGGGCCGCGGAACCGGCGCGCGCGACGCAAGAAGAGCGTCCGGTAAAACTCTCCGAACTCAGGCGCAAGCTCAGGCTACACCGGCTCCAGGAGTTGGAACTGCCGGACGGAAAGATCGTGTTCGCCCCATGGGAGTTCAGGAACTCCATCATGGGCGGACGCCACACCGAGGAGATGGGCGGCAACTTGAGCTTTCAGGAATTGATGTTCCTGCCCCTCACCGCGAAGGACTACATTGAGGCGCAGCGTGTCACCAACCTCCTGCAAAGCCGCGCGATCCAGATCATCCAGGACACCGAAGGGTTGAATTTTGTGGGCATCGGCCTCGAGGGGGGCATCGTCGCCTCCTATGCCAAGGAAAAGGGCGACTTGCTCCCGGAAGAGAGGTCGCTAAGAGTAGCCGTCCAGGCCATCGAGGAATGCGGCTTTGTTCCCGACCGGGACGTCTGCATTGCGCTCGATCCCGCCGCCAGCGAACTCAGCAATGCGTACCGCGAAAAGACCGGCGAGAAGGATTCGGTCGGCCAGTACCTGTTCTGGAGAGCCGAGGATCCGAAGGTCCTGACCACCGATGAAATGGTCGAGATGTACATCCGGTGGGTCAAGAAATATCCCATCGTCTCATTGGAAGACCCCTTCGCGGAAGATGACTACGAGGGATGGAAGAAACTCATGAAAGCCCTCGACCAGGAAATCCTCATCATCGGAGACGATCTGGTTACGACCAAGGACTCCACCATCCAACGATGCGCAGAGCAAGGGCTTATCAATACGGCTTTGATCAAGGCCAACCAGATTGGCACGCTGAGTGAGACTCTACTGGCAACTCGGATCGCAAAGCAGCTCGGGCTCGCCCTGGTCGTCTCGCACCGGTCCAAATCTCCCAACGAGGTGATGGAAGCCGACATCAGTTTCGCAGTGGGCGCCCTCGGCCTGAAATGCGGTGGCGGTGCGAACACGGAGAGGCTGGTCAAGTACGGAAGAATCGTCGAACTGATGGAGATGGCGAAGAAGGGTACCAAGATTACCCGGAGACTCGACCCCGATCTCATCATCGCCGACATCTCCGCGCACGAGGAACCGACGAACGCGGGCATCCCGACGGTGGGAGTGGTGGTCATGCTCGACAACGGCATGAAATTCTCCGCCGCCACCCCGCTGGGCACCTCGGCCGGAACCGATGAGGCCATCCACCTGGTCGACAGCATCATCGAGGCCAACCCGCTCACCCGCAAATTCCCGAATTACTTTACCTACAAGGAAAGGGAGAAGACCTACCGCTTCGTCCCCAACATAAAGGCCGACGCCATCGCCAAGGAAAATCGCGACCTGGCCGACCTCTGGATGAGGGCAAAGAGGTACGGCGGCAAAGGCTGTCTGAACGCGGTGGCCAACGTAACCGAAATGGTTGCTCCCCGCTTCCTGGGACAGAGAATCTCGGCGCTCGGATCGCTCGCCGACATCGACCGCGAGCTTCTGCTGCTCGAACTGGATCTGGCCGTTAAACGCGGCAAGATCGCTCCCGACGCCTCGGCGGACGAGAAAATCCAGATCATGCAGAGAAAAGCAAACCTCGGCATGAACGCGGTACTTTCCCTCTCGCTTGCGCTCGGGCGCCTGGTTGCCGCCAGAGACGGGATGGAACTTCCCGAGGTGCTGCGGGAAATGGAACCGACCATCGACCGTGACTATCTGTACGGGATCAAATCAGCAGTGCCCGTACCAGAAGAGGTCCATGCGTAATGGGCTATGGAAACAGTCCGTTTTGGGGGTGGCGCAGCGCTTTAGCGATGTGATATGGGCCAGCCTGCTAAATGTCATCCGGCCCGGGCATAGGCAGATTTTCCTCTCGGCAGATTTTTTCGAGCTGGCTGACAGACCAGACCGCATCGAAGTTATAGAAGGCGCTGTAAGGCTGCTGGAGCAGTTCCAGTACCCGCGCGGACTGTCGATCGCTCCCCTCGAGCAAGCAATCTTTGACTTCTTCGAGCCGGATCCCGCTCACCTTCAGCGTGACGAAGCACTGCACGTTGCTGGGCTGAAGTGAGAGCTGGTCGAGCCCATCCTTGAGGATCTGCTTGCGCGCCAGAATGACTTTCCGTTCCCCTACCTTGTGCAGAACCTGCATGTATTTCTCAAACAGGACCCATTCATTCACCAGTTGCCCGATTTCGGACGGGCTGAAGCGCTTCCAGAACGCAACCGGGTAGCGGAACGACAAGAATCGGCCCAGCATAAACGCGCCCGCCTCGTAGCCGGAGATATGTTCGCGCGCGCATTTCGCCAGGGCCCCCTTGAAGAACCGGATTTTTCGCTCCAGAGTCAGCATGTCGAAGACGTTGCCCTGGCCCAGGTGGTCGCCGATGTCGCTCTTGAGAACCTCTTCAATGTACAGTTGCTCGCGGTCGTCAAACCAGCTGTTCACGAGGTGCTTGGCTTCCTCGGACTCACCTCTCATCTCGAAGTTCACCAGTCGGATGACTTCGTTGAGGGTGGAGACCTGCTCGGCCGCGCGACTTCGGATCAACTGCTGGTAGTACCGGTAGGCGTATGCAATGGAAGCAAACGTTTTTTTCTCTTCTTCGTCGATCTCGAGCGACTCTCCCTTCATGTACCTCAAGAGCCGCGCGGGCTTGAACTTTGCTTTCCCCTCGTAGATCGTCCTCCGTCGCGACGAAAGAGTGATCCAATCGCCTTCCTTGATTTCCTTTCCCGAGGAATTCCTGAGCCTTCCCCCCAGCTCCCACGAGACGCCGTTTTTCTCGAGGTTCAGGAGAGCGGGAATACCCAGGCTCTGGCAGATCGTGACCACGTGGATGGCGGCGGAGGTCAGGCTCAGAATTGCGTCCACTTCGCGCATCACCACCGTGTCGGTCGGGACAAAGGTTTTCTTGCACAGGCACACCTTGTCGCCGTCTCTCTTGGCTTTCAAGGCGGCCTCGCCCGTGAAGAACAGGCGCGCAGACACTGCCGACCGGGGCAGAACCGGCACGCCCGAGCAAAAACCGGTGAGTGTCCTGAAAACGTCCTCATCGATGGTGTCGCTCGTAAGCTGCTTAATGTGGAAGGGCCGGATCAGTTCCGTCACGCGCTCGCGGGAGATTGCCCCTGACTTGTGCAGATCCATGGCCGAGGTGAGGGCCGCTCGACCCGCCAGCCCCGCTTCGTTCAGTTGTAGGAGTGCGAACCACTGGTGCCGTCCGGTCGCCTCCACCGCGAACTCGATCGTCACCGGGGACTCAAACTCCCGTTCCAGTTCTCCAAGGTGCGGCACGAAATGATATACGGCCGGGAAAGTGTCCTTCACATCCTCCCGGTCCTCAAAACAGGTTGAGTCGATCTCCGCAGTGCCGGTCATCATTTCTTCACCGAAGATATTGTGGGCGGTCTGGAGTTCGATCCCCAATCCGGTCTTGGAATGACGGCTGTGGATGACGCCGGCATAAGAAGTCTCGTCGCGCACCGTGCAGATCATTTTCTGCAGAATGAGGCTTGGGTAATGTTCCGTTCCCTTGCAGAGAGACAGCACCAGCGCCTGGTTCTCTTCAAAATCCTTGTACGCCTGGTGCGCGAAGAAAGCGGCTTGCGCAAGCGGTTCCTCGATGAGCCGTCCGTCAGTTTTCCGGACGATTTCGCACAGCCGCCCAGTCAAGGCCTTCACCTCGTCCGGAGAGAGGTCGGACCGGACCGCACTCACAATGGCCGTCTGCTCGTCGCGATCGAGAAAGCGACAGAGGTTTCTCAGATTATTCAGGAACATCTTGTGCGCAGCCACGGAACCGTACATCTTTTCCAGGCAGGGCAGCGTGCTCTCGGTCACCCCCACGTTGAGGTACGTGTCCATGACTCCCGGAATGTAGCGGGGCGTGGCGCAGCGAATGGCGAACACGAGAGGGTTTCCACAATTCCCCAAGCCCTGCATCGTCAGGATCTCGAGCTGCTTAAGGGCGTCCGCCAGATGCTCTTCGAAGCGCTCGGCTCGTTTGGTATAAGCGTGCGCCGTGAGCACCACGAAGTCGGGCACAGGATAGCCAAGTTGGCTGAGCTTCAGAAGTATGGACCCTTTTTGACTGATGTCCTGCTCCGAGTGAGCCTGAGAGCTTGTGCAAGGTACGACGAACTCATTCTCTGTCGGCTGAACACGCGCCGCCCCTCTTGAGGAGTCTCCGTGTGCGGCGGACAACAGATCCTCGGCCGCCTTGGGGTCACCTCGCCGGGCATTCACGATCAGCGAGAGATGCCTTTTCCCTTGCTCAAGGTCGCCGTTGCACAGCAGAGGAATATCGGCCTCGCTGATCACGATGCTGCCAGTTGTGTTGTCCTGAAATTCAAACTCTACGACCGGTGGAGAATACCCGGGACTGTCTAGAGCGATGTGATCTCTCTTGGAAGAATGCAAATCCCTTCGCAACAGAACGGTACGTTGGTTGAAGTAGTTTCCGCGGACCCTGAAGTCGCGGATTTCCATTCCTATCACGGTTTCCATAACGGATCACCCTGCCGGAGCCAACCGATCGCTCAGCCCATGAGGGCCCGGGAGGACTCGAACTCGATGACGCAAGTTTGCAGGTTGGGTAAGCTGATGTCTGTGATGCTGCGCACAACCGCTTCATCCCGCCTCTTGTTGGCGGGTATATCCGAATTACGGCTTCCAGGTCAGGGAATATGCGGAGAACCCGGTCGGCCGAAGCACGTCAAATTGCACATGCAGCGGCGCCTCCGATTGCGGAAACGTCAAATCGAGGGCAGCCTCGGTTCCAGGTCCGACTTCGGGCACTTCTACTTCCTGTCGATCGACCGGAATTTCGCCCTGGCCGTAAAAGACCGCACGCACCTTGTAGCTGCGCAGGCGGTACCACGGGACGTCGCCCCGTGTTCGGAGAATCAGATGAAATTTGTTTCGTTCGTTCTGGACAGTAAGAGATTCGACGGGACTCAATTCCTCTCGAAGAATCGGGTAGGAGGACTTCTGCACACCGTAGATATCGACCACTCCGTGAACTCGCTGCTGCAGTGCGCCGACTCCTCGATCCCCCACGTGGGTTCGATAGTCGTTGTAGCAGAAGAAAATCGCGCCGCCCACGAAGTCTTTCGAACGGATCACAGCGTCGTGTGTCCGCAGGATATGGATTCTGTGTTCATCGCCTTCCGGCCGGTCTGGCGTGCAGGCGCAGTAGCCGTACTCCGAGATGACGATCGGTTTGCCCGGGAAGGCCGCGTGTAGATCATCGAGATGTTTGCCCATGTCCTCCGCCGCGCCCGGCTGCCAACTCCCGAAGTACTCGTTCGTTTCAATGAAGTCCATCAGCCCAGCCACATCGCGCTCGGGAGTGCTGCCCAGAGAGTTGGAAGCGTATGAGCAGAGACGCCCCGGGTCGAGACGCTTGGCTTCTTCCAACATACGCTTGGCGAACTGGTACGCTGGCGGGTTCTGACCGCTGATTTCGTTGCACAGCCCCCAAACCACGACCGAGGGATGATTGCGGTCACGCGCGATCATCTCGCGTAGTTGCTCCAGCCCGTTTTCCATGATGTCAGAATCAGGCTGCGCTCCCATACCTTGGAACGTGTCCGGTCCCCACGCGGGGACCTCGCTCTGCATGAGAATGCCGTGACGATCGCAGTAATCCAGCACGCGCTTTTCCTGTGGCCAGTGCACGCGAGTGAAAACACAATTCAGGTGTTTCAAATCTCCGTGATCATGATCGATCCATTCCTCGGGCTCGGCCATGCCGAATTCCGGATGGCTGCCTGCCATACGCTCGACCCCCATCAGGCGGACGCGCTCGCCGTTCAGGTGGAATGCACCATCTTTCACTTCGAACTTCCGCACTCCGAAGGTCGTGTCAAACTGATGCGTGCCTTGCCCATCCGTAATCGAAAATTCAAGGCGATAGAGACTAGGAAAGTCAAAGTGCCAAAGTTTTGCTTTGCCCAAACTTGCGTTGAGGGTCAGAGCTTGACTGGTTCCTGCATTGATTGCCAGCCTGACGGGCGCTGAGTTGGTCGGGGCTGAGAGTCCCGTTTCTTCGTCAACGACACGGAAAGAAGCATCGCCATTCCAAGCCCTTTCGCTGGTGTTCCTGCACCGAGCCGAAATCGTCAACGCCGCATTTCCGTCGCTAAGGTCCGGGACCGCTTCGATGTCAACGCTTTCAACGAAAGTCCTCGGTGTAATGAGCAGCTGTACGGGACGGAAGAGGCCACCATCATTGGCCCAATCGCTCGAACGCCCACGCGGCAGCATGTGATCATCGAATGTGTTATCCGCCCGAACGGCGATTGTATTGGGCTGTCCCCAGTGCAGGAACTGGGTAATGTCGAACCTGAAAGCGGTGTAGCCTCGGCGCGGATGTTCTCCCGCCAAATGACCGTTTACCCAGACAGTCGCGGTGTGAAAAACGGCTTCGAATTCGATCCGCACCGCGCTTTCGCGCCAACTTGGGAGGGCGTCAAACTCGCGCCGGTACCACGCGACCCCCCGATAGTCGGAATGGGCAGCGTCGACCTGCCAGGTGTGCGGCACCTCGACGTCGCGCCAGCCGGTCGAAGGAGAATCACCGGCGAACCAGGACGCACGACCACCGACATTCTGCGGGTCGACTTGAAATCTCCACTTCCCGCAAAGACTGACCAGTCTGGTAGTGGGTCGGCTGAGCGCTGAACGATTGAAGGGGAAGGCGTCGGGGGTGGTCGCGGCGACGGCGGCGAGGGCAGCGGTTTTCCCAAGGAAATCGCGGCGTGATGTCATTGCAATTTAGCGTAGATGGTGGGAACTCGAGACTCTCGTCGAGGCTCCCAAAACTGCAGATCTTATCACTCGGGTATCGTGGGAGAAAGCAACGGAAAGGTTGGGTAGTGGGCCAGTTTCGTTTTCCACTGGGGTGGTGCTAGGATGCTGACTCCGAAGCCGCACCCTATTGGTGTCACATTTCTCCGTCCGCGGTCGTGCTTCGACGCGGTCAGCCGACCGTCAATCAATGTGATGAAGTTGGAACTTTATCTTCGCGACTTTTCCGGAGTCTTCTGCTGCAGCAGAGAAGTACAGGTACGGATCGGCATCGTCTCTGCCTGGATCGAAAACTACGCCTCGAGTGGTCTCCCCAAAGGGATCTCTGACCAGGAAGTTGGTGATCTTGCCAGCCGGTGCAGAACCACTCGCGGCGGTCCTTGCCGGAGGTTCGATGTGCTTCTCAGGCGGGACGCCCGACCCTGACTTCGGCGGCTTTGCATCCGACCGGATCACCACATAGAAGAACTCGTTGCCCGTGTCTTTGTCGAAAACAAATATTCCCGGGGTGGGAGGGACCGCATAGCTCTGCTCAGCCCGGACCCTGTTGTCATCGAGCTTGGTAGGCCAGAGTTGCTGCCAGCCTCCCCCGGGAGCTGCGTGCATGACGTAGAGCCGACCATCCTGATTGGCAGTAATCTCAAACCGAAAGCGGTCACCACTGCGAAACGAATAGTCAGGACGGACACGTCTTGTTCCATCGTCTGTTTTCAAGAGAATAGCAAGTCGGCCGACGACACGATGTGCCGCGCTGGGATCGCTGTCTTGGGCCAGGAAAATACCTCTCAGTCTGCTATCTGGATCCGAGTTGCCAGACTTTTCCTGGGAGGTGCGGGTCGACTCCTGGCCCCAAATGAGCGCACAAAAAGTGCCCATTACCAGGACGAGACCAAAGAGGAACCTAGTTCTCAAGCGCATAGTCAGGGACACTCCTACAGCAATGTTCTCGCGCTCAGGGCGAATCGTGGCTCGCTACTGAGCAACCACCGGTTGAAGCGGCCGGGCACGGTAACCCACGATCACAAACCCCTTGGCGGAGACGGTGGTTTGCTTCGTATCATTCTTTGTCACGGCGACCTTGAGCTCAGAATTATCCCCGCTGGAGTTGCTCGTGGCTGCCGCTCGCGCCAGGGCTTTTGACGCCTTATTCGCCACGTTCTCCCGAGTTTCCATTGACGCATTGTCTTTCCAGTCCACCTGCAGTGTAAGTGCATCGGCGACTATGGCTTCCATCACCACTCTAAGCCATTCGACTTTTTCGCCTCCATTGATCGCGGTCTGAAGATCTCGAACACAGGGCGCGGAAAACTCTGATGAAAGATCGGCCTTGGCGAAGGTTTGTATCCGGGTGTTCTCCAGGGTCAGGGAGTAACTTGCGACCGCATTGTCCACGAGGTTGAGCGACGGCATCATCCGGGAGAGCATCTTTCCGCTGAGAGTGAGGTCCGCGGACGACTGGCCTCGGAATTCCGGCAGCGTGAATTCCAGGGTTCGGGGGGCGCGGCCCGGGAAACATTTGTCCGCCCACGCGACCACCAATGGTGTCACAAGCGGTCGATCCTTGGTGTCGGACCCTTGTTCCGCGGTCTGGATGATGTTCCCCGGGCGAAACACGCCGGAGAAGCCTACGTTGGGAGTGTATCCGCGCTGACTCAACAGCACGAAGAAGTCTTCCAGGCCTTCATTTTGAATGGCATATTTACGATAAACAAAATAAGTGACCGGGATGGCAAGCAGTACGAGGCTCACACAAAAG
>Ga0209698_10003290_pt1 | contig 18071 bp, 13 predicted proteins | sample LitLauG_LLR_2012_FD_187203 | JGI IMG/M metagenome (GOLD analysis project Ga0209698, IMG submission 187203) | Freshwater sediment microbial communities from Pennsylvania, USA - Little Laurel Run_MetaG_LLR_2012 (SPAdes) (version 2) | ecosystem: Environmental > Aquatic > Freshwater > Creek >...
ATCCTCGGCACTCGTGGAAATCCGCTATGGCTGCTTCGTTCCCGACCTGACCAGGTTCACAGCACCACGATGCGAGGGGGCCCGCCGGAAGGAATCTTAACAGCCGCGGCAACGAGGTCCTGCGCAGCCTCCCGGCTTGGGTTGCAGTGTGCAGGGAAATTGCGCCACAGCGGGAAATTGCTGTGGCAAATGGTGCCCGCGCGTAGCCCCGGCGGTTCTGCCGCGCACCAGTAACTCCTTGATTTGCGTGAGGCATATTGTCGCCAGTCAGCGTCACGAGGCCGAAGCCGATCGCGGCAATGGCAGGGCCGCGGCGCATCGTTGTGCGACAGGAACTCGCGGAGGAGGTCCTGCAGGAGAGTTTTGCAAGGATATGGGACATGGCGGGCCGCTTCGATACCTACGCCAACCAGCCGGTTGCCTGGTTGGTCGCCATTGTTCGCAACCGGGCCATCGACCCGCGATCCAGCCATGACGTATCCCGGGTTGATTCCCACCTTGGCGGTGGCGACGTGAACCCCGATGACAGCCTCGACACCCTGCTCGAAGCGGCCGACGACAGCGCCGAGTCGACCGACCGGCGCCGTCTGGCTCGGTGGCTGGGCGAGTGCCTCGGAAATCTGGAGGCTGTCGAGCGTCAGAGCGTCGTGCTCGCCTATCAGCAGGGAATGAGTCATGGCGAGTTGGCCAGCCACCTGGGCAAACCGCTGGGAACGGTGAAGACCTGGGTGCGGCGGGGTATGGTCAAGCTCAAAGCGTGCATGGACTCCCGGTTGGGAGCCGCGCGATGAAACTCCAGGATCACCGATTGCTCGATGCGGTCTGCGGCTAATACATTGTCGGCACGCTGCGCGGCCGCGCACGACATCGCTTCGAGGCCTTGCTGGCTCGCGAACCTCGCATTGCGTTGCGCCTGCGGGAGCTGCAAGGCCTGGTCGCTCCCGAACTCGCACGATCGACCCTGAACGTGTCGAACACGCGGCCCCCTACGCCGACGGCGTTATGCACGAGGAATTGCGCAGGCCCGGTTAGAAGCAATAACCGGGCAGACCCTAGGCAGCAACCGCGTCCAGGCTTGGATAGTCGGTGTAACCGGCGGCGCCCCCCGCATAGAAAGTGGCCGGCTGCGGCGCGTTGAGCGGCGCCCCCGTGCGCAGGCGCAGGGGCAGATCGGGGTTGGCAATGAACAGCTTGCCAAAGGCCACCGCGTCGGCGTTGCCCGCATCCAGATCGGCCTGGGCACTGGCACCGTCAAACGCTTCGTTGGCAACAAAAACGCCGCCGAAAGCGCGCTTGATCGCGGGTCCGATGCGATCGGTGCCCGCATGTTCGCGTGCACAAAGAAATGCGACACGGCGCTGGCCCAGTGACTGGGCAACGTGGCTAAAGAGCGCCAGCGGGTCGGAATCGCCCATCGAGTGCGCGTCGCCGCGGGGCGCCAGATGCACGCCGACACGGCCCGGACCCCAGACGCCGATGCACGCATCGGCGATCTCCAGCAGCAGGCGCGAACGGTTCTCCACGGAACCGCCATAGGCGTCCTCGCGATGATTGCTGCTGTCCTGGAGAAACTGATCGATGAGATAGCCATTGGCGGCGTGGATCTCCACGCCATCAAAGCCGGCCGCCTGCGCATTGACGGCACCCTGCCGGTAGGCTGCAACCACGCCGGGGATCTCTTCCAGGCCAAGCGCACGCGGTGTCGGGTAGGGCCGCTCGGGGCGCAGCAGGCTGACGTGTCCCTGGGCGGCGATTGCGCTGGGCGCGACCGGCAGGGCGCCGCCCAGCAGCGAGGGATCGGAGATGCGGCCCACATGCCAGAGTTGCAGGAAGATGTGGCCGCCCTTTTCATGCACGCCATCGGTCACCGTCCGCCAACCGGCAACCTGCTCGGCCGACCAGATGCCCGGCGTGCGCTCATAACCAACGCCCATGGCAGTGACCGACGTGGCTTCGGAGAGGATGAGGCCTGCCGAAGCGCGCTGTGCGTAGTACGCCCGCATGAGTGGCGTGGGTACGCGGCCATCGGCGGTGGCGCGGGCGCGCGTAAGCGGCGCCATGAAGACGCGATTGGGCAGGTGCAGATCACCCAGCTGGATTGGGTCGAACAAGGACGTCATGTTGCGCTTTCAGGTAATTTCAAGGGTCCGCCCATCGGCGGATATCAAGAGTAAGCGTAGCGGCTTGTTTATCGCTGTGCGCTGGAGTACGCGAGCATAGCGCTCGACCTGGGCGCGGTACGCGGACAGCGTTTCATCGGCCGCGCTGTCCAGGCGCCATTTGTAGTCCAGGATCCAGCATTCGTTCGCAAACTCCACCAGGCGATCGATGCGCAGCACCGAACCGTCGCCATCGATGAGTTCAATCTCGTTGTCGGCGCGCAGGGCCGTGGCGCCGGGATGGGCCGGGTCCGGTGCCAATTGAAAGAAACGCTGCAACTCGGGCGCCGCCTGGATACGCGCAGCCGCGTCGAGTGCCTCGCTCGCCTGCGCAGGGCTGATTCCAAAACACCGGGCAAGCCGCGCAGGTGTCCACGGTGCCACGGCCGCTGCGCCGCCTTGTGCGGGCGCCGATTCCAGGACCGCGTGCCAGGCGCTCCCCAGTCGCATGGCATCGGTGGCGCTGTCTTGCGCGACGCTTGCGCGTATGCCGAACGCAGGCCGCTCCGGCCGAAAATCACGGAACCTGCGCTCGGTCACGGCGTGCGGCGCCGCCGCGCCGGGAGAATCTGTCGGCGCAAGTGCTGCACGCCCGTCTTCACCCAGCGCCGCGGCAATGCGCTCGTACCAGCTGCCCGGCGCAGGCTGCGCACGATCGACACCCGACACGATGAGGACCTGACGGGCCCGCGTCATGGCCACGTAGAGCAGGTTCCAGTCTTCCTGCGTCCGTTGCGCCTGGTCCAGCGCAACCCAATGGGCGCGCGCCTTACCCAGCTCGCTATAGCGTCCAACCAGGGAAAAATGTTCAGGCGCCGCCGCCTCGGGCGGCCAGCCGACCAGAGCCTCGTTGCGATCGTCGCGCGGCTCGCCGCCGTGGGTATCGGGCAGAACCACGATGGGTGCTTCGAGTCCCTTGGCAGCGTGGATGGTGATCAGCTGCACGGCATCCTCGCCGGCCGCCAAGCCTTCGTCGGCTTCCGACTCGCCGTCATCGCGCAGCGCCCGCAGTTCCGCAAGAAAGCCCGGCAGGCTGGGAAAGCGCCCCGCATCGAGCGTGAGCGCGAGTTCCAGCAGGGCGTCGATATTGGCCTGCACCTGCGACATGGCCGCAGCAGGCGCGGCCGCCGCGTATGCACCGCGCGCATCAGCCTCGAAGAGCACGCCGTCGAGCAGATCGTGAACCGGTAGTACCCCGGCCCGCGGCAACCAGGCAGCCAGCAGGGCACGGGCGCGCGCGAGCGCAGGACCGGGAGCGGCCAGGTGCAGCAGGCGCGGCCACCAGGCCGGGCCCTGCGCCTGGGCCAGCTGCAGCAGGTCCGCCTCGGCGCAGTCAAAGAGCGGCGTGCGCAGGACCCGCGCGAGCTGCAGATCATCATCCGGCCGGGCCAGGAATTCGAGCAAGGCCACCAGATCCTCGATTTCCAGCTGCCGCAAAAGGCTGCCCCGGCGTGCGCTGAGATACGGTATTTGCGCCTCGCGCAAGGCGCGCTCCAGGTCGGCAAGGTGGGTGCGGCGCCGCACCAGCACGAGTACATCCGACCAGCGCGCCGGGCGAGTCGCTGCGCCATCGGGCACGATCAACTGTCCGACCGCCGCGCGGATCTGCGCGGCGATGGCGGCCCCTTCTCGATAGTGTTCATCGCGCAACTGTTCGAGGCGCGCCTGCTCGAGCACATCGCGCAGGGCGCCCGCCACCCCGCTGTCCACGGCGGGTGCGGGTGTACGGGTCGCGCGCGGCAGCAGCACGACGCGCGCCTGGGAACCGGGATCGTCCGCCAGGGTGGACTGCGGCTGATACAGCGGGTTGGCGCCGGAGAACACGCGGTTATAGAGCTCAACCAGCGGCGGCGCATTGCGCCGCGTGACGTTGGTGCGCAGTGCGGCCGCGCCGTAATCACGCGCCAGGTGCTCGCGCGCTACATCGAAGACGCGGGGCTCGGCTCCGCGGAAACGGTAGATCGACTGCTTGGGGTCGCCCACCAGGAATATCCGCGGCCGATGCGCATCGGCCTCATAGGAACCGAGCCAGGACTGGAGCACCTGCCATTGCAGCGGATTGGTGTCCTGGAATTCATCGAGCAGCAGGTGGCGGTAACGGGCGTCTAGCCAGGTTTGCATGTACGCGGCAATGTCCGGGTCGCGCAGCAAGGCGTGGGCATGCCATTCCAGGTCGGTGAAATCGACCGCCCCGGCAGCCTGCTTGCGCTGCTGAAAGATCTCCAGCAGGCGCTGTCCGCACAAGAGGCCATCGCTTGTCAGTACCAGCGCATTCCATTCCAGGCGCCCCGCGTGAGCTCGTTCCAGGGCGTCGAGGATGGCGCCGTGCGCGGTCCGCTGCCCGGCCTGCAAACCGGGCTGTCCAGCAAGATAGCGGTCGACGCGGTCGGGCGAGACGATGTCGCGTACCGTCCCCTTGTCGGTAAGGAAAATCCCGCTGATCGCGCGCAGGGCCCGATCCGCAGCGCTGCCTTCGACGTCGTCGGCATCGTGGTGCTGTTCCCGGGCCTGCAACCAGTTGGCCAGGTCCTGGCGGTAACCCTGGAAAGTCTTGTTGGGTTTGGCCACGCCCTGCCAGCAGGCAAGGATGTCCTGCAAGGCCGTGACGAGGCTGCCGCCCAGGACTATCCGTGCCGGATGAAGGTCGTCGCGCCCCAGCGTGGCCGTCAACTCGCGGCGCATGGCCGCCACCGCGCGCTCCTCGGGCGCCGGCCCGCGTTCGGCAAAGCACCACCAGTCGGCGCGATGCAGGACGAAATTGCGCAGCAGCTTTTCGGTGGCGTCATCGCCCATGCACTCAGTGAGCCGCTCGTAGGCCGCAAGGAGGGCGGCCGACCCAGGGCGCAGCAGGTGCGCGCAAAACGCCTGCCAGGCTTCGCCCAGGGTAGGTCCGGTCTGTTCGAGCAGCACGGGCGCGTAGCCGGCGCCCGCCTGCAAGGGCGCGCTCTGCACGAGGCGCCAGAACCAGCTGTGAAAGGTCTCGATGGTGATGGCCGGTTCGGCGGTGACGACACGTTCGTACAAGTCGCGCGCCAGCGGTACGGCCTGCAGGGCGGCGCCCGCGTCCATGCCGCGCTGGCGCAGCATCGTGACGATGTCGGCCTCGGAGCCGCGTGCCAGCGCGATCAGGTCGGCGTTCAGGCGCTGGCGCATTTCCTGCGCCGCGCGGCGGGTAAACGTGATGGCCAGGATATGGCCGGGCGCCACCCCTGCCAGCAGCAGGCGCACCAGGCGACCCACCAGCAGCCAGGTCTTGCCGCTGCCGGCGCAGGCCTCGACGACACAGCTGGCCGCCGGGTCCAGGGCACGGGCCACGAAAGCGTCGTGGCCAACCGGCCGCGCATCGATGCTGTATTGGCTCATGACCGGTCCGCCGCCGCAACGGACGTGGGCCCGGGTTTCGAGGGCAGCGCGGCGGCAAATCCATGCCGGCAGAGGCTGCGCAACTCGCAGAGGCGGCACACGGCCTCGGCGCCGCTGGCCGGCAGCGGAGCGCCGTCGCCAATACGCTGCAGGTCCTGCGCAACGCGCTCGCCCAGGTGCGCGACGTTCTCGGCAAATGGCGCGGGCGCTGCAACCAGGGTGGCAACACCAGCCGCGGGATCGCCCGGATCGCGCGGCGGCTGCAGGCTGAGGTACGCGGCCTCGGCCGCGGGCGGATCGAGCAGCAAGCCATAAAAGAGCAGTTGTATCGCTTCGCCCGGGTCCTTTTGTGCGCGACGCAAGGACCCGGCGTCGCGCGCCTTGTAGTCGAGGATGCGCACGCCCGCGGGGCCGGCATCGATACGATCGACGCGGCCAAAGAGCGTGACCGGCGCGTGACCGGCTATGTCCAGGGTCCGCTCCAGCTGGGCCTCGCCATCGCTCCAGCGCCACCCGGCGCGGCGATCATCGTTCAGCCACTGCAGGAAACCGGGCACAAGCTGGCGCAACCGCTGCCGGTAGGCGATGAGCGCGGGCTGCTGGCGCAGCAGGGGTGCGAATACCGCGTCGATGGTCGACTGCAGCGCTAGGGCCTCGTCGGTCGCTATTTCGGCGCGCACCGACGCTCCCCGCAGTGCGTGGGCCTGGTCCCGATGAAACTCATAAAGAACGCGGTGCAGCGCCTTGCCGAGGTCACGCTTGTCCGGCACGGGCAGCAGGCGCGCACCTTCCTTCAGTCCCAGCACGTGCAGACCGAAAAACCGGTACGGGCAGTCGACGAGGTTCTGGTAGGCCGTGGCCGACAGCCGATGCGGAATCCGGCCTGCCGCGGGCGCACGCGCCGGGCTCTGCGCGGCCGCCACCGATCGGGTCTGCAGCGGCGGCGTGCGCAGCGACTGCCCGCAGTCCGCCAGCTCCGCAACGAGGGCAAGCCGATCGAGCATCGGGGACAGAGGCCGTGGAGTATCGCCATCGCGCTGGCGCCAGGTCGCCGCGAGCACGGGGGTGCGTGCCAGAAGGCTGGCAAGATCCAGCAGTTGCTCACGCTCGCGCTGCGCATCAGTGGGCAGACCAAGCTCCTGGCGCACCGCGGCGGCCAGCAGGCCGCCGGCCGACCGCCGGCCGGGCAGGTGCTCGGCATCCGTCCCGATGAGCAGCACCGCGTCGAACGGGCGAAGACGCGTGCCCGCCAGGGTCGTCATCACCACCGGACTCATCACGTCCGCGCCGGTGACCGTCCCCACCTGCTCGAAATGCTCGGCCAGGAAGGCACGAAACTCGGGCAGGTCCAGATGCAAAACGGCACCGGCCAACTGCTCGCGCAGCTGCGCAACCGCTTCGAGAACCGCAACGCCCACCGGGTCGGCAGCCAGCGGCGCGCGCATGCCCAGCTGATCAAGACTTGCCTCGAGCCGTCCCAAATGGCGCCCCAGCGAGCCGGCTTGCTGCCAGGTGCGCGCGCTGGCCAGCAATGAGTCGATCAGCCGCACGGCATCGGCGGCAACGTCGGCCGCCAGGGCGGCAGCCGGATCGCCATCGGCTGGTGGACGCGCGGCCCGCCGGGCGACGGCTGCGCGCACAGCCAGGGCTCCGCCGTGCACTTCCTCCTGGACAAGCGCCGTGCGGATCCAAGCAACGATGGCAGCCTTGTCTGCCGACGGCGCCATGGCACCACCGCGCCCGGCGTCCGCTGGCGGCAGCAGCGTAAAAGGCGATTGCAGCCAGTCGAGCAGGTCATCGTGCGCAAAATCGGCGATCACAAGATCGATCCATCGCATCACGGCGGCCGCTGCGCTGGTGGTCGAGAGCTTCCAGCCGGCTTCATCCACGACCGCGACGCCGCCGCGATCGAGCAGGGCGCGAACACGGCGCGCCGCCAGCCGGTCCAGCGCCACCAGGGCAATGGCGCGGCAGCCCTCGGCCACCCGGTCCAGGGTCCATCCCGCGGCGGCGACGGCTTCTTCCTCCAGCGAGTTGCAGCGCCAGATTCGCGGCGGCAGGGCGCGTCCTGGCGCTGGCGTTTCGGCCGCGCGCAGTTGCGCAGCACGCAATTGCACGGCCAACTGGTCCGCCCGCTGGGCAATTGCGGGCGCCCGGTCCAGGGTTCCCGCCATTTCAGGCCAGGCAGCCGCCAGCAGGGGGTATGCCTGTGCCAGGGCCGCATCATCACCCTCGATGATCACGGCGGGGTATCCGCTGCGGGCGGCATAGGCCTGGCAGTACGCGACCTGCCAGGCGGCGGCACCCTGGGGCACCAGCCACAACAGCGGCCCGTCGGCCAGGGCGGCGCGGCGCGTCAGGCAAGCGCCCAGGCGCAGAGCGCCGCGTTCCGGATCAATGCTGGCCCGCCACAAGGCGAGGACCAGCTGCGCCTGCGGCTCACCAGCAGCCGCCGCGCGCTGGGAAAAATGGCGCTGCACCGCCGCGCGCCAGCGCCCAGCGTAGGCGTCGGCCGCGCCGCAGGCCGCCAGTGTGAGTTCGTCGCCCAGCGCTGCTGCATCGCGCGCGAGCGACCACAGGGCACCGGCGTGCGCGCCGAAACGCTCGCGCACCCACCCGTTCGCCCGCAAGGCTTCGAAAAACTCGGCGCGTTGCAGGGGCGCGTTTGCAGCGTCGAATCCAGCCCAGCCCTCCAGGGTCTGCACGCGGGGCGCAATACAGGCGCGCCCGTCCATGGCCTCGTGCAGAGCAGCCCGCAGCAGGGGGGCATGCAGCAGGTGCGGCACGATGACCTGAACGCGGCGCAGGTCGGTAGGGCGAGCGCCCGGGGAGCTAGCCGCCGCACCGTCCTGCGCAAGGGCGAGGCGAAACACCGCATCGGCCACAGCCGGCCACCAGCGGGCGTCGCGCGCAATCCGCGTCACCGCGCCTGCCTGGAGCGGCCGTGGTGACTGCTGTGCCCCGCAAGCGTCGCCGTCCGTCGAAAGCATGGGTCCTCGCCGGGAGATAAAGGCCCATTTTGCGGTGTTTTTGAATACAAGCCAGTGTCCGGCCAAAGTGCTACCATTGCACCTTGCACGTTAGCTGCGCGCTGGGCAAGTGGCAAAGCAGGCTGTGAATACAGCGGTGAAGATAATCCCGTTGTGTAAGGCGAGAGCTGCAGGGCGGTACGCTTGAGACCGCGAGGCCGCTCCATTTCCCCGCCCTTGCACTGCCCAGAGTATCTGCCGTCAAGAATGGGTGCCGGCAGCAAGGTTTGCGCAGATCCCTGCCAAGTTCCCGCGTGCCCTGATCATCGACCTTGTTCAACCTTATCAACCTTTATCACCGTACCCCTGCCCGCCGGCTGGGCATTGGGAGCCAAGGGTTTCCGCCAAATGAGTGACATCAAAACACTATCCGACGCCAGTTTCGAGCAGGACGTACTCAAGTCGACCACGCCGGTTCTCGTGGACTATTGGGCCGAATGGTGTGGCCCATGCCGCGCGATCGCGCCCATCGTCGCCGAGGTCGCGGCCGAATACCAGGGACGCCTGTCCGTAGCCAAGCTCAATGTCGACGACAACCAGCTGACGCCGGCCAAGTACGGCATACGCGGAATCCCCACGCTGATGCTGTTCAAGAACGGTACCGTGGCCGGAACACGTGTTGGCCAGCTCTCCAAGCCGCAACTCATCGCATTCATCGACAGCAACCTCTGATTTCTTGCCTCGACGGGCGGCGCATGCCGCCCGTTGTCCCCCGCGGGCGCGGTCGACGGCATCACTCCGCACCTCCCATCCGGTGCGCCGCCGTTGCAACAGGTCAGCATCGCCCCTTTCCCGCCCGAATCCACCGCAACAAACCCTCTGCGCCTACCCCCTCCCCATGCAACTTTCTGAACTAAAAGCGCTGCACGTCTCGCAATTGCTCGAGATGGCCGCCACGCTGGAAATCGACAACGCCAACCGGCTGCGCAAGCAGGAACTGATGTTCGCCATCCTGAAACGGCGCGCCAAGACCGGCGAGCAGATCTTCGGGGATGGAACACTCGAAGTGCTGCCCGACGGTTTCGGATTTCTGCGTTCCCCCGAAACGTCCTACCTGGCCAATACCGACGACATCTACATCTCGCCCTCGCAGATCCGCCGCTTCAACCTGCATACCGGCGACTCGATCGAAGGCGAGGTGCGAACGCCCAAGGACGGCGAGCGCTATTTCGCGCTGGTGAAGGTCGACAAAGTCAACGGCCAGACGCCGGATTCGACCAAGCAGCGGATCCTCTTCGAGAACCTCACGCCGCTGTTCCCGGACAAGCCGATGACGCTAGAGCGCGAGATGCGCGGCGATGAAAACATCACGGGCCGGCTGGTCGACATCATCGCGCCCATCGGCAAGGGCCAGCGCGGCCTGCTGGTGTCGAGCCCCAAGTCGGGCAAGACCGTGATGCTGCAGCACCTGGCTCACGCCATCACCGCCAATCATCCCGACGCCGTGCTGATCGTACTGCTGATCGACGAGCGTCCAGAGGAAGTGACCGAAATGCAGCGCTCCGTGCGCGGCGAGGTGGTGGCATCCACGTTCGACGAGCCGGCGGTGCGCCATGTCCAGGTCGCCGAAATGGTGATCGAGAAGGCCAAGCGCCTGGTCGAGTCCAAGAAGGACGTCGTCATCCTTCTCGATTCCATCACGCGTCTGGCGCGCGCCTACAACACGGTGGTGCCTGCCTCGGGAAAAGTGCTCACCGGCGGCGTCGACGCCAATGCGTTGCAACGGCCCAAGCGTTTCTTCGGCGCGGCACGCAATATCGAGGAAGGCGGATCGCTGACCATCATCGCCACGGCCCTCATCGACACCGGCTCGCGCATGGACGATGTCATCTACGAGGAGTTCAAGGGCACCGGCAACATGGAAATCCACCTTGAGCGGCGCCTGGCGGAAAAGCGGGTTTACCCGTCGATCAACGTCAACCGCTCCGGTACCCGCCGTGAAGAACTGCTACTCAAGCCGGAAATCCTGCAAAAAGTCTGGATCCTGCGCAAGTTGCTCTACGGCATGGACGAAATCGAGGCCATGGAGTTCCTGCTCGACAAGATGAAGCAGACCAAGACCAACGCGGAATTCTTCGACATGATGCGTCGCGGAGGCTGATTCGGCAGCTCGCTGCCGGACTTGCCTAGCAGGTGAGGGTTGGGATAGAATCTTGGGTTACGTTTCACTTTGTGAAACCAGCTGACGGCATAGCGAATACGGAATACGGAATACGAGAGCAAAAAATGAAAGAAGGCATACATCCCCAGTACCGCGACGTCGTGTTCGTGGACCTTTCCTGCGATTTCAGTTTCGTAACGCGCTCCACGGCGCCCACGCGCGAAACCATCAAGTGGAAAGACGGCAAGGAATATCCGCTGGTCAAGCTTGACACCTCGTCGGAATCGCACCCGTTTTATACGGGCGCGCAGACCCGCGTCGTAGAAGCCGGCCGCGTCGAGAAGTTCCGCCAGAAATTTGCCGCCAAGACCAAGGAAGTCAACGCGGCCGCTGCCGAAGCAACCGCTGCCAAGTCCAAGCGCCGCTGAGCCTGCGGTCTGCGCCTGGCCCGTTGCGTGGCAAGCCCGGAGCACTCCGCCGGGCACGCTTGCAAGCGTTGTAGCGCGGTGGTACGTGGCGCCATCGGCCGGCGTGCCAGGCATGTGTGTGAAAAGGGCAGCCCTGCGCTGCCTTTTTTCTTGGCAGAATCCTGCGCAATGCAACCCGGCCTCCCGCATACGTCACCCCATGCAGTTCCCCGCGCGGCCCCGCGCGGACGCGCCTTCGCGCGGCGCTGCAGCCGGTCGGTTGATGCGTGGCCGGCACCGCGAATCCATGGCTTCCCTCCTCTTTGATGATTGACGCTCCGCGTCGCTCGCCCGCGCAGGTATCGGCACAGGCAGCTGCTCCCCTGCCCCGCTGGGCCATGGCAAGCCTGCTGCTGGCCTTCATCGTCCCCGGGCTTTTTGGCCATGACCTGTGGCCGCAGGACGCCGTGGGCTTCGGGCAGATGTGGTCCATGGCACACGGCACGCTTTCCGACTGGCTGCTTCCCAACGTTGCGGGTGCTCCGGTGCTGCAGGGCGGCCCCCTGCCCTACTGGCTGGGGGCGCTGCTGATACTTCTGGCGGGCCCGTTCGTGGGGGACGTCAATGCCGCGGCGGCTGCCAACCTGATCTGGATACCGCTAGCGGTCACGGCGCTGTGGCACGGCGCCCGTCGCCTCGCCAGTCGCGATGAAGCCCAGCCGGTAGCGGGCGCATTTGGCGGCGAGGCCAGCCGCGCCGACTACGCGCGACTGGTAGCCGACGTCGCCGTACTGGTGCTCGTCGGAACGATCGGCATATTGCTGCGCTTTCACCAGACCCAGGCCGACGGCGCCAGTGTTGCCCTGGTCAGTGTCGCCATCTTCGCCATCAGCCTGATCGAGCTGCGCCTGATGCTTGCCGCCGCACTGGCCGGTGCCTGCGTGGGCGCGCTCGCACTCACCCAGGGTCCCCTGCCTGCTGCGGGCCTGCTGCTGGGCCTGCTGGCCGTATTGTGGCGATCGCAGTTTGGTCCCGCGGCCGCACCACCGCGGGCGCTGCAAGCCGATGCCGTGGTGGCCATTGCGGGGGATCCGGCTGCCGCCCCGCACCGCGGCCTGGCGCAGGCATTGGCCGCCACGGCGCTGCTGCTGCTCACCGCCGTGTTGATTGCCGCGGCTTGGCCACTGGCCGCGTATACCGCGGTAGCGCATGGCGCCACGGCGTATTTCGATGCCTGGCGTGCCGCCTTGCCCATCGGGCTGCCCGGCGCCGATGGCGTTTCCTGGCTGCTGCGCACGGGCGCCTGGTTCCTGTGGCCGCTGTGGCCCCTGGCGGCGTGGTCCGTGTATGCGTGGCGGTCCAACGTTCGCGCGCCGCACGTGGAACGGCCGCTGCTGCTGTGTGCCGGACTGTTCCTCGCCCTGCTGTGCAGCGCACCGCTGGACGAGCGTTCATTGGTCGTCGGCATCGCGCCCCTGGCCGTACTCGCCGCTTTTGGCGCCACCTGCCTGCGCCGGGCGCTCGACAACGTGATCGACTGGTTCGCCATCGCCATCTTCTCCCTGGCATTGGTGTTCTTCTGGACGTACTACCTCGCCATGCAGGCCGGTGCGCCCAAGGCAATGGCAGCATCGATTGCGCGCCTGGCGCCGGGCTATACGCCCCACGTGCAAGTGCTGGCGGTAGCACTGGCTGCGGTGGCGGCAGTCATCTGGACGCAGATCGTGGCCTGGCGGGTTCTGCGGCGGCCGCGGGTGCTGTGGCGCGGACCTTTGCTGGCGGCAGCGGGCGTGACCGCAGTATGGATCACCGCCAATGTTCTTTTTCTGCCAGCCGTTGATTATGTCTTTTCATACCGCTCGCTTGCCACCGATCTGGCAACCCAGTTGCGCGCGCGCGGCCTCGGCCAGGGCTGCGTACAGTCCCACCGCATTCCCCTGGCGGAACGGGCGCTCATCGCCTATTACGGACAAATACGCTTCGACCGCGACGGGTCGGCGGAAACCTGCCGTTTTGCCCTGCACCGCGAATCACGGCGCTCCACGCTCGACGAGGACCCGCCACCCGGCGTGCGGGGCATGTGGGAACTGGCATGGGAGGGGCGCCGCCGGGCGCGCCCCGATGAACGCTGGCGCATCTGGGCCCGCTCGCCCTGAGCACGAGCCGGCATCACCCGCCGCCGGCACCGGCCCGCCGCGCGCCATAATGCGGTGCCTTGCGAACCTCCGGGCGGTCGCAAGGTCTGAATTACGGACAAGGCGCGTTCCGGGCGCAGCCGTCCGCAATCACGCAGGGACCCAAGCGCCGGCAATTGCAGCATCCCGCATCAGCAGCGGGGGGAGACATCCTCGATGAACGTATCCATCACCGGCGGCCGCCGCACCATACGCCGCGCAGACCTGGTTGACAGCGTCGCCAGCGCCTTGCAATTCATCAGCTACTACCACCCCAAGGACTTCCTCCAACAGCTGGGCCGCGCCTACGAGATGGAACAGAGTCCGGCCGCGCGCGATGCCATCGCACAGATACTCACCAATTCACGGCTGTGCGCAGAGGGGCGGCGCCCCATCTGCCAGGATACGGGCATCGTCAACGTGTTCGTCAAGGCCGGCATGGAACTCCAATGGGACGGCTTCGACGACGGGCTGGAGGCGGCCATCAATGACGGCGTGCGGCGCGCCTACCTGGATCCGGACAACACGCTGCGCGCCTCCATCGTCGATCCTCCCGAAGGCGCGCGGCGCAACACCCGCGACAACACGCCCGCCGTCATCCAGGTGGAACTCGTGCCCGGCAACGGCCTGGACATCACCGTGGCGGCAAAGGGTGGCGGCTCAGAGAACAAATCCAAGCTGGTGATGCTCAACCCCAGCGACTCCATCGTCGACTGGGTGCTGCAAACCCTGCCCACCATGGGCGCCGGTTGGTGCCCGCCGGGCATGCTGGGCATCGGTATCGGCGGCACCGCCGAAAAGGCCATGCTGCTGGCCAAGCAGGCGCTCATGGAAGATATCGACATGTTCGAGCTCAAGGCGCGCGGGCCGCAAAACGACCTTGAGAAACTGCGTATTGAAATCTATGACAAAGCCAATGCCCTGGGCATCGGCGCCCAGGGCCTGGGCGGCCTGACCACGGTGCTCGATGTGAAGATCCTGCAGTACCCCACCCACGCCGCGGGCAAGCCGGTGGCGATGATCCCCAACTGCGCGGCTACGCGCCACGTGCACTTCAGCCTGGACGGCAGCGGGCCTGCTCACCTGCCCTTGCCGGAACTGGCGGATTGGCCCAAGGTGCAGTGGCAGGCCGATGCCACGCGCTCGCAGCGCGTCGACATGGACACGCTCACGCCCGAACAGGTGGCAGCCTGGAAACCCGGGCAGACCCTGCTGCTGTCGGGCCGCATGCTCACCGGGCGCGATGCGGCGCACGCGCGCATCCGCGACATGCTCGCGCGGGGCGAGCCGCTGCCGGTGGACTTTCGCGGGCGCGTGATCTACTACGTGGGTCCCGTTGACCCGGTGCGCGACGAGATCGTCGGCCCCGCCGGGCCCACCACGGCAACGCGCATGGACAAGTTCACCGAGATGATGCTGTCCCAGACCGGCCTGCTGGCCATGATCGGCAAGGCCGAACGCGGACCGGTTGCCATAGAAGCCATCCGCAAGCACCGCTCCGCCTACCTGATGGCCGTGGGCGGCGCCGCCTACCTCGTGTCCCGCGCGATACGCGCGGCGCGGGTCGTGGCCTTTGCCGACCTGGGAATGGAAGCGGTGTATGAATTTACCGTGCAGGACATGCCGGTGACGGTGGCCGTGGATTCGGGCGGCACTTCCGTACACAACACGGGCCCGCAGGAATGGCGCTCGCGCATCGCGGGCATACCCGTCGTAACGGCGTGAGCAAGGCAGGATCCTGACCATGCCTGCTGCTCCCGCAGCGCCCATCGGCGTATTCGATTCCGGCGCCGGCGGACTTTCCGTCGTCGCCGCGATACGGGCGGCGTCGCCAGCCCAGCCCATGGTCTATTTCGCCGACACGGCCTATGCCCCCTACGGCACGCGCAGCGATCAGGAGATACTCGCGCGCACGCGCCTGTGCTGTTCCACGCTGATCGAACACGGCGTGAGCGCGTTGGTGGTTGCCTGCAACACCGCCACCGCCAATGCCATCGACGACGTGCGCGCCTGGGCGTCAGTGCCTGTCATCGGTGTCGAACCCGGTCTCAAGCCGGCGGCGGCAGCCACGCGCAACGGCGTCGTGGGTGTGCTGGCCACGCGCGCCACGCTGGCCAGCCAGCGCTATCGCGACCTGCTCAATCGCGTGGGCAGCCAGATGCCGCAGGTGCGCTTTGTCGAGCATGCCGCGGTGGGCTGGGTGGAACTGGTGGAATCGGGGAGCCTGGATTCGACGCGCGCCCACACGCTGGTGCGCCAGGCCGTGCAGCCGCTGCTCGATGCCGGGGCCGATACGCTGGTTCTAGGGTGCACGCACTACCCTTTTCTCCGGCCGGCCATCGAAGCAGTGGCCAGCGGTATCCATATTGTCGAGACCGGTCCGGCCGTGGCGCGGGAATTGCAGCGCCGCCTGGCGGGTATCCCGCCGGCAGCCACGACGGGTGTCCAAGCGGCAGTCGCGGACGACGTGCCGGGGCTGCTGCGGTTCGAGTCCAGTGGTGATGTCCAGGCTTTCGCAGCGCTGGCCCGGCAGTTGCTTGCGACAGCGCCGGCAGCGCGAGCGCAGGCACAGGCGCGCTTGCAAGTGACCGGAGCCTGAACCGTGCGCATCGTTCTCATCGGCCAACAGGATTTCGGCAAGGCCGTGCTCGACGCAGCGTTGGCGCGCGGTGACACGGTCGCCGGTGTTTTTTGCGCGCCCCAGGCCCCGGGGGCGCGGCCCGATCCCCTGCACGCCGCCGCGACGGAGCGCGGACTGGCCGTCGTGCAGTTGCCCTCGCTGCGCGATGCCGCGGCCATCGATGCGATCCGCGCGATGGATGCGGATATCGGCATCATGGCCTATGTCGTCCAGTTCGCGCCCACGGACTTCGTGCAGGTGCCGCGGCTGGGAACCATCCAGTACCATCCCTCGCTGTTGCCGCGCCATCGCGGCCCCAGTTCCATCAACTGGCCCATCATCCTCGGCGAGACGCAGACGGGGTTGACCATATTCCGGCCCACCGAAGGCCTGGACGAAGGCCCCGTCATCCTGCAAAAGCGCGTGAGTATCGGGCCGGACGACACGCTGGGCAGCATCTATTTCAATCACCTTTTTCCCCTGGGCGTGGCAGCCCTGCTCGAGGCAGCCGATCTCGTGCATGCCGGCCGGGCCCAGGAGACGTCGCAGGACGAGAACCTCGCCAGCTATGAGGGCTGGTGCCGCGCAGCCGAGGCGCACATCTGCTGGCACGCTCATGCCGACCACATCTACAACCTCATCCGCGGGTGCAACCCGGCCCCGGTGGCGTGGACGACGCTGGCTGGCCGCAAGCTGGGTATCCTCGATGCGCGCCGACACCCGGCACGTACCTTTGGAGCGGTGCAGGGAAAGCCCGGCCAATGCATCGCCATTGGCAATGACAGCATGCTGATCAGTGCGCACGGCGGCCAGATCGAAATCTTCAAGGTGCGCGGCGAGGACGGGCGCAAGCTGCCCGCGCCCCAGTACTGCAGCGAGGCGGGCCTGCAATCCGGGTTCATCCTGGGAACCTGAGCAGACTGACCGTAGTCAAACTCACTTCAAAACCGCCAGCGCAGTACCCTGCCGGCCGCGACAGCGCGCCCGCGGGCGGGCGCCTATACTGGACGGGCGATTCGGGCGGAGGTGGCGCAATGAGTTGGTGGGCATGGGTTATTGCAGGTGCAGTGCTGCTGGGCGCCGAGCTGAGTTTCGTCAATGCGCAGTTCTATCTCGTGTTCATCGGCACGGCAGCCATCGTTACGGGGGTGATCGCGGCTCTGGCGCCGGCGCTGGGCGCCTGGGCGCAGTGGGCGCTTTTCGCGGCGCTGGCATTGGTGTCCATGATTGGTTTTCGCAGCCGCCTGTACGACCGGCTGGCCGGCCGTGGCACGGCACCGCGCCCGGCCAGCGCGCTCAGCGAGATCACGCTCCCCAATACGCTTGCGCCCGGCGCCAGCTGCCAGGCCGAGCACGCGGGGAGTTTCTGGACCGTGCGCAACGACGGCGAGGCGGCCATCGCTGCGGGCGAACGCGCGCAGATCGTGCGCCGCGACGGCCTTACGCTCACCGTCCGCTCCGCGGCCGGCGCGCACTGAGATTCCAAGGAAATGGAAAACATGATCCTGTCCTATGCATTGATCGTCCTGGCGTTCCTGGTTGTCATCGTCATAGCCAAATCCGCCACCGTGGTACCCCAGCAAAGCGCCTTCGTCATCGAGAACGTCGGCAAGTACAGCCGCACGCTGCAGGCCGGCTTCCACATCCTGGTGCCGTTCTTGGAGCGGATCGCCTATCGTCACAGCCTCAAGGAGCAGGCCCTGGACGTGGCCGAGCAGATCTGCATTACACGCGACAATGTGCAGGTCGCGGTCGACGCCGTCCTGTACATGCAGGTGCTCGATCCGCACCTCGCGTCCTACGGCATAACCAACTACAACTTCGCCATCGGCCAGCTGGCTCAGACCACCCTGCGCAGCGAGATCGGCAAGATAGAACTCGACCGCACCTTCGAGGCGCGCGGCATCATCAACGCCAACGTCGTGGCCGAGCTCGACAAGGCCTCGGTAGCCTGGGGCGTGAAGGTCATGCGCTACGAGATCAAGAACATCACGCCGCCCAAGGATGTGCTCTCGGCCATGGAAAAGCAGATGCGCGCCGAACGCGAAAAACGCGCGGTGGTACTCACGTCCGAGGGCGAGCGCGACGCCAAGGTCAACCAGGCGGAGGGTGACAAGCAGCGCGTGATCAAGGCGTCCGAGGCCAACAAGCAGCAGCAGATCAACGAGGCACAAGGTCAGGCAGCGGCAATCCTGGCCGTGGCAACCGCCACGGCAGA
>Ga0209698_10003291_pt1 | contig 18069 bp, 12 predicted proteins | sample LitLauG_LLR_2012_FD_187203 | JGI IMG/M metagenome (GOLD analysis project Ga0209698, IMG submission 187203) | Freshwater sediment microbial communities from Pennsylvania, USA - Little Laurel Run_MetaG_LLR_2012 (SPAdes) (version 2) | ecosystem: Environmental > Aquatic > Freshwater > Creek >...
CGCAATATCGCCTCGCGACGCATCTCGTGCTCGCTTGCATCATTTACATCGCGGTCCTGTGGACCGCGCAGCGGCTGGACGACCCCGAGTCCGACGAGGTGCCCTCCGGCGCCGAGCTCGCCTACTCTGGCGGCTGAGGCTGGCCGAGGACGCCCCGGGGCGGGAACCGGCGAACCGCCGAAGTCGTCTACCAGGCAGCGGTCGGCTGCCTCCCAGCCGACACACAGGCACCGCGGACACCATCGGGGTTTGTCCGGGCCCCCAGGTCGGGAAGGATGCGCCGGTGCTGGACACCTCTCCCGACGCCGCCATCGTGACGCTCGACTTCTGGGCCGACTTGTCCTGTCCCTGGTGCTACGTCGGCAGCCGCCGGCTGGCGCTGGCGGTGGCCCACGAGCCGGACGGGTCGGTCCTGACCCGCTGGCGAGCCTTCCAGCTGCACCCCGGTCTGCCGGAAGACTCCGCCGACCACTCGGGCCGGCCCGACCGGCAGCCGCTGTCCCAGCCGGCGCCCACGAGGCTGCGCGAAGCCGGCCGTGAGGTCGGGATCGTCTTCGCCCAAGCCCCGACAGCGGCGACCGTCGACACCAGCCTCGCCCATCGCGCGGTCCTGCTGTACGACCGGCAGACGCGCCAGCGGGCCGTCTGCGCCGCGCTGTACGCCGCCCACTTCGAGCACGGCGTCGACATCGCCAGCATGGACGCGGTGGCGACGGTCACCGCGCAGGCATCCGGCGACACTGCCGAGGCGGTACGACAGCGACTGACGGCCGGGGAAGGGGACGCCGAGCTGGCCGCCGACCTGCTTCAGGCACGGCTGCTGGGAGTCACAGCCGTCCCCACCTACGTGGCGGGTCGCATGGTGGCCGTCCAGGGCGCCCAGCAGGTGGAGCTCCTTCGGGCGCTGATCGCCGAGGGGCGCCGCGGCGACCGGTAGGTTCGCCCCGTGACCGACCCCTACCGTGGCTACGCCAGTGAGCGATGGGTCGCCGAGCCCAGCAAACGCTCTGGCCGCACCGCCTTCGGCAGGGACCGGGCCAGGGTCCTTCACAGTGCCGCGCTGCGTCGTCTGGCCGGCAAGACCCAGGTGGTCGTGGCGGGAGAGTCGGACTTCCCGCGGACCCGGCTGACGCACTCCCTGGAGGTCGCCCAGATCGGTCGGGAGCTCGGCCAGGTGCTCGGCTGCGACCCGGACGTGGTCGAGGTGGCCTGCCTTGCGCACGACCTGGGCCACCCGCCGTTCGGGCACAACGGCGAACAGGCCCTGGACGAGGTGGCGGCCGCCTGCGGCGGTTTCGAAGGCAACGCTCAGACGCTTCGGGTTCTGACCCGGCTCGAGGCCAAGACGTTCACCGGGCCGCCCGACAACGGCACCGGCCGCAGCGTCGGACTGAACCTGACCCGAGCCAGCCTGGACGCCGCCTGCAAGTACCCGTGGCTGCGCAGCGAGGCGGCCATGGTCAAGTACGGCTCCTACGCCGACGACCGCGAGGTGTTCGACTGGCTGCGCCACAGCGCCCCGCAGCGCCGACCCTGCCTGGAAGCCCAAGTGATGGACTGGGCCGACGACATCGCCTACTCCGTCCACGATGTCGAGGACGCCGTCCACGCCGGCCACCTGCAGCTCAGCCGGCTGACAGCGCCCGCGGACCGCGCCGAGGTGGTGGCCCGCGCACTGGCCCTCTACACCGCCGCCGCTTCCGGCGCCGACAGCGCGGAGTGCGACGCCGCACTGACCCGGCTTCAGGACCAGCCGTACTGGCCGGCGGCGTTCGACGGGTCGATGCGGTCGCTGGCCGCCTTGAAGAACCTGACCAGCCAGCTGATCGGGCGGTTCGCCCGCGCCGCCGAGGACGCCACCCGTGCCGCCCACGGACCTGGACGCCTCGCCCGGTACGGCGCCGACCTGGTCGTACCCCGGGCGGCCAGGCTGGAGTGCGCCGTCCTCAAAGCCGTCGCCGGGGTGTACGTGATGAACCGCACGGGGGCCCAGGACGAGTACGCCCGCCAACGCGAGCTCGTCCGGGACCTCGCACAAGCGGTCGCCGCAGCCGCCCCCGCCAGCCTCGGTCCAGAGCTCGAACCCGACTTCCTCGCCGCCGACTCCGACGCCGCACGACTACGGGTCGTGGTGGACCGGGTCGCGGCGCTGACCGACAGCTCGGCGGTGGAGATGCTCGCCCGCCTCGACGCCAGTCGGACCCGATGATCACCGTCGAACAGGTGCCGGCGTCGGTTGTGCTGGCACTGCGGGCGCAGGTGCTGCGACCAGGGCTAGCGCTGGACCAGGCGCGCTACGTTCAGGACGAGGAGCCGGACGTGGTCCACCTGGCAGCCTGCGACGAGCTCGGACACGTGGTCGGCTGCTCGACCTGGTTCCCCGAGCCATGGCAGGGCGCCCCAGCGTGGCGGCTGCGCGGGATGGCCACGACGCCGGCGGCCCGCGGGCACGGCGCCGGTGGCCTGCTGCTGGCCCACGGCCTGGAGCTGGCCCGCGCAGCCCCGGTCCGGTTCGCGTGGGCGAACGCCCGGACCGTCGCCCTCGGCTTCTACCGGCACTACGGGTTCCAGACCACCGGGCAGGAGTTCTTGACCGCACAGTCCATACCGCACTTCCTGATCTGGCGGGCTCTGGACTGACTGCCCACAAGGCAGCCGATGCGCCGCAGCGCCTGCCCGGGCAGCGACGTAGACTCCGCGGGTGGCAGGCCGGATCCGTGACGAGGACATCGCGGCCGTCCGTGAGCGCGCCCGGATCGACGAGGTCGTGGGGGAGTTCGTCCAGCTCCGCAACGCCGGCGGCGGCTCACTCAAAGGGCTGTGCCCGTTCCACGACGAGAAGTCGCCGTCGTTCAACGTCACACCCAGTCGCGGCCTGTACTACTGCTTCGGATGCTCCGAAGGCGGAGACGTCGTCAAGTTCCTGCAGAAGGTCGAGCAGCTGACGTTCGCCGAGGCAGTGGAACGGCTCGCCGGCAAGTACAACGTGCAGCTGCGCTACGAAGAGGGCGGCTCCGCCGCGGGCCGGGACCGGGCCCCAAAGACCCGTTTCGTGGAAGCCAACCGGGCCGCCGCCGACTTCTTCCGCGAGCAGCTGACCACCTCCGCCGAAGCGCAGATCGGGCGCGGGTTCCTCGAGGAACGAGGATTCGACCGAGCTGCGGCCGAGAAGTTCGGCGTCGGCTACGCGCCCAAGGGGTGGGACGCGCTCAACCGGCACCTGCGGGCCAAAGGCTACAGCGACAGCGAGCTGCTGGCCGGTGGCCTGCTGAGCCAGGGCCAGCGCGGCATCTACGACCGGTTCCGCGGCCGGCTCATGTGGCCCATCCACTCCGCAGCCGGAGACGTCATCGGGTTCGGGGCCCGCAAGCTCCACGAGGACGACGACGGCCCCAAGTACCTCAACACCCCAGAGACACCCGTCTACCACAAGAGCGAGGTCCTGTTCGGGATCGAGCTGGCCAAGAAGGAGATCGCCCGCCGCCAGCAGGCCGTCGTCGTCGAGGGCTACACCGACGTGATGGCCTGCCACCTGGCCGGCGTCGAGACCGCGGTCGCGACCTGCGGAACCTCCTTCGGCGACGACCATGTGCGGATCCTGCGACGGCTGCTGATGGACACCGGGGAGTTCACCGGCGAGGTGGTGTTCACCTTCGACGGCGACTCCGCCGGGCAGAAGGCGGCGGTGCGGGCCTTCACCGAGGACCGCAAGTTCGTGACCCAGCTGTTCGTCGCGGTGGAGCCCGGTGGACTCGACCCGTGCGAGCTGTGGCAGACCCGCGGTGCCCAGGCCGTGCGCGACCTGGTCGCCCACCGGGTGCCGCTGTCGGAGTTCGTCGTCAAAGGGATCCTTGCGCGCTACGACCTGAACGTCCCCGAGGGGCGGGTGGCCGCGCTGCGGGCCGCCGCCCCGGTAGTCGCCCGGACCAAGGACCGGTCCCTGGCCCACGCCTACGCGGTGTCACTGTCGGGGTGGCTCGGCATGGAGCCGGCGCAGGTGTTGCAGGTCGTGGCCGAGGCAGCCCGAGCCGGGTCCCGCCCCGCCCCCGGCGGCACCGTCGCAGCGGCGTCGGCACCGGTCGTGGCCCTGGGTGGTTCGCCGACCGGATTCGGTGACCGCCCCCGACCCGAGGACCGCACCCTGCTGGTCGACCGCGAAGCACTCAAGACGGCGCTGCAGTACCCGTCGCTGGCCGCCGCGGCCTTCGACGACCTGCCGCCGACCGCTTTCGGCCACCCCGCCTACCAGGCGGTGAAGGTGGCCGTGACGGCCGCCGGCGGGACCGCGGCCGCCCAAGGCGGCGAGCGGTGGGTGGCCGGTGTGCTGCAGGCAGCGGCCAACGACGCGGTCCGCTCGGTCGTCACCGAGCTGGCCGTGGAGCCGCTGCGCTGCTCCGGTGACCCGGACCAAAGGTACGTCGACGAGCAGATCGGCCGGATCCGGGAGCGAGTGGTCCAGCTGCAGGTGGTGGACCTGAAGTCCCGGCTGCAGCGCATCGACCCGACGGACACCGAGCAGTACAACCGGGTCTTCGGCGAGCTGATCGTCGCGGAGCAGCAGCGACGCCAGCTCCGCGACCAGGCCATCGGGGGCCTCTAATGGCGACCAGGCGGCGACGGCTGCCCGGCTCCGGGGCCCCCGGCGCGGTCCGAGACGTCGTGGCACAGGGGGAACGGGTCATCGCCTGGGCGCTGGACGGCAACGGTGACCCGGTTGCAGTGTCGACCCTCGCGCTGTACCTGCCGACACCGTCGGGGGTCCACGACCGCCTGGAGTTCGACCGCATCGCCAGCGCCGGCTGGGCCGAGGACGTCATGACGGTCACCATGGTCGGAGCGGGTGGGCGCCGCCACCGAGTCCACCTGCAGCAGCCAGGCGAAGTTCCCCCTGCAGTGCGGGAGCGGGTCACGGCCAGCATCGCCCTCAGCGAGCATGTCAGTCTCGGGCCAGGTGCCGGAGCCCGGATCACGGCCCGGCGGCTGCCAGGAGGCGACGAGCTGACCTGGAACGTCGTCTTCGACCCCGGGCTCGACCCCGCCGACCCCCAGCTGAGATCCCGCGCCGAGTCGGCCATCACTCGGCTGCGGTCCTCCACCGGGCTGTGACCAGACGCCGAGGCAACCACGTCGATGGACGGCGCAGGTGTGGATCAACTGGTTTCGGCGCCCCGGCGCCGCACTGCTAGCCTCTGAGGCGCACCTGATCCCGCCTAGCTCAATTGGCAGAGCAGCCGGCTGTTAACCGGCAGGTTACTGGTTCGAGTCCAGTGGCGGGAGCCCTCGAATTGACTGACACACGCCTCCGCGCCTGGGGTACGTTGCCTCGTCTGAGGACCTCCGCCTGCGGCGTGTCTGCATCAACGGCACCAGCTCCCGCCGGCACAGTGTGCCGCTTCCCCGCGGAACGGTCTTGGTCGGCTGAGTCCGTCTCTGACCGGGCCCAGATCCGGTGCGACAGCGTCGTCCGCCACACAGTGGTCGCGCCCGACCAGGGGGCGCGTCATGCGCAAAGCGGTTCCGTGGCCGGGCCCGGCGCGATGCCGAGCCGAGCGAAAGCGAACCGAAACCATGGTCCAGGCGTTCGTGGATGGCCAAGCCCGACTAGATGAACCACAGGTGAATCCGAGGGAAAGCCTGCACGGGGGCGTCGCCGCGGCGCCTCGGGGGCTCTAACGTGCTCACGTGACCACCAGCGCAGCAGCCGTGGCTGCGCTGGGTTGGCCGACGCACCCGGTTGCGCACGAGGTCAACACGCTGGTCTGGTTGGGCGAGGTGGCCGGACGGGTCGGCTCCGCCACGACCCTGGACTCGGTACCGGCGCAGGAGTGGGACGCACTGGTCCCGCAAGGGGTGAGCATGGTCTGGCTGATGGGGGTGTGGGCCCGCAGCGCGGCCGGCCGGGACATCGCTCTCGCGGACGCCGACCTTCGGGCGGCCTGGTCGACGGCGCTGCCCGACTGGACCGACGCGGACGTCGTCGGCTCGGCGTACTGCATCCGCGACTACGAGCCGTCGGAGGCCGTCGGCGGGTGGGACGGTCTGGATGCGGCTAGGGCCCAGCTGCAGGCCCGGGGTGCGCTCCTCATGCTCGACTGGGTACCCAATCACGTCGGGCCTGACTCGCCGTGGCTGCTGAGCACTCCCGACGCTTTCGTCCGCGGCACGGCCCAGGACCTCGCGGCCGACCCTGCCGGTTTCGTGGAGATCGGCGGCGCCGTCTTCGCCAAGGGCAAGGACCCGTACTTTCCGCCGTGGCCAGACGTGGTACAGGTCGACGCGTTCGCGCCGAGCCTGCGCCAGCTCGCGGTCCAGGCCTTGGGACGGCTGGCGCAGCACGCGGACGCGGTGCGATGCGACATGGCGATGCTGATGCTCGACGACGTGGTGACGGCGACCTGGGGCGAACGGGTCGGGCCTGCCCCGGCCACCTCGTACTGGACGGAGGTGATCAGCGCGGTCCGCGCCGTCAACCCGGCATTCCGATTCGTAGCCGAGGCGTACTGGGACCGCGAGTGGGACCTGCAGCAGCTGGGCTTCGACTACTGCTACGACAAGCGTCTGTACGACCGGCTGGAGCAGGGCGACGTGGGGCAGGTGCGCGGCCACCTCGACGCCGACGTGGACTACCAGCAGCGGCTGCTGCGCTTCCTGGAGAACCACGACGAGCCGCGAGCGGCCCGCACGTTCGGTCCGCAGGAGCGGGAGAAAGCGATGGCTGTTGCCGTCGCGACGCTGCCTGGGCTGACGCTGTGGCACGAGGGCCAGGCCGACGGCCGCACGGGCTTCACGCCAGTGTTCCTGGGTCGTCGACGCGGCGAGCCGCCGGACCGTGCGCTTGCCGCGTGGTACCACCGGCTGTGGGCGGCCGCGTCGAGTCTGCGGGACGGAGGTTGGACCCGCTGCGACGTGACCGGATGGCCCGACAACAGAACCGCGGAAGGACTGGTTGCCTGGACCTGGTCTGCCGGCGACCAGCTGACGTTGGTAGTCCTGAACCTCACCCCGCAGGACGCGGACGGCGTCGTGCATGTCGGCCACGGCCCCGCGGCAGGAGGCACTTGGGTGCTCACGGACCTGCTTGATGGCACCACCTACGAGCGCAGCGGAGACGACCTGGCCGGCGGCGGGATGTACGTGTCCCGTCCGCCATGGGAGACACACGTCCTGCGGGCCGAACCGATGAGCACGGTCGCGACGGCGGGCGCGCACGATCAGGAGGAAGCTCATGACGTCGACGGCTGAGGCGCAGCGGCTGAGCCAGGCTCGCTCGCAGGGCTGGCGTAGCTGGGGCCCATACCTGAGCGAGCGGCAGTGGGGGACCGTCCGCGAGGACTACAGCGTCGACGGTGACGCCTGGAACTACTTCACGCACGACCAGGCCCGGTCTCGCGCCTATCGGTGGGGTGAGGACGGTCTGGCCGGCGTCAGCGACGACAAGGGCCTGATGTGCCTGGCGCTGGCACTGTGGAACGGCCAGGACCCCATCCTCAAAGAGCGGCTGTTCGGGCTGACGAACTCCGAGGGCAACCACGGCGAAGACGTGAAGGAGTACTACTTCTACGTCGACAACGTGCCCACCCACTCCTGGATGCGCTGGCGGTACAAGTACCCGCAGGCCGCCTTCCCCTACGACGACTTGGTCGCGACGAACCGGGACCGCGGCTTCGGCGACCAGGAGTACGAGCTGCTCGACACCGGTGCGTTCGACAACGGAAGCTACTTCGACGTACAGGTGGACTACGCCAAGGCTGGTCCCACTGACCTGCTGGCCCGGGTCACCGTCCGCAACCACGGCACCACGGCGGCGCCCATCCATCTGCTCCCCACGCTGTGGTTCCGAAACACCTGGTCGTGGGGCGAGCAGGCACCGAAACCGCACCTGCGAACTGTCCCCGGCCCGCGGCCCTGCGTCCAGGCGCGGCACGAGCGGGTCGGGGAGTACTGGCTGCACCTGCGCGACGACGCGGACCTGCTCTTCTGCGAGAACGAGACGAACACCGAACGGCTGTGGGGTCAGCCCAACGTGTCCGCCCACGTCAAAGACGGGGTGGACCGAGCTGTCGTCCACGGCGAGAAGGACGCCGTGGACTCCCAGCAGGGGACGAAGGTCGCCGCCCACTGGCAGGCCGTCGTCCCAGCCGGCGGCGAGGTGGTGCTCGATCTGCGGCTCACGTCCAACCGACCCGGCGACGCGGACCCGTTCGCCGACTTCGACGCGGTGCTGCGCCTTCGCGAGGCAGAGGCCGACGAGTTCTACGCGTCCATCACCCCCGCGGGGCTCGACGAGGATCGGGCGGCGGTGATGCGGCAGGCCCTGGCCGGCATGCTGTGGTCCAAGCAGCATTACTACTTCGACCTGGACCTGTGGCTGCGCGAGCACTCCGCGCACCCGAGGCGCTCGCCCACTCGGTTCGGCGTCCGCAACCAGCAGTGGTCGCACATGGTCAACGACGACGTGATCTCCATGCCGGACAAGTGGGAGTACCCCTGGTACGCGGCCTGGGACCTCGCCTTCCACACCGTGCCGCTGGCGATGGTCGACCCCGAGTTCGCCAAGGAGCAGCTGGCGCTGATGCTGTCGGGCACCTATCTGCACCCGTCGGGGCAGATCCCCGCATACGAGTGGAACTTCGGTGACGTCAACCCGCCGGTGCACGCCGCCGCACTCACGCTGCTGTACGGCCTGGGGTCGCGGGCAGCGGGCGTCCCAGAGCCGGGGGCTGAGCCGACCAGCCGGCCCGACCAGTTCGCCTTCCTGGCCGAGGCGTTCAACATGCTGCTGGTGAACTACACCTGGTGGGTCAACCGCAAGGACCCGGCCGGACACAACCTATTCCAGGGGGGCTTCCTTGGCCTGGACAACATCGGCGTCTTCGACCGCAGCGCCCAGCTACCCGGCGGTGGGACCCTGGAGCAGTCCGACGGCACCGCATGGATGGCGTTCTTCAGCCAGAGCATGCTCGAGCTGGCGCTCGCGCTTGCCGAGCACGACCCCGCGTACGAAGGATTCGTCGTCAAGTTCGTGCAGGCCTGGTTCCAGATCGCCTCCGCGATGGACCCGCTCGGCGAGCACCCGGACGAGATGTGGGACGAGGAGGACGGCTTCTTCTACGACGTGCTGCGGATGCCCGACGGCACCGGGCGGCGCATCAAGGTCCGGTCGCTCGTGGGGCTGCTCCCGCTGTGCGCCACAGTGGTCGTCGACGAGGAGATGCTGACGAAGTTCCCGCGGGTGACTGAGCAGCTGCGCGACTACTTCGCCCGCAACGCCGACCTGCTCGGCGGCATCTGCGACCCCCGAGTGCCCGGCGTCGAGGGACGCCGGCTGCTCGCACTGGTCGACGAGACCAAGCTGCGCCGGATCCTGGCCCGGATGCTCGACGAGGAGCGGTTCCTGGGGCCGCACGGCATCCGGGCCGTCTCCAAGTGGCACCAGGACCACCCGTACACCTTTGAGGTGGACGGCCACCCGTACACCGTTGCCTACGAGCCGGCGGAGTCCCGCAGCGGAATGTTCGGGGGGAACTCGAACTGGCGCGGACCGGTGTGGTTCCCAGTGAACCTCCTGCTCGTCCGGGCGTTGCTGCAGTTCTACCGCTACTTCGGCGACGACTTCCGGATCGAGTGCCCCACCGGCTCCGGGAACGAGATGACCCTGTACGAGGTGGCCGAGGAGCTGGGCCGCCGGCTGACCAGCACCTTCACCCGCGACCAGGACGGGCACCGCCCCGTATTCGGTGGCGCCACGCTGTTCCAGGAGGACCCGAGCTGGGGCGACAACATCCTGTTCTACGAGTACTTCCACGGCGACAACGGTGCCGGGATCGGGGCCTCACACCAGACCGGCTGGAGCGGCGTGGTCGCGCGGATCATCCAGATGTTCGCCAGCACCGACGCCCACACGGTCCTGCATCCCCCGACCCCGCACGAGCCCAGCCAGGACCGGGACTCGACAGGGATCGACGAAGACCGTCTCCCAAAGGTCCCCGCCGACCCGCGCTGAGCTGCACCGGCTCACGTGAGGGATGGTGGGTGGTCTCGGTTGGATGTGACTTCCGTCCTCGGGTGCCTGATGCCGATCGGCCTTGCCATCGGTCGGCCTGGTCCACCGGGGGCTGGCAGTTCCCTGTCGGGCTCTGGGTGCTCCGAGCCTGGTCGGGCTGTCCATCGTCGGCCAGGTTGGGCAGTCACGACTTCGAGCCGGACCGGTCGCGGCCGCCGATCGTCGGCGCCCCGGTGATGAGTGTCGCAACGGTCGTTGCCTCTCTCGCTGCGGCGGCCGGTGACCGACGACCCGACATCGACGGCCATCGACGGCGCCGGCTTGGCCGCCGCGTCGAGGGCCGACCAGGACCGCCGCCTAGCGTCCGTCGCCCAGTGGCTCACCGGGCAGTGGTCCCGCGGTCGCGAGATGGGCTGCAACCCAGTCGCGCCGGATCTGGATGGACGCCTGCCGCGCGGCCGGTGCCTTGGCGTGCAGGTCGTCCAGCATTCGGCACAGCCGCCGAAGGACCGTCGGCTGAGCTCTTGCCGCCAAGGCGGTCTCGTCGACCGCCTCCGCGAGGAAGTCCAGCCAGCGGGGAAGGGTGAGCGTCAGCCGCTGACTGCCGTCGGCCCCGTGCACGGCGGGCAGATCGAGCTTTGCGCCCACAACTCTCCTCAGAAGGCCCGACGTCGCACCAATGACCTGTATCGCCGTGGCTGGGTCGTTGACCGCGGGAGAGAGCGCGCGAACGCTGATGTCGGACAGCAGCCGGAAAGCAAACAGCGGGTCCTGGTCGAAGGTGCGCTCAAGTCCCGCATGGATGAATGCAAGGACACCCTCGGGATCGGCGACCGATCCGTAGACGCTGGCCACGACGTCCTGGGTACTGATGACGGAGCCGATCGGAACGCGTATCTGGACCTGGGCCTGACGGGACTCGCTCCAGGCAAGAAGTCCTGGGAGATCGATCTGCTGGACGACCCGGTCGGCCTGTGGCCACAAGACATCAGTTCCTCCGTCGAGCCGCTGGGCCACGGGCGCCAAGTCCCCTGCAAACGGCTCCTTGTAGTACTGCCCCAGCACCATCTGACCTCGACGCACGACGGACTCGACGGCCGACGCGAGCTGGATCGAACCCAGCGCGCGCATCTGCAGGACGCGGAACAGTGCCAGGGCCGTCAGTGCCGCCAGCACGGCAAAGACTGGGACCAGGGCGGAAACATCAGTCTGGTTGCTCAGATCGAGTGCCCCGACCGAGCAGTAGGTGATCGCACCCACAAAGAAGCCGAAGGCGTGCCAGACGAACGGGTCGTCCCTGAACAGGTTGAGGCGCGGAGTGAATGTCGTCGCACCGAACTGGATGACGAGGAACAGCAGTGAGAATACGACTCCGGTGAACGCGAGCATCCCGCCTGCGACAGCCGCGAGGGTGGGCGCGACAATGGAGGAATGCACTCGTGGGCCGGCCTTGACGTAGCCCAGCAGCACTGTCAGCGCGATCGCGGCGAACACATAGGCAAGCGTGATCAGGCCCTGCCGCTGCCGCCGCCGCCGCCGCAGCGCAGACGTCAGCTGGCTTCCGGCGGACGGGGGGACAAGAGACTGGCCCGGTCCGCTTGCTCTGCCGCTCATGTGCCCGCGGCGGAGCCGCTCCACCTGTGACGGTCGAAGGATCGACATGTTTGGTGGCCAACCGGTGTCAGGGTCGTCGCTGATGCAGTCACGGGCCACCATTTCGACGAGGCGCCTTCGGGTTCGAGGATCCTGTCTAACACACCGTCGCAGCGCTTTTTGGGGTGTCCGTCGAGCGCGTCGACTGTTCAGCCCACTCCAACAGGCCGCGCGTCGGAAGTCGCCATGGTCCACGGTCGGGGCGCCACGCGCGACGTGGCTGCGCCGAAGTCAGTAGGTAGCACTGCGGCGTGACCGTGCGAGCCGCTGCTGGATCAGCTCGAAGCGCGCCTCGCAGGTGCGAACAACGGGTCCCGCAGGTCGAGGAACTTCGGCTCCCCGTCCAGGGCGCTGCCCCACTGCTGCGCCGCGGCGCTGTCCTGCATGGTCCGCTCGCCGGCACGTGCGCGCTCTTCGTCGGCGAAGTACATGACCTGGACGAACTCGTGGTCGTCACGCCACCCGACCACGCCGCCGAGGACCTCCGGACGCTGACCGCGAAGCGACTCCTCCATGGCCCGACCCAGCTGGCGCATGGTCTGGCGGTCTTTGGCCCGGCACTCGATGAGCTGCACGAACTGGGCGTCGTCGGTGCCGCCGCCCATCACGACATCACAGTCGGGGCAGTCGATGAAAGTGACCTCGTCGTCGAAGATCGGTGCCGTGGCCTGCCACCATGCGGACTGCTCTGGTCGCCGGCCGTTGGCCTGGGCGGCCTCTTCGCTGTCGAACCGGGCCACGACGACCCCGGTGCCGTCGGCCGTGACGCCGCTGGTCGAACCGAGGAACCCCTCAGCCCCGGACAGCAGCTCGGTGCGCCACTGGTCAGCCGCGCGCCGCAGCGCCTCGCCGTCTCGTACGTGTCCTTGGATGACCTGCATGAACATGGCGGCCCTCCCGCCTGGGCGACGCCCGGCCCGATGCCGGGCTGCCACCATGCTCCTCCCTTCCTCGTCCTGCCACTAGAGTCATGGACCCGTCGAACGCGCCGGTAGTTGAGAGTTCACTTGACGGCCGCCTGGGCAGGCCCGTAGGCCCGTACTATCACCGGACCAACGGACGCTCAGAGGGGATCTTGGATGCCGCAGGACAAGCCGAATATCTTGGTCATCTGGGGCGATGACATTGGGATCTCGAACCTGAGCTGCTACAGCGACGGACTCATGGGCTACCGGACGCCGAACATCGACCGGATCGCCGACGAGGGACTTCGGTTCACCGACTACTACGGCGAGCAGAGCTGCACCGCCGGACGGGCTGCGTTCATCTGCGGGCAGAACCCGGTCCGAACCGGCCTGACGAAGGTTGGCATGCCGGGCGCGGCGATCGGGCTCGCGGCGGAGGATCCGACGATCGCGACCGCGCTGAAGGCCCACGGCTACGCGACCGGCCAGTTCGGCAAGAACCACCTCGGTGACCGGGACGAGCACCTGCCAACGGTGCACGGTTTCGACGAGTTCTTCGGCAACCTGTACCACCTCAACGCCGAGGAGGAGCCGGAGCTGGAGGACTACCCGAAGCCGGAGGACTTCCCGAACTTCAGGGAGCGGTTCGGTCCGCGCGGAGTTCTGCACAGCTGGGCGAACCCGGACGGGACCCAGCGCATCGAGGACACCGGCCCGCTGACCAAGAAGCGGATGGAGACCGTCGACGAGGAGTTCCTGGCCGCCGCGTCAGGGTTCATCAAGGACAAGGCCGAGGTCGAGCAGCCGTTCTTCGTCTGGTTCAACGCCACCCACATGCACTTCCGTACGCACGTCAAGCCGGAGAGCAAAGGGCAGGCCGGCCGGTGGCAGTCCGACTACCACGACACCATGATCGACCACGACGCGGTCGTCGGGCAGCTGCTGGACCTGGTCGACGAGCTGGGCATCGCCGAGGACACGATCGTGGTGTACTCCACCGACAACGGCCCGCACATGAACTCCTGGCCAGATGGTGGGATGACCCCCTTCCGCGGCGAGAAGAACACCAACTGGGAGGGCGCCTTCCGGGTCCCTGCGGTGGTGCGCTGGCCGGGCCACATCCCGGCGGGCAAGGTCGTCAACGAGATCATGAGCCACAACGACTGGTTCCCGACGTTCCTGGCCGCCGCCGGCGTCCCGGACATCGCAGACCAGCTCAGAGTCGGCGCCGACCTCAGCGGAACGACGTTCAAGGTCCACCTCGACGGCCATAACCAGCTGCCGTACCTCACCGGCGAGGTCGACAAGAGCCCGCGCAACTACTTCTTCTACGTCTCCGACGACGGGGACCTGCTCGCGATCCGGTTCGACAACTGGAAGCTCACCTTCCTCGAGCAGCGCTGCCCGGGCACCTTGCAGGTGTGGGCCGAGCCGTTCGTACACCTGCGCATTCCGAAGATCTTCAACCTGCGCACCGACCCGTACGAACGCGCCGACTTCACCTCGAACACCTACTGGGACTGGATGCTGGACCACGCGTTCATCCTCGTTCCGGCGCAGGGGTTCGTCTTCCAGATGATCCAGAGCCTGGGCGAGTTCCCGCCGCGGCAAAAGCCGGCGTCGTTCAACTTGGACGAGGTGCTTGAGAAGATGCAGGCCGGGCTTCCGAGCGCGTGATCGGGTCCGCTGCCATGTCCTGCGCCGGTCCAGCACCGGCGCAGGACATGGTGTGGGTGCCCGGTGGCAGCTTTGTGATGGGCTCCGGCCGGCACTATCCGGAGGAGGCCCCGGCGCGCGAGGTCGAGGTCGCCGGGTTCTGGCTGGCCCGCACCACCGTCACTAATGCGGCGTTCGCCGCTTTCGTCGCTCAGACCGGGTACCTGACGGTGGCCGAGCGTCCCCTGGACCCGCTGGAGTTCCCCGGTGCCCCGCCGGAGAACCTGGTGCCCGGGTCCATGGTGTTCACCGCGACCACCGGGCCGGTGGACCTGCGGCACCTGAGCCAGTGGTGGACCTGGACACCGGGTGCCTGCTGGCGGCACCCGGAGGGGCCGGGGAGCACCCTGGATGGCCGCAGCGACCACCCTGTGGTCCAGGTCGCCTACGACGACGCGGTGGCGTACTGCGCCTGGGCGGGGCTGCAGCTTCCCACCGAGGCGCAGTGGGAACGCGCGGCCCGGGGCGGCTTGGACGCCGCGGCGTTCACCTGGGGCGATGCCCCCGAGGCTGCCGGGCAGCGGCTGGCGAACTACTGGCACGGGGAGTTCCCGTGGCGCCCCGACCCCGGCTACGGCAGCACGGCGCCGGTCGGGTCCTACCCCGCGAACGGGTACGGGCTGGCGGACATGGCCGGCAACGTGTGGGAGTGGACCTGTGACTGGTACCTGCAGGAGCGGTGGGCGGACTCCGCCGGGTGCTGCGTGCCCAGGAACCCCCGGGGGGGAACACCGCAGGACAGCCTTGATCCGGGGCAGCCGCAGTTTCGGGTGCCGAGGAAGGTGATCAAGGGCGGATCGTTCCTTTGCGCCGACAGCTACTGCATGCGCTACCGTCCGTCAGCGCGGCGACCGCAGATGGTCGACACTGGGATGAGCCACATCGGGTTCAGGTGCGCCGGCTCCTGACCGGCCGCCGACCCCCGGTGAGGGCAGCACAGAACTGAGAACCGCCCCGCGCCGAGAGTCGTCGCGGACAGCAGCGCTGGTCGACTCCCGCGCGTGCAGGCAGCCGGCGGCTGTCGACGCGCCTGCCGCCCGGCGCCCGACCTGGAGCGTGTCGTGCGAAATCCGCTCCGCGGACCGACGGTTCGCGACGACCTGCGCGCCGGCGTTGTGCTGGGCGTGGAGTCCATCCCCGACGGGCTGGCGGCCGGCCTGCTGGCGGGGGTCAACCCTGCGTTCGGCCTGTACGGGTACATGGTCGGGACGTTCTCCGGTGCCCTCAGCACGGCATCGGTGTTCATGTCCGTACAGGCGACGGGGGCCATGTCGGTGATCATCGCGGACGTGCCCCAGGTGCACGGCGGTCCCGCAGGGGACAAGGCACTGTTCACGTTGTCGATCATGACCGGTGTCGTGATGCTGACGTTCGGCCTGCTGGGGCTGGGTGCCCTGGTGCGTTTCGTCCCGAACTCGGTGCTCACCGGCTTCATCAACGCGGTGGCCATCAACATCGTGCTGGGGCAGCTGGGGAACTTCACCGCGTTCAGCTCCGACGCCAGCAACCGAGTTACCCGCGCGATCAACACCTTCCTGCATCTGAACCAGTGGCACTGGATGAGTGCCGCCGTGGGCGCGCTCACGATCGTTCTGATCCTCGTCCTCGAACGAACCCGGGTGGGGGCGTTGGGCCTGGTCGTGGCGGTCATCGTGACGTCGGCGGCGACCGCGGTGTTCGGCCTTGACTCGGTCGAGACCCTGCGGGACATCGCAGACATCCCCAGAACGCTGCCTCACCCGGTGTTGCCGTCACTGACGTTGATGCTCGTGCTGCTCGTGCCGGCGTTGTCGCTGGCGCTGGTTGGGCTGGTCCAGGGTGCGGCGATCAGCAACTCGGTGCCGAACCCCGACGGCCGCTACCCGGACGCCTCCGGGGACTTCCGGGGCCAGGGCGTGGCGAACATCGCGTCGGGCTTTCTGCAGGGGATGCCGGTCGGTGGCTCGATGTCGGCAACGGCGATCGTGACCAGCGCGGGCGCCAAGTCGCGGTGGGCCAACATCGTCGCCGGCCTGACCATGGCAGCCCTGATTGTCCTGGTGGGCCCGCTGGTCGGCTACATCGCGATGCCGTCGCTGGCCGGGCTGCTGATCCTGGTCGGGGCGCGTGCGTTCAACACCGGCAACATGTTGATGGTGTGGCGCACCGGCCGCGTCCAGGCCGCCACCATGGTGACCACGTTCGTGCTGACGCTGCTCATCGCACTTCAGTACGCGGTCCTGGTCGGCGTGGGCCTGTCGGTCATCTTGTTCGTGGTTGCCGAGTCGAACAAGATCAAGATCACCCGATGGCTCATCGAGTCACCCGGTTCGCTGCCGATGGAGACAGATGCACCGCTGACCCTGCCCGCCCACGAGGTCGTCATCCTTCAGCCCTACGGCAGCCTGTTCTTCGCCGCCGCACCGGTCTTCGAGTCTCAGCTGCCGGAGGTCCGCCCGGAGTCCACCGGGTCGGTCGTGGTGATCCGGCTGCGGGGCAAGCAGGAGCTGGGGAGCACCTTCATCACAGTGGTCCAGCGTTACGCGGACGCACTGCAGGTCGCAGGGAACCGGCTGATGCTCGTCGGGGTCTCGCCGCCGGTGCGTGCCCAGCTCGATGCGACGAGGACGACCGAGCTGGTCGGCTCCGAAGGTATCTTCGCCGCCACCGACCGGGTCACGCAGTCACTCCTGGACGCCGTGACGGTGGCGGACACGTGGGTGGCCGATCATCGGAGCTGAGCACAGCCCGGCCGACCAGTGACGGTGCCGATCCGAGGCGGCCGGTCTGCCGTCTACAGGCCTGTCAGGACATGTATCCGGCCGGTCTCGGCGGCCGCCTCGAGGGTTTTGAAGTCCCTGCTGGTCTGGTCGGCGTAGGAGACGGCGTAGTCGGCGATGGCGTTGTCGAAGACTGGTTTGGCTCCGAGGTAGGCGGCGATCGCGACCCGGTCCCCGGAGCGGGCATGGGCGCGGGCCAGCGTCCAGCCACACAGCCGCCCGTACACGGTCATCCCCGGCTCGCGCATGTTCTCCACGATGGCCGAGCCTTTCTGGTCGCGGAGCTGGCGAATGTAGTAGTCCCGTGCGACGCCGTCGGTGCCGGTGACGCGCTGCCAGCCGAGAAAGATGTCGCTGGTGGCCTGCATCAGGCGCTGGCCGTGCACGACACGCTGACCGTGGTTGCCGTGTCCGGATCTGCCAGCGTGCGCCTCCAGCACGGACGCCTGCGCCTCCTTCGCCTGCAAGAACATCGGGTCGGCGCCGTCCACGCCCTGCATCAGCAGGATCCAGGCGCGGGTTCCGACGCTGCCGACACCGACCACTTTGCGGGCCAGCTGCAGCAGCTCGTACTGCTCGAGCAGGACGCGCCGGTCCGAGGTCAGGGTGCGCCGGTAGCTGCGCAGCATTCCCCGCAGCGCCGCATACAGCTCGTCGACGTCGGCGGTTCCCAGGAGGTCCTCGATCGGAACGATCAGCGGCGGGTCCGGGGTGATCCGCGGCCGGCCGTCGACGGTGGTCACCAGCCGGGCGAAGGCGTGCATGCTGTCGCGGGTGCGGGCCTTGGCCAGGGCGGCGGTGGTGAGCTTTCGGCCCCTGGGCAGAAGCGAAGACCCGTGCTCGGCCATGACCGCGTCGGTGTTCAGGTGCGCGTACCAGACCTCGAGGTTGGTCTGGGTCGCGAAGGCGCGCATCGCCTGCCGGTATGAGGCCGCCGCGGCCAGCACGACGGCGCGGCGCGCCCGGGTCTTGAACCCGTTGGCCCGGCCGGCGACCTCGAGGCTGGCTGCGAGCCGCTTTACGTCCCACTCGA
>Ga0209698_10003292_pt1 | contig 18069 bp, 15 predicted proteins | sample LitLauG_LLR_2012_FD_187203 | JGI IMG/M metagenome (GOLD analysis project Ga0209698, IMG submission 187203) | Freshwater sediment microbial communities from Pennsylvania, USA - Little Laurel Run_MetaG_LLR_2012 (SPAdes) (version 2) | ecosystem: Environmental > Aquatic > Freshwater > Creek >...
ATCCGATGGTGCCGGCCGCTGGCGGCATTGCTGCCGTCGTCGATTGCCACGTCGACCCCGCGCCCAGTTGCGCCCCGAACCTTGCGTCGGAGGAACTGCTGCCCCGCTCGTACGCCGCAGCTTCCTGGCCGCGGTCGTTGGGCATCTGCGCACGGGCGGACGTTGTTGCCGCGAGCAGGCAAACGCCGGCAATTCGCAATAGACGGAGAAAGAGAATTTCCGTTAGCGCGATCATTCGTATGCTCCGGCATTGCGCGCCGGGGGTGAAATGGCGCCGCCGGGCAATCTGGACGCCCTTATGGCAAATGCCGCCGCCCTGATTTTCTGAATGTTCAGGTTTCGGGCGTCGATGTCATAAGAAGAGCCGCTTTGCAGGTCTTCCAGGCGTAGCAGCGGCAATCGCGAGGAATCCACCGCCTGGGATGGCGCTATTGCCACCGTCAGTGATGGGTCGATGCGGCCGATTTCGTCTTGCAAACGGGTGAAATCCAAGGGCCCTGCAAGCCTAACGCCAGCCTGGAGCGTGGGGGTCGACCGCGATAGCGCCGCCAGTGCGCTCATGGCGTCTGCGGTTGAGGAGTCACCCGCGCGCTGATAAAGAGACAGCCGCAGCTGCCGAAATGTCTGCTCATCGCGCGATTCCACGTCACGTTCTTCGGCACCAATGCCCGTCGCTTGCTTCAGAGCGGTCATTCTCGACGCAACATAGCCGGCAAGGGAAAGGGTTCGCTCCTGCTGCTGCAGGTATGACCGGATGTTGTCATCGGTGGGTTCAAGAAGCGCACGGACAGCTTCGCGGGGCGGCTTGCCGTAGTTGGCGAGATAAGAATCGATCCGCGCGTCCATTGGCGATCCGGCAGCAACCTCGGTCCCGGAACTCTCACGCTTGGCGGTATGGCCGGAATTGGCGCTGCCGCATTCTTGCGGTCCCAAATGCAGGGCCGATGTGCAATCTACAAGATGTGCGCCAATATCAAGGGCGGCGACGGGGCTCGGTTGGCTCTCAACCTTGGTCGCGAAAAGAACGATTGTGACCGTGACGCAAATCCCACTTCTGCGGACTAGGGCAAAGTTCATTGGGCGGGTCCTCACGAACGGAGATATTGCGTAGACCGTACGCTGGTTGGTTGCAGAGGTACTAACGGGTCACCGCTGCTGTGCCGCTGCTGCGCGCCGCAGGGGAGGTGCCCGATCCGTCCTCCCTGATAGTCGATTTCAATCGAACCGAATTTCCCTGCGGATCCATGAGCAGGACTTCAGCGGGATCGACTTTCAATATCCGCCAGCCTTGACCTGGACTGTCGCCGATTTCCAGCCAACCGGGCGACACGCTGACGGCCGCGCTGGTGCGCAATTCCTGGATTTGTGCGAGGGAATGACCGCCATTGGTTCGCGTGGCGAGCAGCCGGAACGGACATTTGATTCCGTCGACCACCCGCAGTGCTCCGCGCACGGTCATTCCCTTCAGTGCGTCGCCGGAGGGATGCGCCAGCGAACCATCTTCTATGCTCGCCGGAATGGCACTGCGCGGTTTGCCGTGCAATGCGGCAGGCTGTGCAGAAGTTTGTGATTTCGTAGCGGGTTCCGGCGTGTCATCGGCAGCGCGTGATGTCAATGCCGACGTGGTGCCGGAATTCCCGCCAGTGGGCGCAGATCGCCGCTGCAGTGCATCGGAATTCAATTGACTGGAACGCGTGGCTGGTGGCTCGTCGGCAGGAGACTCGTCGGGGGATGGGCGAGAAATGCCGCCGTCCGTGGCAAATTTGGATGGCGCCGTGGCAAATCGATAATTTGCATTGGCGATCATTTGCGGCGCTGGTATGCGAATCGAAGCCGGCGGGGCTAGCAGGAGTTCGGTGGCTTGCACAAGGGCATCGTGGCGGGCTGTCAGATTCTGATCTTCTGGCTTCAGCGATCGAAGTTTCAGGGCGGCCAATATCACCACCAGCCCAAACGCCGCGAGAATCACTTTCCTGGCGGCGTCGAAGCGGCTGCGCTTGTCTGTTAACAATTTCATGGCAGGATTCCATCGACATTTCTTGGAGTCGATCGAGGGTGCTTATTCGCCCTGGCGCCTACCTTCGCGGCACGCCGTAGGGCATCTGCGTCGCAAATTTCGTGATCGCCGAAAGCATGTCATTACTTTCCCTGAAAAATTCTTCGATGATCTGTTCGTCCACCGGATCGGTCGTTGAAATTGCATAGCGCAAGGGATCGGGTATCAGGACGCCCTTGGCTGAGCGAATTCCGTCGATGGAAATGAAGAACTCGCTGTATCTACGCTTTGCCAGGCGCAGATTCCGGACGATTTCCATTTCGCGATCGTTCAGACGGACATACTTGCGGATATCTTCGTGACCGGAACTGTCCAACGGCAAAATTATCTTGGTTGCCGTGTTCACCAGCATGACGCGCCCCGCCGGACTGTCCAGATCCTTGGGGTCCTGGACGATAGGGATGGCAAATCCGCCCAGGCTGCGGTATGCCTTAAGGGATCTTTCCAGAATGGCGGCTGCGCTGCTGTTCCGAACCAGTGCCCATACTTCGTCGGCAATCAATCCCTTGGGCACCGCCCTTATGGATGGATCGTTCATTGTTTCGTCAATCATTCCGAACACGCAAAAAGACGCCAGCGCAGCACAGGGCTGGCGCAAAATGCTGCCCAGGTTGAAGAAGACGAACCGGTACGAAGGCGCAACGCCTCGTGGCGCGTTGAACAGACGCTGATAGGGGCCCCGACGGTAGGGATGAAGCTGTCCTGCCAGTTGGCGGCCTTGTATGGAGAAGTTCCGTTCCAGCTCTTCACAAATGTGTTCCAGCAGCGTTTCGCGAATGGCAACGTTCGAATCACTGTTCCAGTTCCGCTGCGCCGCCGCCAAGGCGGCGCTTTGCAGGGTGACTTCGACCTCGCGTTGCAGCGTTCTGGATGATTGACCCTCGCAGAGCATCAATTCCAGGGCGGCAAACCAGCGCGCCTGGTTTTCCCGTGTCGGCGCGCCGGCGAAGGGATTAAGGGAGAGCTCGCAGTCGAGGCCGACCTCCACATAGCGCCCGAGAAGCAAGGCAAGCTTGCGGTAGTCCGGTTTGATGGATATGAGAAAAATGCGTACATCGGGAAGTCGCCAGAGATGCAGCAGATAATCATGAATGAAGAAGCTCTTGCCAGACCCGGACTGGCCGACCACCAGTGCGTGTGGGTTCTTGTCCGCTTGGGTCGGGTCGATGAACAGCGGCTCGCCCAGATTGTTGCTGTAAAGGACAATGGGCCTTGGATACGCCATTGATGCCGTTCCCAGTTCGGGTGGCGTGCCCGTCCAGCATCCACCCGCCGGGTGCAGGTCGGCGCAGTCGCGGGAGAGCATCCGTCGGCGCCTATGGAGCTTGTTCTCGGTCTGGGGGTATACGGCAAATGGCACGCACCCGCGAAGTAGCACGGTGCTGCCGATTTCATTCTCGACGGCTGCTTCCATCTCAAGGGCCTGAAGCTGCTTGCTGACGGCTTCGGCCGCCTCTTCCGCATCGGATTCGCTTTGCTCGCAGACATGAACCTGCAGGCGCACTTCCACGATGCGTTCACCGTCGGAAAAGAGCCTCTGTTCCACCTCCTGCAAAGCGTCCGCGCGAGCCTGCATTTCGGTTTCATTGAATCGGTGCGTTGATCGGGCGTTAAGCAGTGCGCGGGATTTCAACTTCAGCAGCGCCTGCGCGGTACCTTGAAGCGATGCGGTGAGTGATAGGGTGATGCTGGGCCGCACCGAGGCAAGTGAATTGAGCATGCCCGCATAGACGGAACGCGGCTGCCAAAGCATGGATACGACACGGTGATGCCGCGCCGATCCGGCAGCCAGACTCACGAATCCGCGGCCATCAATCTCATCTATTCTCCCCATGCTGGCGATCGCCGTTCGAAGTTCATTGGGAAGCGGTGAGAAATCGTGATGAATAGGCGAGCGCAATCCGCTTTCCGCACGCTGCGGAAATAGCAATGTGCCAACCCAATCGGTGAGGGCGTCGGCATTCAGCGCCGTAGTTTCCCATTCACCGGAATGTGCAGCGGCAAGCACATTCCGGGCCACCGTAACGAACTCCGCCATGCGTTTGAGCGCGGTGTCAGGCCTTCGCGCCGCCCCCGGTTGGCGGCGAATCCGCGACAACGCGGCAGGGGCAGCTTTCGTCAGGAGGTCAAAGGGATTGGCGCCGCCCAGCCCCAGTGGCGCGGACTTGAGTGCGACAAGAATCGTCTGCTGGCGGGGATGAAAGTCATGATCTTCATCTCCCGGAAAGAATCCCTGTGACTGCGCGCTCCGCCATCGCGTCAGCAATTCCTTGCAGAAGAGCTGTCCTGCCATGTCCCGTCCCGGCTGAGATTCGTATTTTTCCAGGCAGCTTTCGACCACACAGCTGGCGCGCAGAAACCATTGCCACTGAACACCCGGAGCCAGGGCGTGAATCATGGACTGTATGGTGACTGAGACCGCCTGCTCGGCGTCGGGGGCTGTATCTACAACCGGAACGGCCATGAAAAATGCAAATCCGACCGTGTCATCCGACAGGAGGTGGAGGGGGCCAAACCCCGAAAGCGTTCCGCACTGCAAATAGGGCAGTTCACTGGAAAGCCGCAAGGCCACTTTTGACTGCGCATCCCATGCGAGGGTCGATGCCGATTGCCCTTTTCCCTTGTGGGTGATGGCGTGGACGAGCGGAAAAAGATTTCCCATTATTGGCTTTCCGGCGCGGCTGCGGGATCGGCAGGATTCGGTTCCATGGGAGTTTGGCTTCCATCGCTCATTACCCAGCGGGAGCTCGAAATCGGAATAGCCACCCATTCGCCGTAATGCTTGTTGCCGTCCGTGTCGATCCATTCATAGAGATAGGCAAGGCGAACGTCCGGCGTACTCAGAAGTGCTCCCTGTAGCGCGGGCGGCAGGGTGCGCTTTTCAATGGGTGGGACGTTGTGATTGATGGTTGTTCCCATAGCGCCATCCGACCGCGAAATCTCCAGTGCTTTTTGCATTGGCATGGTCTCGACGGCGACCTCGGTGGCGGGAACCGCGCACGCACCCAGGATGAGGACCAGGGACATACCAGCCAGAGTTCGAGCAATCCGGCATCCGCGTACGTTTTTCATTGATTTGCCACGTGTGTCTGGGAAATGTCGCGTCCGCTGTATGGCAATCGCAGGTCGTTGGCCAGCACGACGGTAACGCGCGTTCCTCCCCCCACCTGCAGGGACGGGCCGTACAGGTTGTAATAATCGGCGATGGATTGGCCCAGGGCGTTTGCCGCGCCGTTAGCAGCACCGCCAAGCGCGTCGCGTCCGGCATTACCGGCGAAGCTGGTGCTGGGTCCGAAGCCGGCCGGTCCGCCGCTAATTTCGTACTGTTGTTGGCTTAATCGCTGGCCGATGCCCCCAATTGCTCCACCCCCGGCTGCGACGGCCGCCTTCCGGGCGGTGTTGTCGACGATGATGGCCCGGACACCGCGTATTCCATCCGCATCGACCAGCCAACCGGAGGCATCCCAGGTTCTGGAAGCGCCATCCCGAAAGTTGCATGTCAGGCGGCTAAGCTTGAAATCAATGCGGCCGGTTGCGATTTCCGGACGTCCCTGGACCAGCGCGAAGCAGCCGTCCAGGTCTGCCGTGTAGCCGTTTGCCGATTGGTATTCGCCGGTGAGTGCGACGATGCTTTCGCGCTCTGGACCCCCTTGTTGTGTAACCACGCCATTGAGCAGTCGCCCCTCTATGAATCCGTGGGGGGCCACATTCGCATCACTGATTCGGCCGTGCGCTGGAAAGTTTTCGAAATTTGAGTAGAGCCGGCTTTCGGCAGATGAAGCGGGCTGGCCAGGCGCGCCATTGGGTCCGGCAATGCCGGCGAAGGCGCTGTCGCCGCCCTGGCCGGACAGAATTGCGGGTACAAGGCCGGATCCAAGGCCAAGGGCCCCGCCGCTTGCAACTTCCGGCGCTATTGCCTTGCGGACATTGACGCGTGGCGGCTCCACGTCCATGCCCGGGACGAGCATGGAGTCCTGGATCGGATGCCCGCTTGACGCATGTACAGCCGCCAATGATTGTTCCAGTGCCTGGATGTGTCCGTCCATCTCCCGTTGCTGCTGCTCGAAGGTTCGAAATCGGCTCTCTTGCGCTTCGTTCGATTGCGCCAAAGACGATTGCAGTTGCTGCGAAACCTGCTGTTGAAAGGATTGGACAAATTTATCTGTTGGGGTGGCTGCTCCGAAGGTCGGTGCGTCGGGGATTTGGCCGGAATTGGCCTCCGTCGCATTGGATTCGGTGTTGGCCGCGCGAGGCGACGAAGCCGGAAACAGCGCGATGGCGGTAAGCACGGCCGCCACAACAACAAGAGTCATCCAAACGGCAGGTCGACCCGGTGCCGTACGGCGTAACCAAAGCAACGCACTGGTCATGTAGGTGCCTCCGCTATTTGACATAGACGAGATACACGTTTGTGCTGAGTTGGTTGCTGCGCAATTCAAATTCATCCGCCGCTAGCGCACGCAAGGACCCAAGCTCCGGAATTCGAATGAGCAGGTTTGCCGGGACGATGGGCAGAGGCTGGGACGGGCTGGCTGTACTGATCTGCGCCAGTATTCCGGTTTGCCGGCGCGATTTCCAGACCTCCTGGGCAACGATGCGGTAGGGCGCCTGGTCAAGGAGCACGCGCTCGGTATGCTGCACCTGGTACCCGGCGGGGGTATGACCCTGCATCATGGCCTTAAGAAGTCCGAGCACGCCGGGTGGCGCGCGACCCGAACCCGAATCGCTGCGGCCGGCCACAATATTGCGAACGGTTACCACGGGGGTGTACGGCAAAGCACTGCTGACATGCGCCAGGTAAAGCGTGCCGCTGCGCCTTCCCCGCAAGGTGAGGCGCTGCTCGATGGCGCCGTTGCGCGGCCGGATGATCAGCGTGCGCGGATCCAGCAGGGTGCACGCGACATCGGATTCGTGTTCCCACGAATCGTCGAATGGTTCTGGCATGACAAGGCGGGTGTCGGATCCCATTCGGACCGGAACTTGGAGGTAATTGCTTCCGTCCCAAATGGCTTCGGCCGCATGGGCGGTAGGAGCCTGGGACCCGCATAGCGATGCGAGTACCGTCAGCAACGGCAGTAGCAGCCGGCTCCAGCCGGTTCGCGTGCGGTCAGTAAAGAGAAATGGCGCCATTTGCATGCTTGATCCCCCCGGCTCATTTGCCCGCGGCGGCAATGCCAGCGGCGGGTGAAGTGTCCTTGACGTCGAACCCGTCAAGCACGATGCCCGTGGGGTTGTGCCGGGAAGGCGTACCCCAGTGCAGCCGCAGATGAATTTCCGACGTCCTGCTATCCATGGGTATGCCGCTGGCGTAGACCACGCGTTCTCCATTGACGAAATAGTCGAAGCTGCCGCCTTCCGTCTTGTTCAATCGTTCGGTTCCGATTGAGGCGAAGAATGTTCTCGACTGGTTCTGCGTATCAACGTCGCGCTGTAGTTCCGAGCGCGCACGCTGCAAGGCCGGGATGAATTGCGGCGCCGCGAAGGTTTCAAATTCATCAAGGCGCTCGCGCAAGCCCTTGGCGCCACTGAAATTGGTGACCAGGGTTGCCAGGTAGCGCGCAGTTGCCAGGATGTTGTCCTGTGTCAGGCCGGGAGAGTAGATGCCGCCTACCGCGCCCGGCACCACCATTACCGGCATCCGCATTCCCATTTCGCGGGCATTGCCGATTGCGGAAAACGTGAAGCCCAAGCTCACCGCCGTAATTGCAGTGAGGACGAGGCATACGGTTGCTGCGAGCATGGTATTGCGCCGGATGGAGAGTTCCAGGACAGCGAAATCGGTCATTTCGGATCAGGGCACCAGGGAGCGGACGCGCCGGCTGAGCAGCCCGCTCAAGGGCAGACCCCGGCGATAGAGTTGGTGGACCAGGTAGCCATCGGGCTTGCCAACCGTGGCACGTATGTAGGCGATGCATGTTGCCGTTGCGACCAAAAGGCCAGCGAGGGGGTCGACGGTGCGAAGAAGAAAGAGGGGCACCATGAAGACCATGAGGTATTCGCCCATGCGGCTGTTGTTGTCGATCAGGCGCGGCACGGTTCTCACCCGGCACCTCCGAGGGCCTGGGCGGTATTGCGCATGGAAACGACGATGAGCGGCACGAAGAAAATGAGCCCGCCAGCCGCCATGACGCCCAGCGCATGCATGAAACCGCGCTCGAGGAACATGTAGATTCCCATGGCAACGACCAGGGCGGATCCGACCAGGCCCCAGGGACCATAGAGGACGCTGCGGAAGGCCGACCACAGCGTTGATCCGGCATCGGGTGATCCCGATTGCGCCAAGGCTAAAGGTGGCGCTGATGCTAGCGCGCAGAGAATGCTGCGCAGGACGGTTGTCGGGTGTCTTGTAAAGGTATTCATATTGGGTTTCCTTCTGGATGCCTACGCAAATCCCTGAACCTTCGCCATTGCCGCGCAAGGCAATCATGCGAGCGTCGGGCCGATTGCGCGCTACCGAGCCCAGTACGCTGTTCGCAGTGGCTGCATTGCCATGAGGATCCCGCTGAGTCGTCGGATACGGGACGGGATGTGGGGGAAAGGGCGCATAGCGCTCTTCGCTTTGGATCACGCCGACGGGAAAAAGGCGCAAATTGCGGCTGGGGCCGCCGCCGTAAACGCAGCGCCGCGCGTTGCCGTCACGGAAAATCTGACAGGCGCCTTGCGCAGCATTCGGTCGCCTGTCCAATGATTCCGCGGCCGGATGATCCGGCCTGCGATAAGCCCCATCGCCCGATCGACGAGCGTGCGCTGTGCGTGCCGTGCATAATTGCGGGTACCAAACGTTGCTGCCGTCATGACCACGCCTTCCGTTGCCGCCGCGCACAGCCGCGCACATAGCCTGCTCGATGACGGAAACCGTCTTGAGGCTGAGGGCCGCCTCGACGACGCGCATGCCCGGTACCTCGATGCCCTCGGACTTGCACCGGATCTGCCGCGCTGCCATTTGAATGTGGGCAATATTTTGCGTCTGCTCGGCGACGTGAAGGGGGCGATAGCGGCTTACTCGGCAGCGCTAGCCCGGGACCCGACGTTCGCGCCGGCAAATTTCAATCTTGGCAATCTGTATCTGGCTGGCGAGCAGATTCATCTGGCTATTGCCCAATACCAGCGCGCGCTGGAGTTGCGGCCCGGTTTTGTCGATGCCGAATTGGGTTTGGGAGGCGCCCACTTTGTGCTTCAGCAGTGGGACGAAGCCGCTGCGGCCTACGCACGGGTGCTCCGGCAGCGGCCGGACGACCCCAATGCACGTGTTGGTGCCTATTACGTCTCTTTGCACCTTTGCGATTGGTCGCGGCGCGCGCAGGACGAGGCATTGCTTGTGGACATGATCGATCACAAGGATCCGCGTGCGGCACACAATCCCATGACCTTGCTCAATCTCGATTTGCCGGACCGACCCGCGGCGCAGCTTCAGCGCGCCGCCGGCGAGCTGTTCGCAAGCAGCCGGCTCGGCACATGGCAATTCTCGGCGCCTGGGACATCATGCCCGCCCAGCGGCGCGCCGCAGCGCCTGCGCATCGGGTACTTGTCGGCCGATGTCTGCGAACATCCCGTGATGCACCTGGTCAAAGGCGTCTTGGCCGGCCATGATCGCTTGCGCAATGAGATTTACCTGTATTCCTATGGGACGACGCGCGATGCGTTGACGGCACAGATCCGCAATTCGGTCGACGTCTTTCGCGACCTTTCGGATTGCTCCGACGAGCGGGCAGCCGATGCCATTGCCAAGGACCACATCGATATTCTGGTCGATCTTCAGGGATATACGGGAAATGTCCGCATTGGTATCACTGCGCGGCGTCCGGCTCCGGTACTCGTCAATTGGCTGGGGTACCCGGCGACGCTGGGTCATCCTTTGCTGGCCGACTACATCATCGGCGATCCGGTCGTTACACCGATAGCGGCCGCCGCGGATTTCAGCGAAACCCTGGCCCTGCTCCCGCATTGTTATCTGCCCAACGACCAGGGACGTTGCGTCGGCCCGACCCCATCGCGCGAGGTCGCCGGACTGCCACCTGAAGGCTTCGTCTTCTGTAATTTCAATCAGGCGATGAAATACTCCCCGTCCACCTTCGATTGGTGGTGCCGGCTGTTGCGCGAGGTTCCCGGCAGCGTTCTGTGGCTGAAGGAGACCGGCGCGCGTGCGAAAGAGAACATCGCTCGCGAGGCGCTGGCCCGTGGTGTCAATCCCAATCGGCTGGTGTATGCCGTGCGCGTGTCGAGCAATGCCGATCACCTGGGGCGTCTTTGCCTGGCCGATCTGGCATTGGATACCTTCCCCTACACGTCGCATTCCACGGCCTGCGATGCATTGTGGGCCGGAGTCCCGCTGGTGACGGTTCGGGGCGGCACGTTTGCCAGCCGTGTGGCGGCGAGTGTTCTTGACGCTGCCGACCTTGGGGAACTCGTCGCCGCCGATGCCGAGGCATGCTTTGCGCTAGCGGTGGAATTGGCACGCAACGCGTCCCGAAGAGAGCAATTGCGATCGAAACTGCTGGCAACGCGGCTCAGCGTGCCCTTGTTCGACACGGCGCGCTTCACGCGCAATCTCGAGGACCTGTTCGCACGCATCTGGCAACAAACCCGCGACGGTCGCCGCGCGGCCATTTTGCCGCGCGATATCGCGGTCCCGAGCGATTGAATCGTCCTGCCACTGTGCCCGACCAAGGCGGTGCACCGCGTGCACGGAACCTTACTGGACACCCGCGTCTTCGCTGCAATACCCCAACGTCAACGCCGACTTGCCGCGCGGTAATTTCCGGGAATCGGCCTTCATCATGGCCGTAATGACAAGCGGGGACTACAACGGCAAGCTCGCCAGATCCTCATTGCGGATATGCTCGCGCGCCGCCTCGAACCCTGGCAGCAACCGTGCAACCTGGGCCCAGAACTGCGGGCTGTGGTTGAGCTCCTTCACGTGTGCCAATTCATGGGCGATCACGTAGTCGATGACCGGCAGCGCGAAATGCACCAGGCGCCAGTTCAGGCGGATGCGCCCGTCGGCGGCGCAGGAGCCCCACTGGGATCGGGCCGACGACAGGGCCCAGGACGAATAGCGCACGCCATTGCGGGTGCTCAGCGCGTCGAGGCGCTCGCCCAGCACGCGGGTGGCCTGCTCCTTGAGCCACGCCTGTACGGCATCGCGCACCTGCACCTCGGCCGCGTCGGCCGGCAAGGCCAGGCGCAATTCATCGCCGTGCGGGCCCGCAGCCAGTTCCGAGGCGCGCAGATCGGCGCGCAGGCGCAGCGTGATTGTGGCGCCCAGGAACGGCAGTTTGCCGCCTTCGGAGAAGCTCACCTGCGGCAGTTGGCGTTTGGCTCGCCACTGACGCCATTGCTCGAGGCGGGTGCGTATCCAGCGTTCCTTCTCCAGGATGGCGATTTCGATATCGCGCAGCGAGACCCAGCGCGGCGCGCTGATGGTCAGGCCGCGATCGTCGATCTGGAACCCGATGGTGCGCCGACGCGCCCGGCGCAAGGTATAACTGCAAATTTCCCCCGACAGCACCACGTGCCGATCGGGTCCGCTGGCAGCGGCACTCGCGAGGCTGCTTGGTGCAACCGGTGGTGAGGTCGGTGCATCGAATCCCAGGCTCAGCTGCACGGGCGCGGGCGCCTTCTGCGAGGGTGCGGGCTCGGTTACGGCGAGGCCCGCCCCGCGGCGCGATTGTGCCGGGGCGCGCGGCGTTTTTGTCATGCCGACGCGGTTTCCTGCGCAGTGGGTTGACCGGGCGAAGCGCGCAGCGCGGGGTAGCGATGGGGAGCAATCGTGTGCATCTCGTTCTCTATCCAGTTTTCAACCTGGGCGGCCACCGCGTCGGCGGTTCGGCCGGCAGCGTCAATCGGTGGGCCTATCGATACCGTTATCGTACCCGGCAATTTCAGAAATGCCTTGCGCGGCCATAGTTCGCCCGAATTTACGGCGATCGGCACGATCCGGGTGGCCGTGCGCACGGCCAGGCGCGAACCGCCGGTCTTGTACTGCGGCGAGGCGCCGGGCGCGGTGCGCGTGCCCTCCGGAAAGATGACGATCCACCAGCCCTTGGCCAGGCGTTCTGTTCCCTGTTCCACGACCTGCTCGAAGGCGTCCTTGCCGCGCGAACGGTCTATGTTGATCATGCCCAGCGTGGCAATGCCCCAGCCGAAGAATGGCAGAAAGTGGAGTTCACGCTTGTAGACGAAAGTAAGCGGCCGGGGCATGGCCGTGGTCAGCCAGAGCGTTTCCCAGGCCGACTGGTGCTTGCACAGCACGATGGCGGGCCCGTCGGGCAGGTTCTCCAGGCCCTGCACCTGCCAGCGGATGCCGCATATCACGCGTGCCGCGAATACGGCCAGGCGCGTCCAGCCCGTGACCAGCCAGTAACGCCGCTGCTGGGGAACCCACGACCACGCCAGGGTCAGGAAGGAATAGGGTGCTACGGTGAGCAGCATCACCAGGAAATAGAGCGCCGAGCGCAGCGCCAGCACCACCGTGGCTGCCGGTGTGAGCCGTGCGGGCGCTCGCGTCGATGTCATCCCGCGGCCAGCAGCGAGATATCCGCAATCCGGTTCATGAGCGCTCGCAGCTGGCCCAGCAGCGCCAGCCGGTTGGCGCGCAGCCGCGGCTCTTCGACCAGCACCATCACGTCGTCGAAGAACCGATCCACCGGCTGCTTGAGGGGCGTGAGCGCGCGCAGCAATCCGGCATCGTCGCCAGCCTGTTCCGCCGCCAGGACGCGCGGAGCCACCTGGTCATAGGCCCGGGCCAGTTCCAATTCGGCAGGCTCCATCAGCAGGGCAGCGTCGATCGGTGCCGCCAGCGTCCCGGGCGCGCCCTTCTTGAGCAGGTTGGCAATGCGCTTGTTGGCGGCGGCAAGGTTGGCGGCCTCGGGGAGCAGCATGAAGGCGCGCACGGCTGCCATGCGCGCGCCGATGCGGTCGATCCGGCCCGGCCGCAGGCTCAGCACGGCATCGACCTCGCGCGCACCGTAGCCCTGGTCCACCAGCATGCCGCGCAGCCGCTCGTAGAGAAACTGCTCCACGGCATCTTCCTGGCGCGAGAATCCCTTGGGGAAGTCCGCCGTCGCAAAGGCGTCAAAGGCCAGCGCGATCAGCCGCTGCAGGGTGATGGGCAAGGACTTTTCTGCAAGGATGCGCAACACGCCCAGGGCATTTCGCCGCAGTGCATAGGGATCGCGATCGCCGCTGGGTCGCTCGCCCACGCCAAACAGTCCGGCCAGGATTTCCATCTTGTCGGCCAGGGCCACGCAGGCGCCTACCAGCCCGGCCGGCACGGCGTCACCGGCAAAGCGCGGGCGGTAGTGGTCCTCGATGGCGGCCGCAACGACTTCATCGGCGCCCTCCAGGCGCGCATAGACGGTGCCCATCTCGCCCTGCAGTTCGGGAAATTCGCCCACCATCAGGGTTCCCAGGTCCGCCTTGGCCAGCAGGGCCGCCCGGGCTACATCGGCCGCCTTGAGGCCCAGGCCGGCGGGCAGTTCCGCAGCGATGCTGCCGGCGATTTGCACCAGCCGGTCGATGCGCTGGCGCTGGGAGCCCAGTGCATGGTGATAGACCACGCTGGCGGCGCCGGCCAGCCGCGATTCAAGCGTGTGCAGCCGGTCCTGGTCGAAGAAGAACTTGGCGTCGGCGAGGCGAGCGCGAACGACGCGGGCATTGCCGCCGACGATGGCCGCGGGATCGGCGGTCTCGATGTTGCTGACCAGCAAAAAGCGATTGCGCAGCCGCCCCCGTGCGTCCTTGAGCGCGAAGTATTTCTGGTTCTGCTGCATCGTCAGGATGAGGCAGCTCTGCGGAACCGCCAGGAAAGCCTCATCGAAGCCGGATTCGTACACCACCGGCCATTCGACCAGCGCGCTGACCTCCTCGACCAGCGCCTCCGGCATGACGACCTCGGCGCCCAGCCGCAGGCCCGCGGCGTGCAACTGTTTCTCTATGCTCGATTGGCGTGCCTCGAACGACGCCATGACCTTGCCTTCATCGAGCAACTGCTTTTCGTAGGTATGCGCGGAAGTGATCGAGAGCGGACCGGACGCATGAAAGCGGTGACCTGCGGTCTGGCGCCCGGCGCTGATGCCCAGGGCCACGACTGGCACCACCGCGTCGCCGTGCAAAGCCACGAGCGCGTGGACCGGCCGCACGAACTGGACGGTGGTGGTGCCGTCGGCCAGCTGGTAGCTCATGAGCTTGGGGATGGGCAGGTTTTCAATGGTTTCCAGCAGCGTGGCCTGCAGGCCGGCGGCAAGGCCGATGCCCGGGCGCACGCCACGGTAGACCAGCACTTCCTGCTTGCCATCGGTCTCGCGGGCAATGTTGGCCACGTCGTGCGAGAGCCCCAGGGCGTCGAGCTTCTTGCGCAGGGCCGGTGTGGGCTGCCCCTGTGCGTCGAGTCCGACACTGGCCGGCACCAGCTTCTGCACGAAGGCGCGCTCGGGCGCCGCCGCCAACACGCCGTCCAGCAGCACAGCGAGGCGACGGGGCGATGCGAAATAGTGCAGGTTGCGCGGATTCGGGTCGGCCAGGTCGTGGAGCACGAGTCCCTGGTGCACGCCGGCGGCAAAAGCATCGCCCAGCGCCCGCAGCGACTTGGGCGGCAGCTCCTCGGTCAACAGCTCCACCAGCAGCGTGCGAACCGCGGGGGTGCCGTTAGCCCCTTCCTGCACCGGGCTCATCGGGGTGCTCCGGCGGCCTGGGTCGCATTGGCCTGCATCATCGGAAATCCCAGCCGCTCGCGCGAGGCGTAGTAGCTTTGCGCCACGGCGCGCGCCAGCTTGCGGATGCGTGCGATATAGCCGGCGCGTTCGGTAACGCTGATGGCGCCGCGCGCATCGAGCAGATTGAAGGTATGTGCTGCCTTGAGCAGCGATTCATAGGCGGGCAGGGCGAGCTCGGCGCCCATCAGGCGCGCCGACTCGGACTCGAAAAGGCGGAACTGGTCAAGCAGCACCTTGGGATCGGAGGCCTCGAAATTGAAACGGGACTGCTCAACTTCGTTCTGGTGGAAGACGTCGCCGTAACGCAGGATGCGCTCGTGGCCGCGGTCGCGCCAGCGCGTGTAGACCAGGTCAAATACGTTGTCGATGTCCTGCAGGTACATGGTCAGCCGCTCGAGGCCGTAGGTGATCTCGCCCGTAATGGGCTTGCACTCGAGTCCCCCCACCTGCTGGAAATACGTGAACTGGGTGATCTCCATGCCGTTCATCCACACTTCCCAGCCCAGGCCCCAGGCGCCCAGCGTGGGGTTCTCCCAGTTGTCTTCCACGAAACGGATGTCATTGCGCAGCGTATCGATCCCCAGTGCCTGAAGCGACCCCAGGTACAGGTCAAGGATGTCCGCTGGCGAAGGTTTGAGAACCACCTGGAACTGGTGATGCTGATGCAGGCGATTGGGATTTTCGCCGTAGCGCGCGTCCTTGGGCCGGCGCGAGGGCTGAACATAGGCGGCGCGCCACGGCTCGGGACCTATGGCGCGCAGGAAGGTTGCGGTGTGCGAGGTGCCGGCGCCGACTTCCATGTCGATTGGCTGGAGCAGCGCGCAGCCTTGTTCGTTCCAGTAACCCTGCAGTCGCAGGATGGCTTCTTGAAAGGTGATCATGGCCCGATGCCGCCAGGAAAAAGGGAAACGGATTGGAAGCTTGTACTGCGCGATTGGCGGCCCTGGGCGGATTCTACTTGGCCGTGTGCGAACGCAACGCGCGTGACGGAAAGCGAGGAAGGCGGCGCCCGGCAAAGTCGCCGGTCACCACGGCCGATTGCGGCAGTCGGCCCCACCGGTGGTTACGACAAGAGCTCGTCGACCGGCGCGGTCAGTTCCTCGAAGGTGGGCGCTGTCGATTGCAGCCACGGCACATCCAGGCGAAGATGGTCGAGCAGCGGTCCCTCGGCCTCCTGCAGCGCTTCGCTGGCCGGAACGTTCATGGCGCCCGAGTCGGCCATCACGGCGGCCATATTGAGCAGCGCGGCCAGCAGCGAGAACGGGCGCGCCTCCAGCGGCCGGTCCGAGTGCGCAAATCCGTCGATCAGGCGCTGCGGCAATTGCCAGCGGCGCGCCAACTCCGCCGTCACCTGGGCATGGTTGCAGCCCAGTATCCGCTGTTCATGGGCCATGCGCACGCCCGGCGTTGTGCAGTCGGCCTCGACCGCGGCTATGGCCCCGGGCAGGGCGCCGGCCATCAGCAGCTGGCCGCTGCGCAGCATGAAGCCGGCCAGGTAGCCGCTATCGGCGTCGACGCCGAGGATGCGCGCGAACCAGCGGGCGTAACCGCCCGTAGCGATCGAATGCTTCCAGAAGGCAATGCGGTCCAGGCCGTCGACGCGCGGAAATGCCCCGGCGATCGACGCAGCCAGTACCAGGTTGCGCAATCGCTCCATGCCGAGCATGCCGGCGGCATCGGTGAGGCTGGTGACGGTGCGCGAACGCGCGTACCGCGCCGAGTTGGCCAGGCGCAGGATCTTCAGGGCGAGGGACTGTTCCTGGGATGTGAGCTTGACGATGGTGTGCAGGTCCACCTTCTCGTCGTCGAAGCTGGCGATGAGCTGGCGAGCGATCTCGGGCATGGCGGGCAAGGTGTTACCGCTGAGAAAAAACTGTTCGATGCTGCCCATTTGGCCCATGTCTCCTGCTCCCGCCGCAATTTCCGGCATTTCCACGCAAGCGTAATGGGGGCAATGCCGCAGGGAAGGGATGATTTGCGGGCGCAAAATCAACCCTTCTTACCCTCAAGTTTTTCCTTTTGCGGAATTCGGGGGGATTCCCGTACGGCGACTACGACCGTCGGCTTGACGATGGGCGCCGTTTCGGCAGTACCGCGGCAAGCAGCAGGCCCAGAGCCGACAGCAGCAAGATCGGCCGGTTGCCGGTTTGCGTGAACGGGGTATTTCCGCTGGTCCCCTGTACGGTGCCCTCGAGCAGGGCCTGGGTCTGGGGGGCCAGCTGGGCGGTGACGCGGCCCTGCGCGTCGATGATGGCGGTGATGCCGGTGTTGGTTGCGCGCACCAGCGGGCGGGCCGTTTCCAGCGCCCGCATGCGGGAAATCTGCAGATGCTGGGGCAGCGCGATGGAATCATCGAACCAGCCCAGGTTCGACAGGTTCAGCAGCATCGTGGGTTCCCGCTGGGGATCGTGCCAGGCATCGAGGATCTCCGCGCCAAACAGGTCCTCGAAGCAGATGTTCACGGCGATGCGCTGGCCGGCCAGGGCCATGGGCGGCTGGAACTCCTCGCCCTGCTCCTGGTCGCCTATCGGAATGTGGAGCAGGTCGACGAACCAGTGAAAGCCCAGGGGGATGAATTCGCCAAAGGGCACCAGGTGCCGCTTGCTGTAACGCTGCGGTTCGGCGCCGTCGGCGCCCAGTCCGATGGCGCTGTTGAAATACCGATGGCGCGGTTCGACGATGAAGGCGCCGAAAATAAGCGCGGCGCCGTCGCGCTGCCGCTGGTCGGACAGTACGCTGGTGATTTCGTCGGGGAGGTCGTTCGCCGGCACGGGGAAGGCCGATTCCGGCAGCACGATCAGGTCCGGCGGCGGCGTACCGGCGCGGGACTCGTGATCGCCCGCGCTTTGCATGGCGTCGGCATGCAGCGCCGGCAGGTAGCGGCCCGTGGCTTCATCAAGACCGCCTTCGCCAAACTTGGTGTCCTGGGCAATATTGCCCTGGACCAACCGCACGCGTATCGGCTCGCCCACGCCGTGCGACCAGGACAGGGTTCGCAGATATGCACCCGTACCCAGCAGAGCCAGGGGAACGAGTACCGCCGCGGCGCCCGCGGCCAACCGGCGCCCGCCGCGGCCCAGGTGGATGGCCTGCCAGTCCCAAAGGGGGAACAGCACGACCAGGCAGGCGATCGCGCCCACGCCGTACACGCCCAGCACCGGCGCATATCCTGCCAGGGGCCCATCGGTGTGGGCGTAGCCGGTGGAAAGCCAGGGCATTCCGGTGAAGATCACGCCCCGCAGCCATTCGGCAAGCGTCCACCCGGCGGCCAGGGCCAGGGCACGGCGCGCCGTAGCCGGC
>Ga0209698_10003295_pt1 | contig 18059 bp, 20 predicted proteins | sample LitLauG_LLR_2012_FD_187203 | JGI IMG/M metagenome (GOLD analysis project Ga0209698, IMG submission 187203) | Freshwater sediment microbial communities from Pennsylvania, USA - Little Laurel Run_MetaG_LLR_2012 (SPAdes) (version 2) | ecosystem: Environmental > Aquatic > Freshwater > Creek >...
CCAGTGATTCGACGCTGGTTGTTTACAGCGCCGCCACCGCCCTGTTGAGTTTATCCCGAACCGTCGCCGCGATCCCGTCGAGCGCCGGGTTGCCGATCGCGCGCATCGGCGCCGAGGGATCGATGGCCGAGACCTCGACGCGGCCTTCCTCGCGCTGCTGCACGACGACGTTGCAGGGCAGCATCAGGCCGACGCGATCCTCGGCGCCGAGCGCCTCATAAGCGAGGGCGGGGTTGCAGGCGCCCAGAATCCGATAGGGTCGAAAATCCTTGCCCAGTTTCGCCTTCAGGGTCGCGGCGATGTCGATCTGCGTCAGTACGCCGAAGCCCTCCGCCTTCAGGGTTTCGATGACGCGGGCGACCGCGTCTTCGAAGCCGGCGTCGAGGGTGCGAGAGATGTGGTAGGTCATGTGGTTCTCCTATTTCGGCGTTCAGACCAGCTTGCCGCCGGCGCTCGACCAACCCATGCAACCGCCACGATAATGGCGAATGTCGGACAGCCCCGCGCCTCGCGCCTTCGCGAGCGCCTGCGCGGAGCGCGCGCCCGAGCGGCAGATCAGCACGACCGGTTTGCCCTTGGGCAGCCGTTTCGCATCGAAACCCGACAACGGAAAGTTGACGGCCCCCTCCACATGGCCGGCGGCGTATTCGCCGGGTTCGCGAACATCGACCAGCGCCACCGATTTGGCCTGCAACGCCCCGACGAGATCGTCGTGCGAGATTTCGTCGGTTGAGCCTCCGCCTTTGAACATATCGAACAAACCCATGCTCCTCTCCTCTTTTAAGCAGCCGCCGCAGCGGCCTTGGCCTCGGTGAATTGCGTCGCCGCGCTCAGCGCATGGCTCGCGTACATGACGCTGGGGCCCGCGCCCATGTAGATCGCCATGCCCAATGTCTCCAAAATCTCCTCGCGCGTCGCGCCGCGTTCGACCGCCGCCTTGGCGTGGAAGGCGATGCAATCGTCGCAGCGCACCGCGACCGAGATCGCCAGCGCAATCAGCTCTTTGGTCTTCGTGTCGAGCGCGCCGGGCTTCAGCGCGGCCTGCGCGATGGCGGCGAAGCCCTTCATCACATCGCCGGCGCCGCCGCGCAGGTGTTTGAGGTCGCCGCTCAGCATTTCGGCCAGTTCTGGCCATGGGGTCGCGTTCATGGGTCAGCTCTCCAGGTTGACGGGTTGGCCGCGTTCGTCGTCGCGCAGCACGACGTAGATCGCGGGGATGACGAGCAGCGTCAGCGCAGTGGATGAGGCGAGGCCGAATACCAAGGAGATCGCCAGCCCTTGAAAGATAGGATCGGTAAGGATGAAGGCGGCGCCGATCACCGCCGCCGCAGCGGTGAGGAAAATTGGTTTGAAGCGCGTGGCCCCAGCTTCAATCAATGCGGCCCGCAGCGCGTCGCCGTGAGCGCGGCGCGAGCGGATGAAATCGACCAGCAATATCGAGTTGCGCACGATGATGCCCGCCAGCGCGATGAAGCCGATCATCGAGGTCGCGGTGAACGGCGCGCCGAGCAACCCGTGACCCAGCACGATGCCGATCAGCGTCAGCGGCACCGGCGTCAACACGACCAGCGGCAGCGTGAACGAGCCGAACTGCGCGACGACGAGCAGATAGATGCCCAGAATCGCCACGCCGAACGCCGCGCCCATGTCGCGGAACGTCACATAGGTGACTTCCCATTCGCCGTCCCACAGCAGCGTCGGCTTGGACTCGTCCACCGGCTGTCCATGCAGGCCGACGGCCGGCTTGCCCGCCGCGCCCCAGTCGATCTTGCCGAGCGCGTCGTTGACGGCCAGCATGCCGTAGATCGGCGCCTCGAACCGCCCCGCCAGTTCCGCTGTCACCATTTCGGCGTCGCGGCCGTTGTGGCGGAAGATGGGATAGGAACTCATCTCGTGTTTGATCTTGACGACGTCGCCCAACTCGACGTTCGCCCCCTGACGCGGCGTGCCGCCAGCCGCCAGCGGCGTCGAGAGCAGCCGCTCATCGAGCGTCAGGCCCGAGCGGGGCAGGGCGACGTTGATGAGAATGGGCTTGAGGCCGGACCCTCGCTGCGAAAAGCCGACGGGCGAGCCGCCGATCAACGCGCCCAGCGTGTCATAGACCGCCTGTTCGTCGACGCCGTGAAACTCCAGCGCCTCTTGGTCGAGGGCGAACCGAAGTCGTTGCGTCGGGACGCCAAAGCTGTCGTCGGAGTCAACCACGAAATCAACGCTTTCAAACGCCCTGCGCACGCCGGCCGCCGTGGCGCGCCGCGTCTTTGCGTCCGGCCCGTAGATCTCGGCGAGCAGCGTCGCCAGCACCGGCGGCCCCGGCGGAACCTCGACCACCTTGAGCGCGGAATGCGGCGGCAGCGCCAAGTCCTTCAGGCGCTTGCGGATGTCGAGCGCGATGAGGTGACTGGCGCGCTTGCGCGCGTCCTTGGGGCTAAGGTTGACGGAGAGATCGCCCATTTGCGGCTCGGTTCGCAAGTAGTAGTGGCGAACGAGCCCGTTGAAGTTGAACGGCGAGGACGCGCCCGCATAGGCCTGGATCGACACCAGTTCCGGCAGATCGGCGAGCCGGTCGGCGGCGGCCTTCAGCACGCGGTCGGTCTCCTCAACCGTGGCGCCGTGCGGCAGGTCCAGCACCACCTGAAGCTCCGACTTGTTGTCGAACGGCAGCAGTTTTACGGCGACGTCCTTGGTGTAGAACAGCACGCAGACGGCCATCGTCGCTGCGCCGACGCTGAGCAGGAACGCCCACGAGCGCCAGCGGCCCTTCAGCAACGGCGTGGCGATGCGGATGTAGAAGCGCCCCATCGCGCCGATGTCGTGATGCCCGCCCTGATCGCCCTGCTTGGCAAAGTGTCGCCCGGCGATCTTCAGCAGCAACCACGGCGTGACGACGACGGCGACGAAGAACGAGAACAGCATCGCCATCGAGGCGTTGGCGGGAATGGGGCTCATATACGGCCCCATCAGCCCGCTCACAAACATCATCGGCAGCAGCGCGGCGACGATGGCCAGCGTCGCCACGATGGTGGGATTGCCGACCTCCGCGACGCCCTCAATGGCCGTCTCGACGAGGCCGCGATTCCCCCGCATCTGCCAATGGCGCACGATGTTCTCGACCACGACGATGGCGTCGTCAACGAGAATGCCGATGGAAAAGATCAGCGCGAACAGGCTGACGCGGTTGATCGTGTAGCCCATCATCCAGGAGGCGAACAGCGTCAGCAGGATCGTGGTGGGGATAATGATGAAGGTGACGACGCCCTCGCGCCAGCCGATCGCCACCACGATCAGCACGACGATGGAGCCGGTGGCGAGCGCCAGATGAAACAGCAGTTCGTTGGCCTTGTCGTTAGCGGTCGCGCCATAGTCGCGCGTCACTTCGACATCGAGGCTGGCGGGCACGATGCGACCGCGCACGACCTCAAGTCGCTCGCGCGCGGCGGCGGCGACATTGACCGCGTTCTCGCCCTTGCGTTTGGCGATGGCGAGGCTGACGGCGGGGCGGCGGTCGAGCTTGCCGGCGGCGTCGCGCGTCATCGTCCAGGCGCGATGGTCGAGTTCGGCCGAGCCGACGGCGACGGTGGCGACGTCTTTGACATAGACCGGGCGCCCGTCGCGCGTGGTGATCAGCAGCAACCCAATGTCGGGCACGCCCTGCAAGGTTTGGCCGACCACGACCGGCACGGACTGGCCCTGCTCGCGGAAGGCGCCGGCGAGAAAGGCGCGGTTGGCGTTTTGCACCTTGCCGATCAACTGCTCCAGCGTCACGCCATAGAGCGCCAGCTTCTCGGGGTTGGGCTCGACGCGGATTTGCGAAGGTGAGCCGCCGACGAGGAATGTCTGGCCGACGCCGCCGACCTTGGTGATCTCGTGTTGCAATTCCTCGGCGACCTGATGCAGGTCATTGTCGGTCCACTCGCCCGCCTTGTCGGCCTTTGCAGAAAGCGTGAACACGAGGATCGGCACGTCGTTGATGCCGCGCCCGACGATGAGAGGCTCGGGAATGCCCTTGGGGATGCGGTCGAGCGCGGCGCGGATTTTCTCGTGGATGCGCAGCACCGCGATGTCTTCGTCGGTGCCGACGAGAAACCGCGCAGTGACGACGGTCTGATCGTCCTGCGTCTGCGAATAGACATGTTCGACGCCGTTGACGCCCTTAACGATGTCCTCAAGCGGGCGCGTGACCAGTTCCACCGCCTCGTCGGCCCTGTAGCCATTGGCCGAGACCATGATGTCGACCAGCGGCACGCTGATCTGCGGCTCCTCCTCGCGCGGCAGCGAGACGACGGCGATGGCGCCGGCTATGAGCGCCGCAATCAGCAACAGCGGCGTCAGCGGCGACTGGATGAAGAGGCGGGTGAGGTTGCCCGACAAACCCAGCTTCATGGCGCGAGAACCTTGTCGCCGTCAGCGAGGCCAGAGAGAATTTCGACAGAGCGCACGCCGCCCTCGTCATGAGGCTCGCCCGGCTGCACCACGACCTCGTCGCCACTGGCCAGCTTGACGTAGTTCACGCCCGCGCGCCGGTAGACATAAGCCGCCGGAACGACGATGGCCTCGCGCTTGCCGGTCTCAATGTAGGCGCGCGTGCGCTCGCCGACGAAATAAGTGCCGAGGCCGCCCACCTCGACGTCGGCGATCACGCGGCCGCCCTGAATCTCGGGATACACGATGCGCACGCGGCCCTGAAGGGTGGCGGCGGCCTCGTTGTCCGAGAGGCCACGCGCGCCGATTTCAACCTTGTCGCCCGCGCGCAGAAACTGCGCGTGACGCTCGGGGAGTTGCAGCCGCAAGATGTATTTGTCCTCCGCAAGCGTGGCGATGGTTTCGCCGGGCAACACGACGCGCCCGAGTGAGACCGGCACGCTGAGCACACGCCCCGCGCCCGGCGCGAGAACGGCACCCTCCGCCGCCTGTTGCGCGATCACTTCGCGATCGCCCTGCATAGCGGTGAGGTTGCGCTCGGCGACTTCGAGATTGGTCTTGGCTTGATCGCGCTGCGCCTGCGTGGAGACGCCGCGGCTGGCGAGTTCGGCGACGCGGTCGAAGTCGATCTTGGCCTGATCGCGCGTGGATTTGAGCGACGATATGCGCGAATCCAGCGCCTGCATCTGCAACGCCAGCTTGGCGTCCGCCACCTGCGCGACCACCGCGCCCGCCTTCACATCATCGCCTTCCTTTATGGAAAGTGAAACAATGGTGCCACCCAAACGTGCGCGCGCGACCAGCTGATGGATCGGCTCCACCGTCGCGATCACCGCCTTGCGGTCGGCGATCTCGGTCTCGTGCACCACCAGCGGTTCGGCGGCGTAGAGCGGACTGGCGATAGCGAGGGGGAGCAGAAACGCCAGACGTCGCATTGGGGCAAACCTCCAAATCGGTAGTTGACTCATATATTCGTATATGCGAATTTGGCAAGCGAAAAGACGAGCCTGAAATCGAACGGCGTGCGGATGAAAAGCGTGCCAAATTGCATCGATGAAGCCCAGGGCCTGTTGAAAGCGATGGCGAGCGAGCCGCGCCTGCTGATCCTTTGCGCGCTGTTGCATAACGAGCAGACGGTGACGGAGCTGCACGAGTCGGTCGGCTTGGCGATGTCGGCGGTGTCACAGCATTTGGCGAAACTGCGCGAGGCGCAAATCGTCGTCGCGCTGCGCGAGTCACAGTCGATCCGCTATCGTCTTTCCAGCGCGGCGGCGGAACAACTGATGACGGCGCTCTATGGGATTTTCTGCGCGCCGTCGGCGCGCAGCGGCAAGAGGAGAAAATAATGACGCTCGATCGTGCAGTGATGGCCTTCGCAGGCTTCGTGGTGTTGCTGAGCCTGACGCTGGCGCAGGTCTTTTCCCCGTGGTGGCTGCTGCTGGGCGCCTTCGCCGGGCTCAATATGATCCAGGCGAGCTTCACCGGATTCTGCCCGGCGGCGATGGTGTTCAAGGCGCTCGGCGTCAAATCGGGCTGCGCGTTCAACTGACGGCGCTCAGATGGGGTTTGCCGACCTTGCGAAGTTCGGCTCCGGAAGCCTTGTCGGCGCGATCCTCGGTCTCGTAGGGGGCGGGGGTTCCGTGCTCGCCGTGCCGCTGCTTGTCTATGGCGTCGGCGTGGCCTCGCCCCATGTCGCCATCGGCGCCAGCGCGCTGGCGGTGTCAGTCAGCGCGCTGACCAATCTGGGCTCGCACGCGCGGGCGGGCAACGTCAAATGGCGCTGTGCAGGCGTGTTCACTCTGGCGGGGATCGTTGGAGCTGCTGCGGGATCTTCGTTGGCCAAGCTTGTTGACGGCCACCGCTTGCTTGCATTGTTCGGCGTGATGATGATCGTCATTGGCCTCGCCATGTTGCGCAGGCCCCGGCGCGCCGATCAGGCGGATGTGCGGTTGTCCCGAGCGACGGCAGGTCATCTGGCGCCGCGACTGTTGGGCTTCGGCTTCGGCGTCGGCGCCCTGTCAGGGTTCTTCGGCATCGGCGGCGGATTTCTGATCGTGCCGGCGCTGATGGCCGCCACCGCGATGCCAATGATTGCAGCCGTCGGTACGTCGCTCGTCGCCGTCGCCGCGTTTGGCGCCACGACGGGCGTCAATTACGCGATTTCGGGTCTCGTCGATACATGGATCGCCGCGCTGTTTATTGACGGCGGTGTGATCGGCGGCTTCGCCGGCGTCGCACTGGGGCGGCGTCTCTCGCGCGGACGCAAAACGCTGCGCATCGTGTTTGCGCTGTTCGATGCGGCGGTCGGCGTTTATGTGGTGGCGCGCGGCGTCCTCGCCCTTTCTCATTCGGGCGAGGACGCCGCCGCGGCTCAGGCGTCGGTCTTGACCGCCTTCAGCTTGTCGATGCCGAGCGCATTGAGCGCGAGCGTCTCATAGAACGGCTCGCTCTCGCCCTTTCGCATCTTGCGGATGAAATATTTCTCGAAGCCGATTTTTGCCGCATGCACCCACTTGCCCGACGACGACCAGTTGACGTTGCGGGGCGGTATTTGCGGCTGCGCGACAAAGGCGATGCCGGTGTCGCCGAAGTCGGCCAGGCACACCGCGTTCCACGACCCCTGATGTGTCGGCGCCTTGCCGCGAAGAACCTGGCCCAGATTATGCGCGGTCGCCGTCACCATGGATTCGATCATGAACCCCGTCTTGGGCACGCCGCACGGCACGGGCGTGGGTCCGATGGGCGGGATGGCGACGCAGACGCCGACCGCGAAGACGTTTGTGTAGGTCGGGTTCTGTTGATGCTTGTCGACGAGGACGAAGCCGCGCGGATTGACGAGGCCGTCGAGGCCGCGCAACGGCGCAATGCCGCGAAACGCCGGCAACAGCATGGCGAAGCCGAACGGCATCTCCTTGGTCGCCTTCACCGAGCCGTCGTCGGCGATCTCTTCGACGGTCATCTTGCCGGACTCGACCTTCTTGACGCGGCTCGACGTCATCCATTTGATGTGACGCTCGCGCATCGCGCTTTCCAGCAAACCCTTGGTGTCGCCGACGCCGTCGAGGCCGAGATGGCCGATATAGGGCTCGGAGGTCACGAAGGTCATCGGGACCTGATCGCGGATCTTGCGGCGGCGCAGCTCCGTCTCCAGCACGAAGGTGAATTCGTAGGCCGGGCCGTAGCAGGACGCGCCCTGCGCCGCGCCGATGATGATCGGGCCGGGGCTTTTGCAGAACGCCTCGAAATTGACCGCCGCCTTTTCGGCGTGGTCGATATGGCAGATCGAATTGGTGTAGCCCTCCGGGCCAAAACCCTCGATCTCGTCGAACGCCAGTTCCGGGCCGGTGGCGATGACCAGATAATCGTAGCTCAGCGTCGAGCCGTCGGCGAGTTCGAGCGTGTTCTCCTTCGGCGAGACCTTGGTGACGGGCGTCGGTTTGAAGGCGATGCCCTTGCGCGCGAAGGTCGGCGCCAGATCGACCTCGACATTCTCGCGCGTGCGCCAGCCCACCGGCACCCAGGGGTTGGAGGGCACGAAATGATAGAGCGGGTCTTTGGTGACGACGGTGAGCTTGTCTTCGGGCCGCATCTGCGCCTTCAGTTCATAAGCCATGATCGCGCCGCCAAGACCGGCCCCCATGATGACGATATGGGCCATGTTCTCAACCTCCCCGCAGGGCCGTTCCGTCTCTCCAGAGCGCCCGGCGCGTCCTCATTATATCGAAACATCTGAATATGTCAATTCACGAGTTTGTAAGCGGGCCATGCGCCGACGTAGCTGACGGGTCCGCCGTTTCTTCGGGCTGCGGGTCCGCTGTAGCGACCCCGCTGGCGCAAGGTCGTAATTTTCGCAGATGCTATGGGTGCGAAGCGTATGCTCGTGTAGATTAAGATAACCGGATATGATAAGAAGAAGGCCGATAAGGGTCTAACCCATATGGAGTTTTTATGCCGCGCGCCCAACGTTCGCCCTCGCTAACCGGCAATGAGATCGATGCGATGTCGGAGAGCGCTCGTGAGGCGAGCGAATTTCTGAAGGCGCTCGCGCACGAGTCGCGGCTTCAGATTCTCTGCAAGCTCGTCGATGGCGAAAAGCATGTCAGCGAACTCGAAGAGGCTCTGGATATTAGGCAGTCGACAGTGTCGCAGCAACTGGCGCGCCTTCGTCTCGAGGGGCTCGTGACGTTTCGACGTGACGGCAAGCAAGTTTTTTACAGTCTCGCGAACGACGATGTACGCAAAATCATCAAAGTGCTGGTCAGTATCTTCTGCAAACCTTGAGCGACGGCAGCGGCCGCTCAGCCGTCGCTATCAGGAAACCGTCAAATCGACTTCAAGGTATAGCACCAATAGATTGTTTCGAGCCCTTCCACCAAGCGGCGGGCGAACTCCTCGGCCGTTGGGGCGCGCCGAGGATGACTTTATCGCCGGGCTTCCACTTTTAAGGGGTGGCGACGCGATCAATCGAAGCTGACGGGACACGTATTCGTGATTGAGTTCGGAATTAAAAGCGGTGTTTTGTCGCACAACGCCGACTCGATGTGCGCGTTAGTTCGTCAAAGTAGTACAATCTCATGCTCGGGGTAGTCGCCGCCAGTGCAAATCGCGCATTCAGCGACGCCAGCAACAGGACCATCCGCCATGCGCCTCCATTTTTTCTCCGTCGCAATTATTTTCGTCGCCCTGGCTATGCCCGCAAGCGCCGAAACTTGGCCGAACGCCGCCGCGAGGCACAAGGACCATTCTTGGCGGTCCCAAAGCTGGAGCGAGCCGCGCCCCCGTCGCACCAATGGTCGAAACGATTGCGGGAACGGGGATTGCCGAGGGGTGAACAGCCCAGGGATCATGGGCGGGGCGCCAGGGGACTTTTGAGACAGGACGATCGAATGGCAGACCCGCCATTCTGGATCGCGCGGCGCTCCCTCACGCTACGCCGATGCATTTGATGAGTCCGAAGCTGATCACGCCGAGCCCGATGAGCGACAGCGTGACCGCCGCCGTCACCCGCGGCCCCGCCTTCGCCACGACCCTGACATCCACCCCCAGCCTCAGCGCCGCCATCGAGACCGTCGTCAGCCCGTTGGCGACCCAAGCGGTCGGCGGCGACGCAGACGTCGGCAGCCGCCCGGTGGTGCGAAGCCCGGCGACGATGAGAAAGCCGACGATGAACCACGGCGCCAGCCGATGCAGCGGTGGTCGCCGGGGCTTCGGGTGGTCGCCGGCCGTCACATGGGGCGCGGCTTCGTCGCTCTCCTCGCGCAGGCGGGAAGCCAACAGCGAAACCGCAAGCACGACCGGCCCCAGCCTCAGGACGCGCACAAGCTTGACCACCGTTCCTACCTGATTGCTGAGCGCGCCGATGGGCAGAGTTGCAGCAAGAACCTGTGGCGCCGCATAAACGGTGAGCCCCGCCAGGACGCCATATTGAGTTAGGGACATTCGCGACAGCGGCACGAGCAGGGGCAGTCCCAGCACGACGACCACGCCGAGCACGGCCGTGAAGGCGATGGAGGCGGCCACGTCTTCGCCGTCCGCGCCGATCACCGGCGCGACGGCGGCGATCGCGGAATTGCCGCAAATCGAATTGCCGCACGCGACAAGGATGGCCATGCGCTGCGGCAGGCCGAGCGCGCGGCTCAATCCGTAGCTCGTCGCAATCGCCGCCATCACGACGGCCGCGATTCCCAAGATCATGGCCGGACCGATAGCCAGAACCGCGCTCACGCTCACCGAGGCGCCCAGCAGCACGACCGCGATTTTGAGCAAGGTCTTGGCGCTGAACTCGACGCCGGCGCGCCAAAATTCCGCAGGCGTCCAAACGCTGCGGATCGCGACGCCCACCAGGATCGCGAACACAAGCTGTCTCAACGCGTGCGTAAATTGCGCTTTTAAGGGCGTTGCGGCGGCAGAATTGATTGAACTGCGTGCGATGGCCAATCTTGCTGCCAACCAAGCGATAATTGCGGAACTACGCGCGCCAGCTCCTCAGGCTAACCAGCCTGCTCGGAGCGCCACCTGGCGAATGACCAACTACACCGACTTCTCGCTCGGGTCGCAATTCTTTTCGCAAACTCGGGCAGGCTTCCGGTGGCCGGGCTCAAACATGAATTGGCCGATGAGCCCCGGTCAGAGCTCCAATTACAATCTCGGGTGCGAGACCGGCGAGAAAATCTGCTACGGCGCAGCGGCTCCGTATCGAACCGAGTCATGGGGAGTGGGTGCGATCGGCAATCAATATTGCGCGAATTGCTGCATTACCTGCGATGGTGGCGTCCATGCGTTTAATCTCGTGAGCGATGGCGGCGGCCCCAACGAATAATTTGTCGCAGGTATCGGTGACCACCGCACGGTAAACGCCCGACAAGTTGCGCAAACGGAAACTGACAGAAGAGCTTGAATACGCGGAACCGAGGTCGCAGGCGATCAGTCATCGGCGGAGCGAGATATTCTGGAGCGAGTTCCTGCGTAAGCTGGCGCCGTGGCCTGCGCGGCGTCAATCTCGTCATCTCAGACGCGCACGAGGGGCTGAAGAAGGCGGTCGTCAAGGTGCTCGGCGCGTCCTGGCAGCGTTGCCGCGTGCATTTCATGCGCAACGCGCTCGCCCACGCCAACAAAAACGGCCGCTGCGTCGTCTCGGCCTTCATCGCCACCGCCTTCGCGCAAGGCTCGGCCGACGCCGCCGGCAAGCAATAGCGGCAGGTCGCCGACCAGTTGCGCGCCAAACTGCCCAAGCTCGCCGCGCTGCTCGACGAGGCCGAGGTCGATGTGCTCGCGTTCCTCAACTTTCCCAAGGAACACTGGGACAAGATCAGTTCAACCAACCCCATCGAGCGCGTCAACGGCGAGATCAAGCGACGAACCGACGTTGTCGGCATCTTTCCCAACGAAGACGCCGTCATTCGTCTTGTCGGCGCCATCCTGATCGAGCAGCACGACGAATGGGCCGTCCAGCGCTGGCGCTACATGACGCTGGCGGGGATCGCTCCGGTGAGCGATAACCCCGTCGTCATATTGCCCGCCGTGGCGACATGACGCCCCGGCAAAACCGGGAAGCCTATGTGGTGCAGAAAGTTACACCACGGTCTGGGACACGATCGTCAAAGGAAACGCTTAACCGGATCGGCGGCCCGCCGATCGCCGCACAAAACACTCGGCGGCACCGCTTTTCAGCGCCAAGTCCGTGTCAAGTGAAAAGTCGATTTCCGCTAAGTGTTGGAGCGGGCGAAGGGAATCGAACCCTCGTATGAAGCTTGGGAAGCTTCCGTTCTACCATTGAACTACGCCCGCGCCGTTTCATTGTGGCGCCGGGCGTTGCTCATTTCAACCCCGAACTTCAAAGGCTCCCCGTTGACTCTGCGCGCTCTTCGCGGCTGAGAAGGCGCCAGGCGCGGGTCGCCGCGCTTTTGCATCTCAAGGGGGATACGCCATGAGGCACGGCTTCGCCGCGCTCGTCGCTGGAATGATGCTGATCTCGCCTGCTGGCGCGGTCGTCTGCAACGACGCGCTTCAGCTTAATGTCGATCCTCCTGAGAAGGCCGCCGGGGTCGCGGCGACGCTGACGCGGCGCCTGCAAGCTGCGGGCATCGCAGGCGCGGTCTCCGTCGAGGGCGAAGTCCTGCGCGCCACCGTGCCGGCGGGCGTCGACGAATCGCTGCTGACGCGCCCCGCACGCATCGAATTTCGCCTCGTGGCGAAAGCCGACGATGCGCCCGGCGCGGTCTCGCTCGCGCGCCTGCAGGGCGGCCGGGAAAGCGTCGATCCCGAAATCATCCTCGACGAAAGCCATTTGCGCGAGTTCAAGGTTAGCGAGGGCGCCGATCATGCCGCGATTGCGTTTCGCTTCGATCCGCACGCCATGAAGAACCTGATGTCGGCGACGGCGGACGGGGTCGGGCGCAAGCTCGCCATCATCGTCGACGACGTCGTGGTCGCCGATCCCCTCATCCGTGCGCCGGTCGGCTCGATGAACGGCGAGATCGACGCGGGGCTGTCGCCTGCCTCGGCGCGCGAATTGGCGGCGCTGCTGCCCGACGGACGTCTCTCCGGGCGGGTGACCGTCGCCCCCCACAAAACCGCCTGCCCGACGCCCTGAGTCTTCAGGCGCCGGGGAACGACGCCTCGACGACAAGCCCGTGCGGCGCATGGGCCCGCAAGGCGAGCGCGCCGCCATAGGCGGCGGCGCGTTCGCGCATGCCGATCTGGCCGCGGCCGGGCGGCGTTCGCGGGTCAAGCCCGCGCCCGTCGTCGGCGATGCGCAGCACCAGCCCCGCCTGCGCCCGCAGCGTCACGCGCGCCTCGCTCGCGCCCGCGTGGCGCGCCACGTTCGTCAGCGCCTCTTGCGCGATGCGGTAGAGCGCGGTCTCCAGGCCGGCGTCGAGCGCGGGGAGGGGATCGACCTCGACCGCCACTCGCAGAGTTCCGGGATGGCGCTCGTAGAAGCGCCCCAGCGCCGCCAGCGCGGGGCCGAGGCCAAGCTCTTCCAGCGCCGCCGGGCGCAGGCGGTCGAGGATGCGGCGATTGACCGCCTGCAGCGCGTCGAGCGTGTCGATGAGGCCGTCGAGGTTCTGCGGGGCCTGGCGGGCGGCGCCGGCCTGCGCGCGGGCGGCGAACAGATGCGGGCCGATCTCGTCGTGCAATTCGCGCGCGATCTGCTTGCGCTCCTCGTCCTGGATCGACACGAGGCGAGCGCGCAAGGCGCGATTTTCGCGTTCGGCGTCCGCGAGGGAGCCGCCCAGCGCGTTGAAGCGCTGCAACAGCGGCGCAAATTCCGGGGCGGCCTCGCCGACAAGCCGCGCGTCGTAGTCGCGCCGGCCTAGCGCGGCCAGACCCGCATTGAGCCGATCCAGCGGACGCAGCGCGCGACCGGTCGCCCAATAGACGACGCCAAAGCCGAGCGCGGCGGCGACCGCCCCGTCGAGCGCCAACGCTACAAGGCTCTCCCAAAGCTCCTCCAACTCGTCGGCGGGGTCGCCCTCGATGCGGAAGGCGCCCGCCGGCTGACCGGCGACCTCCGCGGGAAGCGTCGCCGAAACCGCACGCGGGCGCACCAGCGCGACGAACGCTTGCGGCGGGCCGGGGCGGGGCGGGGCGCTTTCGAAATCCGCGCCCGGCGCGGCGTAGGTCACGCGCACATGACGCAGCCGGTCGAGGCTCGCCGCCAGCGCCGCCAGACGCGCCGCAACATCGGGGCCGGGCTTGACGTTCTGGATGGCCTCCGACAGCACGTCGCGGGTCAGCGCGGTCGCGTCGGCGATTTCGGGATCGACGCGCCGGCCGGCGCCCAGCAGCGTCAAAGCCGCGTCGAGCGCCAGCAGCAGCGCCAGCACGCCCGCCAGAATGAGACTGAGACGAAAGCGAAGCGACAGGGCGGCCATGGCGGCGTTATACAGCGTCGTTGGGAAACGTGGGGAGACGATGCGGCTGTTGATCGTGGATGATCATCCGGTGGTGGTGACCGGCTGCCGGGCGATCTTCGCCGGGCGGCCGGAGATCGAAACCTTCGATGTGCGCTGCGGCGAGGAGGGGGTCGAGGCGTACTTTGCGCTGGGCGCCGATCTGGCGCTGATCGACGTCAACCTGCCCGACATTTCCGGCTTCGAGGTGATCCGACGCATCTGCGCGCGGGCGGCGCAGGCGCGGCTGGTCGGATTCAGCATGAACGCGGACCCGGCCGTGGCGGCGCGCGCCATCGAGGTGGGCGCGCGCGCCTATCTCACCAAGTCCGACCCGCCGGAGGTGTTTCTGGAGGCGGTCGACGCGCTGATGGCGGGGGGCGAGTATCTGACGCCGGCGATGGCGAGCGAGATCGCGTTTCTCAACGCCCGCTCTGCCGGCGCGCTCAGCGAGCGCGAGAGCGAAATCCTCGCGCGGCTGGCGGCGGGGCGCTCCTGGCCCGACATCGCTGCGGATCTGGGCGTCTCCTACAAGACCATCGCCGGCAATTGCGCGGTGCTGAAGTCCAAGCTGGGCGCGCGCACCAATCAGGACCTGGTGCGCATCGCGGTGGAGACGCGGCGGTGAGGCGTTATTTCAGCAGTTTCGTCAGCTCGCGACCGCCCTTTGCGCGCAGCTCCTTGTTGTCGAGCGCGCCTTCATTGTCGGCGTCGGCCTGTTTGAACTGGCTCTCGACATAGGCGAGATATTCGTCCTTCGAGACGGTCATGTCGTTGTCGGGATCGATGCTCGTCCACGCCTTCTTCGCCACGCGGCCCTTGAGTTCTTTCGCGTCGAGCGCGCCGTCGCGATCGACGTCGAGCTTGTCGAAGACGGCGCCGCCGGCGGCCCTGGCCTCGGCGAGATCGACGGTTCCGTCCTTGTCCGCGTCGAAGGGGACGGCGAAGGCCCGGGCGGCGAGGCCGAGGGCGCCCGCGAGGACCAAACTGCGCAACATGTCATTCTCCCAGATGTCCGGCGCGAGCGGGCGCGTCGCTGATGGATTTAGGCGCCGCCGCGTCCACTGGCAACGGTGCTGCTGGAACAGACTGCCGGAGCGCCGCAATGAGGAGCAATCAGGGACCACAGGTGAATAATCCGGAATCGGTTTTACGCGAATCCATGAGGTTTGGCGCCAGATTGTGAGCCCCTGTAACGCCCAAGGTGGTTTTTGAGAGCCCGGCCCTGACGGACAGCGCGGTTCCAGGGCTCCAACCTGGGAGCATCGCGCTGATCAAAGGCGCCTCTGAGGAAATGCGCCTGTTGATGCTTGTGAAACAATCAAATCCCGCGCGCCTTCAACCAGCGGCGCGGCGCGACCGGCGACCAGATCGCTTCAACCAAACCTAACGGCCAGGCGCCCTGAAGAACGCCGTAAATCGAGCCGAGCGCGCAAGCGTCGGCGAAGACGAGGACAATCTAAGGATATGGATTTCGGTTGAACGACTTGCGGGGGCAGCCGCGGCGAGATAGGCTTGCACGCGCCGTTGTTCGGCGGGCGCCCCCTCATCCGGCCTTCGGCCACCTTCTCCCCAAGGGGAGAAGGCCCTTGTTCCGCCACCTGCATGCCGCGTCAACGCCCGGCCCCTCACGAGGCGGTCAACCAGATGCGGTATGACTGAGGTCCTCCGTCGCATAGCAGGCGAGCATCGCCGAAACGGCGAAGAGGCCGGAGATCGTCAGCGCGTCCAAGCAACCGCTCTCGCCGCGAGGCTCAGCGCGCCAACAACCGTCCGTCGAGCCAGCCTATCAGATCGCGCGTGACTTCGTCGCGGTTGGTCTCGTTGAGCATCTCGTGTCGCCCGTCCTTGTAGATCCTGGCCGTCACGTCGAGACCGGCCGCGCGATAGACGTCGAGCAATCCCTGTATCTTCGCGCCGACGGGATCGGCGGAGCCGCTCACCACATAGATCGGCAGCGACTTGGGGATGCGCGCGGCGAGCGCGGGCGAGGCGAGATCGCTCAAAGCGCCGACGAGATCGGCGGCCAATTGGTTGGTCACCGGGAAACCGCAGAGGGGATCGGCCATGTAGGCGTCGACTTCGGCATTGTCGCGCGACAACCAGTCGGCGGGCGTACGCGCGGGCCGAAAAGATTTGTTCTGCTCGCCCAGCAGCAGCGCCTGCACGATCCCGCTTTTAGCCCGAGGCCCCAGCCGCCAGCGCTCGAAAGCGACGACGCGCCGGCCGATGGGCAGGATCGCGGGCGGCGGGCCGGACGTGCCTGACAGGATCGCCGCCGCCAGTTCCGACCCATGCTCGGCGATGTAGGTCTGGCCGAGGAACGAGCCCATCGAATGGCCAAAGAACACTCTGCGAAGGCCGGGGAAATCAGCGCTGGCGCGCTGCGCCACCGCGTCGATGTCGTCGAGCAGCTTTCGCCAGCCGCCGCTCTGAGCAAAGAAACCGAGATCGGCAGGCGGGCAGCGCTCGCCGTGGCCGCGATGATCGTGGGCGTAGACGGCATAACCTGCGCCTGCGAGCGCCTGCGCGAAGCGGGCGTAGCGGGCGGAATGCTCGCCAAGGCCGTGGACGACCTGCACGACCGCTTTGGGGGTTGCGTCCGGGCGCCAGACGCGCACGAAGATCGTGTGATCGGGACGGGCGATGTCGATGGTTGGCGCCTGCATGAATGCCCCTGTGGTTACTGATCCGACCCGACGACGTCAACGCCCCCAGGGCGCGGTTCAGTCGTCGGTGGTCTTGCCCCGTAACGCTTTCACTTCGCCGCGCCGCGCTTTGCCGTCCAGCCGCCTCGTCTTGGAGGCCAGCGTCGGGCGAGTGGGGCGGCGCGGCTTTTCGCGCTCGGCGGCTCGCTCAATCAAGGCGATCAGCCGAGCGCGGGCGTCTTCGCGATTGCGCGGTTGGCTGGAGAAGCGCTGCGCGAATATGACGATCACGCCCTCCAGCGTCGCGCGCGATCCCGCCAGTTTGATGAGCTTCTCGGCGACGTCAGGCGGCAGTGAGCGGCGCGGCTCGAAGCGCAATTCCACCGCCGTCGAGACCTTGTTGACGTTCTGGCCGCCGGGGCCGGAGGCGCGCGCGAACGTCTCGCTCAATTCTCGTTCGTCGATCAGGAACGGTCCCGCGCGCATGGTTGATCGCATTGTAGCCGCGATCTCCAGATCGCGGACGTTCGTTTACAACGCGGTCTGGAGACCGCGTCTACGGGCGGCGCCTCCTAGCCCGCAGCCTCCCCTCGCCTCAAGGCAATCCGCCGCCGCCGGTCTCGGCCAGCACGCCCCACGCCTCGTCGCCATATTTGGCGCGCCAGTCCTTGTAGAAGCCCGACGCGATCAGCTTGTCACGGAAGGGGGCGGGATCGACGGCGTTGAGCTGCATGCCGGCCTTCTCTAGCGCGGCGGCCAGATCGATGTTGAGTTGAGCCGTCTGCGCGCGCTGTTCCCCCGCCGAACGGTCGAATTCGTGCATGACGATCGCCTGATCTTCGGGCTTCAGCCGCTCCAGCGCCTTCTTGTTGATGAGCGGCCAATAGCCGTCCCACATATGCTGCGTGCGGCTGAGATATTTCTGCACTTCGTAGAGCTTGGCGGTGTGGATGAGCACCATCGGGTTTTCCTGGCCATCGACCACATGGGTCTGCAGCGCGGAATAGACCTCGTTGAAGTTGATGCTGACGGGCGAAGCGCCCAGCGCCTGGAACATGCTGGTCCACAAGGGACTGACGGGGACGCGGATTTTCAGGCCGGCCAGATCGGCCGGCGTCAGGATCGGCTTGACGCTGTTGGTGACATTTCGAAAGCCGTTGTCCCAGATGCGCTCCATGCCGAGGATCCCGTGCTTGGCGATGTCGGCGCGAACGAGGGCGCCGAGCTTGCCGTCCATCGCCGCCCAGACATGATCGTAGTCCTTGAACGCGAAGCCGATGCCGTTGATCGACGCCAGCGGCACGACTGTCGAGAGAATCAAGCCGGAAATGAACATCATCTCCAGCGCGCCGGAGCGCAGCTGGCTGATCATGTCGGTGTCGGAGCCCAGTTGGCTGGAGGGGAACGCCTGAATGTCGATGCGCCCGCCCGTCGCCTCCCGGATGCGGCCAGTGGCGTTGACGGCGTGCACGGCGATGGGATGCGTCGCTGGCGTGTTCATGCCGACCTTGTAAGTGAATTCGGCGGCCCCGGCCGAGCGCGTCCAGATCGCCGGCACCGCGAGGGCGGTTCCCATGAGGGTGCGGCGGGTGATGTCAGG
>Ga0209698_10003296_pt1 | contig 18056 bp, 10 predicted proteins | sample LitLauG_LLR_2012_FD_187203 | JGI IMG/M metagenome (GOLD analysis project Ga0209698, IMG submission 187203) | Freshwater sediment microbial communities from Pennsylvania, USA - Little Laurel Run_MetaG_LLR_2012 (SPAdes) (version 2) | ecosystem: Environmental > Aquatic > Freshwater > Creek >...
TTTTGAATGGCAGATACATTCCAACTCGAGATCGTCACTCCGGAAAAGAAAGTAGTCCAGACGGAGGCAGCGGAAGTCCAGATTCCGGGCAAGAACGGATACCTGGGCATCCTGCCGGGACACGCTCCGCTGATTACCGAGCTTTCTGTGGGCGAGATCACCTTCCGCGAAAACTCGACGGAGCAGAGGCTGGCTGTCGCGTGGGGATTTGCCGAAGTCCTTCCTAACAAGGTCACGATTCTTGCCGAAACGGCAGAACGTCCTTCGGAGATCGATGTAGACCGGGCGCGCAAAGCCAAGGAGCGCGCGGAACAGCGCCTGACGAGTGGCGATACCAGCGTTGATGTGGAACGCGCCCTCGATGCCTTGCACCGTGCCGAAGCCCGGCTCGATGTAGCAGCAAAGAAGTAGAGCCTCTCCGACCGCTTCCCCAAGCCCGGCTCTACTCGAGTTTGCCTTACAATATTGCGGTTTCCTCAAAGGAGCCAACGTGAAACTGCACTCGTCCCTGGTTTTTTGCCTTGTTATGCTCCCCGCGCTTCTCACTGCCCAACAAACGAAATCCGCAGCGCCCGAGAGGCCGAAGTGGCTCACGACTCCTGAGGTGCACAGCGACAACAGCGTGACCTTCCGCTTCCTTGCCCCTAACGCGCAAGAGGTCAAGCTGGAGCGCGAGGGCGCCGAGCCAGTCGCGATGCAAAAGGACGATAGCGGTGTGTGGAGCGTAACGACCCAGCCGCTGACTCCTGACTACTACGGATACTCGATTCTCGTTGACGGCACCCGCATGCTCGATCCGTTCAACCATCTGCTCGTGCCCAATTTTCTGACTCCGGCCAATGCCGTGCACGTCCCCGCGCCGGGAGCCTCATGGGAAGTCACGGACGTCCCGCACGGCGAGATTCATCATCACTTCTACAAGTCTGCGGTCGCCAGCGATGACCGTGACTATTACGTCTACACGCCGGCGGGGTACGATCCATCCGCAAAGAAAACATACCCGGTGCTCTATTTGCTGCACGGATTCAGCGACGACGCCAGCGGATGGACTGCCGTAGGGCATGCCAATGCCATTCTCGATAACCTGATCGCGCAGGGAAATGCGAAGCCCATGATCGTGGTAATGCCCCTCGGATACGGCACGATGGAGATGATCCGCCTCGGTTGGGGCGCGTGGGAACACCAGGATGTTCGCAATGAAAACTTCACAAAGTTCTCGCTGGCGCTCTTGACCGAAGTGATGCCGAGAGTCGAGAGCGAGTACCGCATCAACAAAGACCGCAATGCCCATGCGATCACCGGGCTGTCGATGGGCGGTTCGGAGTCTCTGCTGACCGGGCTCAACAACCTCGACAAGTTCGCCTGGATCGGTGCATTCAGCTCAGGCGGCATTCCCGAGAATTTCGAGAAGGACTTTCCCACCCTCGACGCAAAGGCCAACCGGCAGTTGAAGCTGCTCTGGATTGCCTGCGGCACCGAAGACCACTTGATCAAGGTGAATCGGAGTTTCCGCGAGTGGCTGAAATCCAAAGGCATTAACCACGTCGACATCGAAACCCCGGGGCAGCACACTTGGATGGTGTGGAGGCGCAATCTGACAGAGTTTGTCGGGCTTCTCTTCCGGTAGGGGACGCCAGCAGGCCGAGGGATAGCGAAAGAGTTTCGTTTATAGCAATATCGCTAAAATCTTCGATTCAAAGGGTTTACGCGATTTCGATATGCCACGTCCGGCGCAAAATCTTGAGCGCATGAGACTTACACGCAAAATATTGTCAAAGAAGGACTTACGTGCCTAGTCGCCCGGGGACACACCGGAAGCCTGAGCCTCGCGGCCTCTGCCATGATCAGATAATTCGCCTGTGGAAGGTTAGGGCATGCGTCAAAAAGCGAGAGATTTTTTTGTGGAAAACTCCACGGCGCCGATCACGGTACGTTCACGTGATTGTGATTCTCCGACGGCACATATTTCACGGCTGCGGTTCTTTCCAGCTTATCCCAGGCAAACCTGCGTCCTTCGAGTGCGCGCTTCAACGTCTTGAATAGCACGACTGAGAACAACTGCCGGTAGGCGAAGCGCTGCAGCCAGACCTGGCTGAGAAGCCAGCCATCTTCCTTGTCGTCCGGTCGCCGCCGCTCCAGCGCGAACGCAATGGCCGACGCGATGAAATCAATCACGAGGAACGCGAAGAAAAACGCCACCAGCTTGTGAAAGCTTGCGGGATCGGTCGAATCCGGATGGAAATGTTTCTGAATGAGATACCAGATCGTTCCCACCGCAAACATGATGTCGATCAGCGGGGAAACCAGAGGCAACAGAATCTGGAAGATCACGATGTTGGGCAGCGCCACCCAGCCCAGTGCTCCCTTGCGCGCGACGACGCTGCGATGTTTGTACACGGCCTGCAAGATTCCGAAGGACCAGCGGAACCGTTGGCGCATCAGGCCATTGGCGTTGGTTGGAGCCTCGGTGTACGCAAGCGCCATGTCTTCGTACTCCACGCGATAGCCCAGTCGCAGCAGCGCCATGGTTAGATCGGCGTCCTCGGCTACGGTATCGGTATGATAGCCGCCAGCCTCGCGCACCGCCGACACTCGCCACGCTCCAATGGCTCCCGGCACCACGCTGACCGCGCCGAGAACGTCGAGGGCTCGGCGTTCGAAGTTTTGGCTCGTGATGTACTCCAGCGCCTGCCAGCGCGTCCACAGGTTTACCCGATTCCCGACCTTGGCATTGCCGGCGATGGCTCCAACTTTGGGATTGATGAAATGCGGAACAAGGCGCGAGATGGCATCGGGAGCGATGACCGTATCCGCGTCGATGCCGACGAACAGCTCGGCGTCCCCTATGTGCTCGATGCCGTAGTTCAAGGCTTCGGCCTTCCCAGAATTTGGTTTTCCGAGAATTAGGACTCGTCCGGCCGCAGATTCCCTGGCAAACGCGTTTCTCGCCACTTCGAGCGTGCGATCCTTGGACCCATCATCAATCACGATAACGTGCAAGTTCGGATAGTTCGAGTTGAGCACTGCCTGCACGGTGCGCTCGATGACCTTTTCTTCGTTATAAGCAGGGATCAGCACCGCGACTTTTGGCTTGTAGGATGCGACTTCCGCCGGTTTTCCGAAGATCTTTTCGTGGACCCGGTCATACACGGCAGCCGCTCCGATGAAGATCAGGCGGCCGGTCATCAGCAGGTCGCCCACAAGGAAGATCCATGTAATGGCGAGGATCGCGGCCTCAAACATCCAGAAGGCGAAACGGTCCAATCGGGCCGCCCACTTTTCTGCGCGGGGCAGAGGGGCCATCACGTCGGCGCGATTCTTCCCCAGTAACTCGTAGACAGGAGCGATCTCGTACCCACGTGCGCGAACGCCGTCGATGATCATGGGCAGAGCGCGCACGGTCTCGGCGCGATTCCCACCGCCATCGTGCAGCAGGATAATATTCCCGCAGCGCAAATCCTCCTGCCGGCACGGCGGCAAGTGCGAAAGCACATACGACGTAATCTGCTCGGCCGACCGCCGCGGATTATTGCTCCAATCGTTCGGATCGATGCGGTTGCCGACCGTGATGTATCCCATCTCTTGCGGGATCTCGAGCGGCCGCACTTGATCTGCGGTGTCCGGTTCCTCGTCGATCGCGTAAGGTGGCCGCATGAGGATCGCGCGCACTCCCACCAGGCTGCCGAAGAGTCTTTCGGTCAGATTCAACTCCAACTTCATGTAGGCCGTGGAAATATTGCTCACATCCGGATGAGTGAAGGTGTGATTCCCGATCGTGTGCCCCTCGTCGTAAATGCGCTTCGCAATTCCGGAGAACTTGTCGGTTTGAATACCGATCAGGAAAAACGTGGCCTTTGCGTCCTTCTGCTTTAGAACATCGAGAATCTTCGGAGTCCATTCCGGGTCGGGCCCATCGTCAAAGGTAATGGCCACCTTGTCCGGACTGTATCCATACCGTCCCACGCGGTAAGGCTCTGGTAACGTCTGGAAAACTTCGTCGGTGATTAAATGGCTGTCTGAGTCGACGGTCAGGTCGCGCGTGCCGTGCGCGGGCTTATCTTCAATGCGAAGGATCTCGCCCTGTCCCTCCATGTCGACGTCAAATCCCGGAGGAACATCCTTCAATTTGTCCGTGGCGCCAGCGTCCCCCGGCATGTCCCACACGCGCCACAGGGAGCGATCCTCGCCGCCGAGCCTCCATAGCGCGAACGTCTGAATGCCCAGCATCTGGGCGGCGCGCATATGATTCAGCGCCGTCACCGCGTCGACAAACCAGACGTCGTGCTTGATACTGCGCTCGTCGAGATAGCTGAAATGCGGGTTGAGCGCGTCGTCATCGAAGGAAACATCTTCATCGGAATCCCGCGCCTCAAGCCATGCTTCTTGTACGCTGCGGCTCTGATCATGCTCTCCCGGCGGCAGGGATCCTTTCTTCGGCTTCTGCACCCAGTCATAACCATAGTTGGCGATGGCACAAATAATCTTTTCCTGCGGGATTACCGTCTTGGCGAATTTCAGATTATCAACGAACCAGTCCTGCGAAGCGACGGCGCCCGGCGTCCCCCCGGGATAGTGCTCGTCATAGTTCATCAAGACCACGCCGTCGGCCGCGGCTGCCACTGCGGGGTAGTTGAATTCTCCATTGTGGGGCGGGACCGCGACGTACAACTTCATCCCGCGCGCATGCAGATCGCTCGAGAGTTCTTGCAGCAGCGCCACGTACCCCGGTTGTCCGTCAGCAGGGAAAGTTTCAAAGTCAACCATCAAACCGCGATAACGCCCCGAGGAGAGAAACTGCCCCATCTGTTTTCGGAAGGCTGCGCGCGCATCAGGATCCTTTAAGAAGCCGGTGATGTCTCCTACCCAGTCTGAACCGTTGAAGTTGTTCACCATGGGGAAGACTTCCATGCCCGGATCTTCGGCATTGAGAAAAGGCATCACTTGGTCGTCCACGGGACGAACACTGTTTCCCTGAACGACATCGAAGAACTTTCCCGTCTGCTCGTCAATTCCCTGCACCCTTCCGTCGGCGGTCAGCACATGCAGCCAATCCGGGTAGAGAATATCGATCTGGTGCGCATAGTCGCGCAGGGAAGAGAAACTCGCCGCATCCCAAGGGACGTAGAAGGCCGCGCGAATGCCTTCGCCCTGATTCAGTTTCACCTGCGAGGCTGCCAGCTTCGACTTGCGGTGAGAGCGAGCCACGAGACGCTTTTGCCGGTCCCGGGCGCGTTCTTTTTCGCTCTCCTTGAAAGCCTTGAACGCACGTTTCTGGGGAGAAAACAGGAGTTCGGGAAGAGGTTCGTCGCGCAGGGCGGTATAAACAAAGAAAATGATCAGCGCGGAGACGACAATGGCGACGGCATCGATCAGGCGCCGCAGGCGTTTCCACCGGGCGCGTCGCGGATCATAAAAGACTGGCTCAGCCATGGGTGGTGAAATCTTCATCGTATGCCGTGGACGGCACACGGTCAATTCTTCGACAAGTCAGGGTGAGTTAGTGGTGCTGATACATTAGATGCACTTTCTCGACCCGGAGATTGCCGCAAAGCGCTATAGTCGCTGCGTGCGGGACCTCGTACGCAAGAACGCGGCTTTCTTTATTGTAGCGGCGCTAGCTGCCGTTGCCTTGCGCTTGTTCTTCGTCTTTCGCTATCCAGCCGTCATAGATGACTCAAAGCTATACGCCAACGTCGCCGAAAACTGGCTGCAACACGGGGTTTATGGCGTTACCAATTCCGGCCAGATCATGCCGACGCTATCGCGTCTGCCGGGGTATCCCGCATTCCTTGCCGTTATCTTTGCGATTTTTGGCATTGAGAATTTTCGCGCTGTCCTGCTCATCCAGGTGGTCTTCGATCTCGCCACCTGCCTTCTTGTGGCCGATATGGCCCGGCGCGTTTTCTCGCCGCGGTCCGCCAAAGCCGCTTATCTGATGGCCGGACTGTGTCCTTTCCTGGCAAATTATGCTGCCGCGGCACTCACCGAAACGTTGGAGATTTTCTTCACTGCTCTCGCCTTCGACTTTGCCCTCCGCGGACTCGGCATCGGAGAAAATCCTGCCGCCACGCGTCATGTCTACCGTTCATGGCTTATTTGCGGCCTCTCGATCGGCGGCGCGATCCTGTTGCGCCCGGACGGCGGAATTTTGCTTGCAGCTATAGAACTTTGTCTGGGCTGGAAGCTCCTGAAGGCGATCAAGTCCGGTAGAGATAACGCGATTCCCTGGCTGAAAGCAGCGATCCTGGTTGGCGTTTGCGCGTTGCTGCCCCTGGTTCCCTGGACGGTTCGAAACTTACGCACCCTGCACCGATTCGAGCCGCTTGCTCCCCGCTATGCCACGGATTCCGACGAACTGGTGATGGTCGGCTTCAACCGATGGGTGAAAACCTGGACGGCCGACTACGTCTCGGTGCAGGAAATTTACTGGAACGTACCTGGCGAAGAGATTGACGTCACGAAACTACCCAGGAGAGCGTTCGATTCCGCCCAGCAAAAGCAACTCACTGCCGAGCTATTCACCGACTATAACCACGACCACGACATGACGCCAGAGCTAGACGCCCGCTTCGGGGACCTGGCGGCGCAGCGGGTGCGAGCGGCTCCGATGCGCTATTACGTCTGGCTGCCGTTTCTCCGTATCGCCGACATGTGGCTGCGCCCGCGAACGGAACTCTCCTCCGCAGACCCGCGTTGGTGGGAGTTTAACGATGACGCCCGCCTTGTGGCCCTAAGCCTGGGACTTGGTGCCATCAATCTCCTGTATGTGGTTCTGGCCGCCGCTGGACTCGTCCGGGCCCGCGCATTCTTTGGCATCGGCCTATTCGTTTTATTTCTGGTTCTGCGATCTGCTTTTCTTGGAACGCTCGAAAACCCCGAGCCGCGCTATACGCTGGAAGGCTACCCGGCCGCGATTTTCCTGGCGTCGGCGATTTTCCATCGGGCTGAATAATCATTCACTCGCGGGAAAAACCGATCGCCTCGGGTTGGCGATAAAACGTTTCACCACGAGAAATTTACAAAGATTCGGCTTGAAAGTTGCCGATCGGTAGTTGCACAATACCCGGCCATCAGCCCCAGGGTCTCAATCGCAAGCCGTTTCATTCCTGGGTCCAACAATCCGCCGTCGAAATGCCCTCACCGGGGTGAAGGAGCATCTATGCGTAGTGCCTCACGTGTAGTTGGCTTGCTGTTTCTCGTCCTCGTAAGCAGTGCGGTCCTTATTGCGCAAACCGCCACCACGTCTCTCCGTGGCACGATTACGGATCCCAAAGGTGCAGTGGTCCAGGGAGCGACGCTGACGCTCAGCAACGCCGCCACGGGCTATTCGCGCACGGCGAAGTCCGGAGGGGATGGCGTCTATCAGTTCCTTGAAGTGCCGCCCGCCACCTATACGCTCACCATTAACGCTGCTGGTTTCGCGCTCGTGAAGCAAGATAAGGTGACGCTGCAGGTGAGCCAGCCAGCGACGCTCGACATCCAGGTGCAGGTAAAGGGCACGACTGAAGTGGTAGAAGTTACCAGCGCGGCGCCGCTCGTGAACACGACCGATGCGACTCAAGGCAACGTCTTCAACAGCACGCAGCTGATCAATCTCCCATCGGAGGGACGTGACCCGGTCGCGATCTTGAGCTTGCAGCCGGGCGTCACATATCTCGGCAGCAACACGAACCAGGACAATAGCAAGCCCAATCAGGCCGAAGATAGCCGCGGCGGCGCGGTCGCCGGTGCTCGCAGTGACCAGACGAATGTCACCGTGGACGGCTTGGACAACAACGATCAGCTCCAAGGATACGCATTTACGGGCGCACTTCGTGTTCCGCTGGATTCCATTCAGGAGTTCCGTGTCACGACCACCAATTCCAATGCTGACTCCGGTCGCTCCTCTGGAGCGCAAGTCAGTATGGTGACCAAGAGCGGCACCAACGGCTTTCACGGTAACGTCTACGAATACAACCGTTCCAACATTGGCCAAGCCAATGACTGGTTTAACGAGCAGGCAGAAGATGTAGCCGGCTTGCCCAACAAGCCTGGCGTGCTGCATCGCAACACTTTCGGTGCGTGGCTCGGTGGCCCCGTGAAGAAGGACCGGCTGTTCTTCTTCGGCGGTTATGAAGGGCAGCGGACCAACGAAGCCGTACAGACTACCCACGTTGTGCCCAGCGATAACTTGCGTCTGGGCATCACACAATACCCGTGTAATACTTCCGATCCCCTTTGCGTGGTCGGATCAAATGCGAACTACAGCGTTGCGCAGAGTTCCCTGGTTGGAGCGGATCAAAACCTTGTGACTATGAGTGCCGGCGGGTTAGCCGCCCTTGATCCGAACTGCGCCGCGAACGGGACCTGCAATTGGACGGCTGCAGGGTACCCTTACAACGGCGGCGCCGATCCTTATGTCGCGAACATCAATGGCTCGAACCCCAGCGCAATCTTTACGAAGTATCCATCGCCGAATAGTGACTCAGTCGGTGACGGTTTCGACTATCGCGGGTTCACGTTCGCCGCACCTACGCCTACCAAGCACAACACCTATATCCTGAAACTCGACTACAAGCTCACGCAGAGCGGAAACCACAGCCTGTTCCTGAAGGGCCATCTGCAAAATTGGCATTGGAACTCCGCGCCGCAATTCCCCGGCTTACCAGCCAACGACTTTTACACGAACAACGGCAAGGGGATCTTCGCGGGTTACACAGCTCTGTTCAGCAGCACGTTCATTAACAACTTCCGGTATGGATTTGTCCGTCAGGGGCTGGGCGACACTGGGCTGGGCGTCTCGGATTACAACATCTTCCGGGGCATGGCCAACTTTCAAGGAACCGGCTTCACGCCCTCGACGCTGACAAACGTTCCGGTCCACAACATCGTGGACGATGTCAGTTGGACCAGGGGGAAGCACACGATTCAGTTCGGCGGAAACTTGCGCATCATCGGCAACAACCGCACCGGAAATGATTCGAACTACTCTTATGCCTACACAAACGTGTACTGGCTGGACGCCTCCAGACTTGCAAATGCGAAAACGAGCACAGCTTCGAACCCGCGCCTGGACCCGCTCGCAGGTGGATATCCGGGAGTAGACCCGTCTTGGGGTGTGAATTATGACTTTGCCACCGCTGCGCTTGCAGGATTGCTCACGGAAACAAACAAGGTCTACAACCAGGACAAGACGGGGCATTTCTTCGATCCCGGACAACTAATCACGCGTAACTTCAAGAGTCACGAAAGCGAGTTCTACCTTCAAGATAGCTGGCGCGCTACGCCGAACCTCGTGCTCACTGGAGGCCTCCGATACTCCCTGTTACAGCCACCCTATGAGACGCACGGCAATCAAGTCGCGCCGAGCATCAGCCTGAATAGCTGGTTTAAGCAGCGTGGTCAGGCGATGCTCCAGGGGCAACCTCTTTATTCTGGGAGTCCGGGCGGGCTTGTGCAGATGGCTCTTGGCGGGCAAGCCAACGGCAAGCAACCATACTGGGCGTGGGACTATAAGGACATCGCGCCGCGCCTTGCGTTTGCCTACTCGCCACATGCGGATTCTGGTTTCTTTCACAAACTTTTCGGCAACGCGGGCAAAAGTTCGATCCGTGGCGGCTGGGGCATTTACTACGATCATTTCGGTGAAGGCATCGTCAATAGCTTTGACCGGAATGGATCCTTTGGCTTGACCACGGCGCTCAACAATCCCGCCGGCACCCAAGATGTAAACTGCACGCCCCGATTGACAAGTGTCTTCACGCTGCCTCCAGCGAACACCAGTTTTTGTAACCAGCAGGTGGTAGGCCCTCCGCCTGCGCAATTCCCGGGCCTGGTGACTCCACCCACGCTTTTTAACCCCGGCTCTTTCTCCATCTATTGGGGACTCGATGACAGGCTGAAGACACCCTACTCGCACGTTATCGATTTCTCTTTCACTCGCGAGCTGGGACGAAACTATGTGGTTGAGGCTTCCTACATTGGACGTTTTGCTCACCGGCTGTTGCAGGAGGAAGATCTGGCCATGCCTCTGGACATCGTCGATCCCAACTCCAAAACGGACTACTTCAAAGCCGCGACCACGCTGAGCAAGGCGTATAACGCCGGCACCGATATCAGCCAGATCGGCAGTATTCCGTATTGGGAGAACCTGTTCCCAACTGCGGGCGGACCGACCGCAAGCCAGGGATCGGGATGCGCTCCGGGATCTCTCGATGCCGGTGGCAAATATGTCCTGAGTAATTACACCAACACTCAAGCGATGTATGACATGTTTTCCTGCAATGTGGGAAATGAAACGTCGGCGCTGTTTGTCGCTGACCTGTTTTGCTTTCCGGCGTGCGCGCAACTTCCGGGGCAACCTACCGGTGGACAACCCTTCAACTACTGGGATGATCAGTTCTCCTCGCTCTACGCCTGGCGCAGCGTCGGCAACAGTTCCTACAATGGCTTACAGATTACCCTCCGTCATGCCATGTCGCAGGGCCTGCAGTTCGACTTCAACTACACTTTCTCGAAATCCATCGACATTGGTTCGAACGCTGAGCGAATCAACGAATTTGAAGGGGGCGGATTCGCAAGCCAGGTGATCAATTCGTGGGTTCCCGGTCAATTGCGTGGACTTTCGGATTTCGATATGAAGCATCAGATCAATTCGAATTGGGTGTATGAGCTACCCTTTGGCCGTGGCCGGCAGTTCGGCGGCAACGCCAACCGAGGCTTGGATGCCGTTCTTGGGGGATGGGGCCTCTCCGGTATTTTCCACTGGACGAGCGGCCTGCCTTTCTCGATGGGCTCTGGAGCGGGCTGGTCGACGAACTGGCAATTGCAGGGGCAGTCCGTCGAAATTGCCAACCCGGGCAAAGTGGGTGTGCATTACCAGACTGGTGGCGCCCCCACTCCTACCATGTGGCAGGATGTGAGTCCTCAGGGACAGGCGCATTCCGCGTTTCGGTTCCCGTATCCCGGCGAGTCCGGACAGCGTAATAACCTTCGCGGGCCTGGTTATTTCGAGATCGACGCTGGCCTTTCCAAGTCCTGGCGGATCACGGAAGGGCAAGCCCTGAAATTCGCATGGGAAGCGTTTAATGTGACCAACACTCCACGATTCGATGCGGCGCAGGCCGCGTATAACTTCAACCTCACGGGTGGAAATTTTGGGGCGTATGTCAATACCCTCAGCATCCCGCGCGTGATGCAGTTCTCACTGCGCTACGATTTCTGATCTGACTTCGAATCTTCACGGGGGCGGAGCAATCCGCCCCGTTTTCTTTTGTGCGATTTTTGTCAGCTTGTTGTGTTTCTGTATTTGTTGCTGACTGGCAGTCACTTCATTCGCGCGATTCTCCTTGAACTGCGCCTCGCGCCCGCGACACAATAGCGGCCAACTTCGCAGGCTGACCGTGTAATTCATGGGGGTACGATCGTGCACTTTGATCTTTTCCGTTCCTTCGTCAATACCAGACTTCATCGCACGTGGGTGGTTCGCGCACTTCATGGGTTGTCGCTCATCGCGTTTCTCTTTCTTGTCCATGCGTCGCTGTTCGCGCAGTCTACGACTTCGCTGCGCGGTATCGTCAGCGATGCCAAAGGCGCCGTTCTTCCCGGCGCTACCGTGACGATCGATGATCCACAGACTGGATTTACTCGCACTGTGACTTCGGGGCAGGATGGCGTCTATCAACTGCTGCAGATTCCTCCCGCGACCTACAACGTCACCGTCACCGCGACCGGATTCGCCGCGGCCCGGCGACTGGGTGTGGCGCTGCTAGTGAATACTCCAGCGACGGTGAATATCACCCTGCAGGTGCAGGGCGCGACGGAGAAGGTGGAGGTCTCCAGTGAAGCGCCGCAGGTGAACACGCAGGACGCATCCATTGGCAATGCGTTCAGCGAGCGGCAATTGATCCGGCTTCCGTCTGAGGGGCGCGATCCCGTGTCCATTTTGAGCTTGCAGCCGGGCGTGACGTTCATCGGAAGCGACAAGCAGATCGATCAGACCAACGACAGCCGTGGCGGATCAGTCAGCGGAGCGCGCAGTGACCAGACCAACATTACCCTCGATGGTCTCGACGACAACGAGCAACTTCTCGGTTACGCCTTCCAGGGCGCGCTGCGAGCCACGCTCGATTCGATTCAGGAGTTTCGCGTCACGACCAGCAACGGCAACGCCGATGAAGGCCGCTCCTCCGGCGGGCAGGTCTCGCTGGTCACCAAGAGTGGCACGAACAGTTGGCATGGCTCGGCTTACGAATACAACCGGTCCAGCGTCGGCGAAGCCAACGACTGGTTCAACAAGGCCGCCGAAATCTCCTCGGGCCTCCCGAACAAGCCGGGACATCTGATTCGCAATACATTCGGCGCGACGGTGGGCGGTCCGATCAAGAAAGACCGTCTGTTCTTCTTCGCGGCTTATGAAGGGCAGAGAAAGCGCGAGACGAATCAAGTCACGCAGACGGTGCCCAGCGATCAACTGCGGCAGGGGATCATGCAGTACGTTTGTGACCCCAGCGAAGATTCGACAAACTGCGTTACATCGAATCCTAACTTCACGGTGATCAACGATCCGCGCGCCGGAGTGAATTCACAGGGCCAACCTAATCTGCTGGTGCAATTGACACCGCAGCAGTTTGCGGCCATGGATCCTAATGCTGCCGCCAATGGGACTTGTCCGTGGGCAAGCGCCGCTGGATGCGGCGTCGATCCCAATGTGCTCAGCGTGTTTACACAGTATCCTCACTCGAATACAGATTCGGTCGGCGACTTGCTCGATTATCGCGGCTACACCTTTGCCGGAGTCAATCCCGAGAAACTGAACACGTACATCGTTCGGCTCGATTATTCGATCACGGCCGACGGGAACCACAAGCTTTTCCTGCGCGGCAATCTGCAGAACGATAATCAATTCCTCGCGCCGGAATTTCCTGGCCAGCCTGCCAGCGATTTTCATACTGGCAACAATAAAGGCATTGCTGCGGGATATACCGCGCTTTTGCGTCCGAACCTGATTAACAGCTTTCGCTGGTCGCTGGTGCGCGAGGGTGTGGGAGACTCCGGCATCAATTCTCAACCATTCGTGCACTTCCGCACGTTGACTGACATAACCGACCTCGGCTCGCAATCTCAATATGTGAATGTGCCCGTGCACAACTTTGTTGATGATGTGACGTGGACGAGGGGCAAGCACAATTTCCAGTTTGGAACCAACCTGCGGCTCGTGCACAACAACCGAGCGGGCAATTTCCAGAATGTCTCGTATGCCGTCACGGATCCTTTCGGCTTGGACAATTCCGCAATCGCCAATGCTTCGGGGCCTAACTCGTTCTGCACGATTCCCACCCAATGCAGCCTCGATCCGGCTGGCTTCGCCGGGCAGGGCTACCCCGCTGTGGCGAGTTCTTTCGGCGAACTCTACGACTTTGCCGCCACCGGCTTGGCTGGCTTGGTGACGGTGGACAACCAGTTGTTCAATCAGGATAAGAATGCGAACCAGTTTGCCCCCGGCTCGCTCATTCCGCGTCATTTCAAGGCGTGGGAAGCGGAGTGGTACGCGCAGGATGCCTGGCGCGTCACACCCAATCTTGTGGTTACCGCGGGACTGCGGTACTCGCTCCTGCAGCCTCCCTATGAGACCAGTGGCAATCAGGCGGCGCCGAGCATCAGCGTTGGTGATCTGTTTGCGCAGCGTGCCAAGGCGCAGATCGCAGGACAGGCTTACTCACCGGGACAGAATGCCACCGCCGCGCTCAATGGCGGCCTTCCCCCAATCACCTTCGGGCTCTCAGGCCAGGCGAATGGCAAGCAGCCGTATTGGAATTGGGACTACCGCAACCTCGCGCCGCGGTTGGCGCTGGCCTATTCTCCGAATTTCGACACGGGCTGGCTGCACAGTCTTTTCGGTGCGGCCGGGAAGAGTTCGGTGCGCATGGGCTATGGCCTCTACTTCGATCACTTTGGCGAAGGCATCGTGAACGCGTTCGATCGTAATGGTTCCTTCGGATTGACTACGTACGAGACCAATCCCTACGGCATTCAGGACGTCGACTGTTCCTTCCGTTTCACTGGCCTTTACAACTTGCCGAACGGAACATACTGCGGACAAAACATGGCCGGTGTCGCGCCCGGACCTTTTCCCGTGACGCCTCCGCTCGGTGTGAATGCCGCGGGCGGATTCGCTATTTACTGGGGAATGGACGATCGGCTCAAGACCCCGTACTCCCACGTTTTCAATTTCTCATTCACGCGCGACCTCGGACGCAACTTCGTACTCGAAGCTTCCTATGTCGGCCGACTAGGCCGGCATTTGCTGCAGGAAACCGATTTGGGACTACCCGAGGACATCGTCGATCCCAGTTCGCATATGGACTATTTCACCGCGGCGACGCTGCTCACCAAGGCCGCCAATGCAGGCGCGACGACGATCAATCCCATTCCTTTCTGGGAGAATCTTTTTCCGGCGGCAGCCGGCGGAGGCAACTCCGCCACGCAGAACATCTACAACGTATGGAGTCCCGGCAACGAGATCGTGTCGCTTCAGTACCTGGACACGCCCGCTGTCAGCACCACCAACGTCTGCTACCCGGCATGCTCGCAACTCCCCGGGCAATCCGGGCCGACAGCTTACAACTTCTTCATGCCGCAGTTCTCATCACTCTGGGGCTGGCGCAGTTCAGGGAACAGCTCATATCACGCGCTCAACCTGACGTTGCGCCATGCGCTTCGTAGTGGCATACAGTTCGATGTGAACTACACGTTCTCGAAATCGATCGACGTCGGTTCAAACGCAGAGCGCGTGAATGTCTTCGACACTGTCGGCGGTTTCTCCAGCCAAGTCATCAATTCGTGGGCGCCGAACCAACTGCGCGCCGTTTCCGATTTCGACATGACACACCAGCTCAACTCCAACTGGGTGATCGACCTCCCTTTTGGTCGAGGTCGCAGATTTGCGAGCGGAATGGGCCGCGTCGCCGATGCGGTCCTGGGCGGTTGGGGCCTCACTGGGCTGTTTCACTGGTCGAGCGGCTTGCCGTTCAGCATCTTTCCCGGCGGTGGTTGGTCCACAAACTACAACCTGCAGGGTGAGGCCGTGGAACTGGTGAATCCGGGCAAGGCTGGGGTGCACTTCAATTCGGAAGGATTGCCGGTGATGTGGGCGAATAAGGACTCAGTTCGTGCCAATGACTTTCGTCATCCTTATCCTGGCGAGGGCGGAACGAGAAATGAATTGCGCGGCCCGGGATACTTCGGGATCGATGCCGGCCTGGACAAAGATTGGAAGATCACAGAGCGGAAGACGCTGAGCTTTGCCTGGGAAGCCTTCAACGTGACTAATGCCGTACGCTTCGACGCTGCGGCCTCATCGAACCAATTCGACCTGACCACGGTGACGAACTTCGGCGTGTACAGCTCTACCCTGACTCAACCGCGCATTATGCAGTTTATGCTTCGCTTTAGCTTCTGAAACTTCAGGCAGAGCGAGGAGCTACCCCAGCGGCGAATCGCTCATGCGGAACCGCGTGCGCACGTGCTCCGAGATCAATTCGATGGCGGGACGATTCTTCACTGGATCGGCCTGTGCCAGGTACTTCATGGCTTCGACCAGCAGGCGCTGTCCGTCGACATATCGGGGATCGGAGGACCGTTCGCGGCGTTTATTTCCTAGTTTTGGAGGGACTGGAATGGTAAAAACTTTGGCCATGCGGGTACCTAACTAAAGTTAGGGGTCAGTATAGCGCCCCCTCTGCAAATCGACGATAGATATTTCTTCCTATTTGTTTTCAATTATTTAGCCGCCTGCGGTGACAGTCTTCGTTTTGCCCGTCGTTTTCAGCTTAAACGCGTCATCGCCTAATTTCTCGTTCAGCTTGATCGACGAATACTTTGCCAGCCGGTAGTCTCCCTGCAGATCAAACAATTGCTGCTGCACCGAGATTCCCCGGTCTAGGTCGATCCACAGGATGATCTGTTTGAAATTGTTTCGGACGGCCTCGGACTTGGGAATCAAGTGCAGTTCGGCAGTTGCGATACCGTCAATATTCTTTTGGCCGAGGTAACTGACGTCGAATTGCTTCACCAGGTCTTGTCCGCTGCCGCCGAAGCCGAGCACGATGTAGCTTTCAAATTCCGAGCGCTTCTTGCCCATATCGTAGACAGTGACCTGATCGGGCTTCGGTTCGTACATCCGCACTTTACCTTCGCTTACCAGAACGTACTTGGGCTCCTGCTTAAGCGATGCCGCACTGCTTCCCGCCATCTTCACGTCAGCCTTCATCTCGATTTCTTTGTCTTTGCCGGCGCGCCGGTAATACACCGTGCCCTTTTGCACGTCATCGATTTCATCAATGACTTTCTCGTAGCGGTCCCATTCGAAATCGGCGCGGGCAGTGCGGAACGATGCTGCGGTCGCGTCCATCTTCGCCAGAACCGCAGCCAGTTGGCCGTTATCCGCAGGCTTTTCCTGGGCAGGCCACGGAGCAAGCGCAACGGCAGACAGGGTGAAGGGAAGAATGAGCGAGAGAAGTTTCATCGGATTGCACTTTCGGCCGCTGAATTCGGGTCTTGCTACTCCCGCTTTGCCACAACTTTGTAGCCTTGCACGTGTTCCTTACGGTCTTTCACGGTCTCAAAACTCACAATCGAAACTGCGCCTGAGATCGGCTCGATGATGCGCAAGCATTGCTCGCGCTCACTCCGATCGTCCCCGGGGGAAATGGCACTGGCTTCGATCTGGTACACCAGGTGTCCCTCGGAATCTGCGGTCACCACTACATCGGTCGGATGCGGATTGCGTCCGACGGGTTTGTCATTAAAGTTGATGACGCGCGGTGAGAAGAGGATGAAGATCAGAATCAGCGTGACCATGATGTCATAGTGCAACGTGCCACGCTCGTACTGCCAGAGAATGTATCCCCGAATTGTTCGCCAGACGGCGTTCATCGGTAGCGGCACACCGGCCACAACTGTGCTGGATTCTACTCTCTCCAAGTCTAGTGACGGCTCCTTCTGTTTGGCAATTCCGGCGCGTCGAGTGGTGAGCTACGAGCAATGAGCGGTGAGCTATGAGCAGTGAGGGTTTTCCTTGCTCTTACACTCACAGCTTTCGCGCCGTGATCTTCTCCGCGCCGATATACGGCCGCAACACCTCGGGAATGATCACGCTCCCATCCGCCTGCTGATAATTCTCCACGATCGCAACCCAGGTACGGCCGACAGCCAGTCCGCTGCCATTCAACGTATGAACGAATTCGGTCTTGTTCTTGCCTTCGGGACGGAAGCGGATATTCGCGCGCCGTGCCTGATACGCCTCGAAATTCGAGCACGACGAAATCTCGCGAAACTGTTGCTGACCCGGCAGCCATACTTCAATATCGTAGGTCTTCGCCGAGGACGACCCCATATCGCCAGTGCACAGCGTGACCACGCGATAGTGCAGCCCCAACTTCTGCAGAACTTCTTCGGCGTCGTGGGTCAGCTTTTCGTGCTCTTCGTAAGACTTCTCGGGATGCGCGAATTTCACCAGTTCCACTTTCTGGAACTGGTGCTGCCGGATGATGCCGCGCACATCTTTCCCGTAGGATCCGGCTTCACTGCGAAAGCACGGCGTGTATGCAGTCAGTGAAATCGGCAGCCAGGATTGCTCCAGAACTTCGTCCCGATACAAATTCGTGACTGGAACTTCCGCCGTTGGAATCAGCCACAGATCCTTCTCTCCATGCGGCACGCGGAACGAGTCCGCGGCGAACTTCGGCAGCTGCCCGGTGCCGTACATCGAATCAGAGTTCACCAGGCATGGTGGAAGCACTTCCGTATACCCATGCTCACGCGTGTGCAGGTCGAGCATGAAATTCATCAGTGCCCGTTCGAGCTTCGCGCCCAGATCCCAATATACGGCGAACCGCGCTCCAGTCAGCTTGACCGCGCGCTCCAGGTCGAGCACTCCGAGTTCCGGCCCCAGATCCCAATGCGACTTGGGAGTGAAATCGAACTTGGGTGGAGTTCCCCATCGCCGCACTTCGACGTTGTCTTCCGCGCTGTGTCCGACGGGAACACTCGCATGTGGAATGTTCGGGATACCCACC
>Ga0209698_10003297_pt1 | contig 18048 bp, 12 predicted proteins | sample LitLauG_LLR_2012_FD_187203 | JGI IMG/M metagenome (GOLD analysis project Ga0209698, IMG submission 187203) | Freshwater sediment microbial communities from Pennsylvania, USA - Little Laurel Run_MetaG_LLR_2012 (SPAdes) (version 2) | ecosystem: Environmental > Aquatic > Freshwater > Creek >...
CTGGCCGTCCGAGCGGAGAGAGGCCTGCCGCTGACGGTAAGCACGCGCGAGGTGGAAGTCGCGGTCTAATGCCCACCCTGCCGCTTTTGCGGCCGCGCGAGGTTGTTCGCGCGTTCGAACGCCTCGGCTGGGAAGTCGCGAGGCAACGAGGAAGCCACATCATTCTCACAAAGCCTGGCGCGCTCGCGACGTTAGCCGTGCCCGCTCATGTGCAGGTCGCACGAGGAACGCTGCGGGCACTGATCGCAAAAGCGGGCTTAACGGCAGAGGAGTTCGTCGCGGCTGCGCGTTAGCTGCGGCCATCTCTCTGTCCAAGACCGACCGTGTGTGCACCTTAACCCTCTCCGCTTAGATCAGATCGGACTTCCACCGGCCCAAACCTCGCATTTCTCCATCTACACTGTGGCATGAGGAGAGAGGCGGCCTCTGCGGATTCAAGAAAGGAAGCCGCTGATTTCAAAATAGTTCGTTCGCGTTTTCGGGGCGTTATTTTAACGCGAGACAGTCCCTGGGCCTGCATCCGCACCCACCGGCAAACATCTGTGACTGGGCGGAAACGGGGAGGGATGTGCAACGATAAAGAATTGGGTCTCGGTAATTCACTTGGCGGGCGATTTTGGTGCCTGATCGCCGCAACCTTTCTCGGATTCTTGGGATTTGGGGCTGTTTTGCCCGGTCTTGCGCCGCACGTGCGGCACGAACTGGGAGCCTCGGACCGCACTGTGGGGTTGGTCATTGGCACGTTTTCCGTGATGGCGCTGTGCAGCCGCCCCTTCGTCGGGCGGCTGGCGGATCGCAAGGGGCGCAAGCGAGCGTTCCTCACGGGACTCGGGAGTTGTACGCTTGCCGGCCTGGCGTATCTCCTGCCGTGGGGCGTCGGCGCGATGTATCTGGCGCGGGCTCTCCAAGGCATCGGCGAGGCCTGCCTCTACACCGGCGCGGCGGCCTGGGCGGTCGAACTGGCCGGTGTGCATCGCAGCGCACGCGCCCTCGGCTACGTTAGCAGCGGGATTTGGGGAGGCATCGCGGCGGGGCCTCTGGTGGGCGCGCTGCTGGGTTCGTTCAGTCACGCGGCGGAGTTTCAGATCGTGGCCGCTCTGGGGGCGGGCGCGTTCCTTACGCAAGTGGAAGAGGACTATGAGCCGTCGCCTCACCATGCGGGCAAGGCATGGTTCAACCCTTCACTGCTGGGTCCGGGGTTGGCCGTGGGGTTCACCAACGTCTTTTATCCGGTGGTCACGGGATTCCTGATCCTGCATCTGGCGAAGCGCAGCAATGCCGGACCTTTAGCGTTTTCGGTTTACGCTGGGTTCGTTTTGTTGTCGCGCTTCTTCCTGGGAGGGCTGCCGGACCGGCTGCATCCGCGCACGACGTTCAACCTGGGGATCGCGTGCATGGCGGTGGGGTTGGCCATCATCGCAACGGGTCCCAGCAGGGGCATGGCAGTGCTTGCCGCGGCGCTGCTCGGCTTCGGCTATTCGTTCCCCTGGGCGTCGATTGCGGCGACGGTGCTGCGGCGCGCGCACGAGAGCGAGCGAGGGTCGTCGGTGAGCGTGTTGAGTGCATTTTACGACGTGTTCGTCGGCGCGAGCTCGATTTCAGCGGGTTTCCTGGCCAACGCGTTCGGCTATGGGTCCGCGTTTGTAATGGCGATTATCGCCCTGGGAGCCGCCGCGATCGCCGGCCGGGCCGTGTTTGCCGCCAACGACGCGTCGGCTCATGAATACGCGGCTTAGGGCTTCGGCTCTTTTACGCGCAGCACCCGATCGGCGGCGACGTTTTCCAGCTTTTGGACCACGCCTGACGGCCATTTGATTTCGATACTGAGCGCCTTGTCATCCGCGCCGAGGCCGAAATGCACCGGACCATCGCTGGAGGACGCATAGCAAAAGCTGGTGGTCATGTGGTTGTACTGAGCGCCTGCTTTGGTCAGCAGCTTAATTTCCGCACCAATACCGTCGCGGTTGCTTTTCGTGCCTTCGAGCGCGATGTCCAGCCAATGACCCGAAGGCTCGCTGCGGTTCATCCAGAGCTGCGCGGGCTGGGCGAGTGCCGTGGCGACGACGTCCACGCGCCCGTCGCCGTCGAAGTCTCCGAAGGCGCAGCCGCGGTTGCGCGCCCTCGGAGCCGCCGCCAACCCGGCCTCTTCCGTGTATGCCTGCCATTTACCGGTCGGCCCAGGGTTGCGAAACACGGTGTTATGCTGATCCACGTCGGTTCCGGGCAGGGGGCGCGAGACGGCATCACCTCGGGTGATGAACAGGTCCTTCCAGCCGTCGTTATCGAAGTCGTAGAACGCCGTGCCGAAGGCCGCCATGGGTAGCGTGAGGGCTCGCATGCCGGATTCGGCCGTGACCTCGCGAAACTCCTTGCCGTTGAAGTTCTTAAGCAAAGGGAAGGTCTGCTTGCTGAGCGCGACGTAGGATATGTCGGGGTAACCGTCGTTGTCAAAATCGCGGAAATCCAGACCCATACCGCCAATGAAGTTGCCGTCCTCAGGGAGGGCGACGCCCATGGGGAAAGCGACCTCTTCGAATTTGTTGCCCAGGTTGTGGAAAAGAAAGGTGTAAAACGTGTCGTTGGCGACGAAAATGTCGGGCCGTCCATCGCGGTCGTAATCCGCCACTCCGACGCCCATTCCCTTGCCGATGCTCTTGCGGATACCCCATTTTTCCGAGACGTCCTCGAACGTGCCGTCCCCCCTGTTCAGGTAAAGCTCGTTGGGTAAACCTTGATATGAGCGTGGGTTACAGTACTCGGACAAGTCCTCATGCCAGCACTTGGGTTCGTTCGGGTAATTCCACTGGACGTAATTGACCACAAACAAGTCGAGCAGGCCGTCACCGTTCACATCCAGCCAAGCCGCGGTAACACCCCAATGCGGTCCGAATTGGGCGTCGGGCTTGTTAAAGCCAGCTTTCGCCGTGACGTCGGTGAACGTGCCGTCGCCGTTGTTGTGATAGAGCGTGTTGTGGTGGACTCCGGCGACGAAGATGTCGGGAAAGCCGTCGTTGTCGTAGTCCGCCACCGCAACGCCCATATCAAAACCCGTGCCTGCAAGTCCGGCCTGGGCGGTAACGTCGGTAAACTTGCCGTTACCGTCGTTACGAAGAAGGCGGTTTGAGTACTTGGCGTCGTCTTTTTTTAGTGTGGCGAGATTTGCGCCATTAGTGAAAAAGATATCTGGCCGCCCATCGCGGTTGTAATCCAAAACCGCTACACCGCCGGCCATGGTGGCCGGAAGGTGGCGAGACTCGGTCTCGGCGTTTTCCAGGCGAAAAGAGAGGTTCTTCAGTTCAAAGAAGATGGGTGCGCGAGTGGCTGCGGGGAGAAGACACAATTCAACTGCGGCGAACAAGACCCACTTTGAATTCATTCTCTTCAAGGATAGCGTCTCAAAAGCAAAAGGGGCGGACTGTTACGCCCGCCCCCTTTGATGTATGCGACTTGAATCCGGCGTTAGAACATGTACCGGAAGGCGAACTCAATCACGCGGCGGTTGACTGTGAACAGAGGCGAACCAGTGGTGTTGAGGTTCTGGTTGGTCGTCGTCAGGTTGCCGGCGCTGTTGCTGAACTTCAGAGAAGTATCGGCGTTGTTATTGGTGGCGTTGAACTCCCGGAGCGGGTGATTCAGGAAGTTGAAGGCTTCAAAGCGAAGCTGAATCTTCTGTTTCTCCCGAATCTTGAAGTTCTTGTAAAGCGAGAGATCGCTGTTGAACAGCGCCGGTCCCTTGATGTACGGCCAGATGATGTTCCCGACCTGGCCCGGAGCCGGCGGAGCGAAGCAGTTGGGGTTGAAGTACTGGCCCGATTTGAGGCCGCTGCGCGGATCGCAGGTAAGAACCGGCAACAGGGGCATCGCATTGGTCCCGAGATACGTGGTGTTGCTGGTGGATCCGTTCGCGTTATTGCCGTAGGAAACGTTCAGGCCGTTGGTGTTGGCCTGAAGCGGGGGGCCGCTCTGCCATTGCGTGATGCCGGACAACTCCCATCCATTGACCGCACCTCCGGCAAACTTGTTGCCGTGGATCGGGCTGGGCAGGTTAACGACATATGCCGCGTTGAAGATGTGCGTGTGATCGTAGGCGAGGGTTCCGTAGTTTTGGCCGAGGCCGTACGCCCAAAGAACGTTTCCGGCCGAATTGCCGTTAAACGTCTGCCCGTCGCGGGTTCCCATCACCTTGCTGAAGGTGTAGTTGGTGGTAAACGTTGCGCGGCCGGTCTGCTTCACCCAAGTGGTGATGAAACCGTTGTAATTGGTGTAGCCCCCATGCGAGAACAACTGGATACCCGTGTAGTTGTGATACGGATAGTAGTCGTTGGCGTTGAACGAGGAGCTGTACGGGCTGACCACGGTTCCGGTGATCGGGTCCGTCTTGAAGAAGGCTCCGAGCGGAATCAGGTTCTGATCGGAAAGCGTGCCGTCCAAAATCTGGTCGCGGCTGGCGCTGCCCGAATACTGCACTTCCACCACCGAACGCCACGGAGCGCGCTGCGAAACAGTGAAGTTGTACGTCATCGAGTACGGCGTGCGGGAGTCGCCCATCTGATCGACGCCATTGATCGCGCTGCCCAATCCTGCCGCGCCGAGCGCGGGCGAGAACTGGTTGAACGAGTTATAGCCGATACAGCAGTTCCACGTGGTGGACTCACTGACGACACCCAGCGGAGCGTTATAATTTGTGCCGCTGATGTTGTTCGCCGAGGCCTGATAACCGTAGATGCCAAAGCCGCCGCGGATGACGGTCTTGCCGTTGCCAAAGACGTCGTAGGCAACGCCGAGGCGCGGCTCATACTTGAGCGCCTTCGATGGAACGCCGGACAACGGGATAGCGCTGTTGTTCGCATGCCATTGAACACCGGTGTAGGACGTCGCGTTGGGCGAGTTGTTGTAAACGCTGGGATTCCAAACCGCCAAACCGAGGTTGTTATTGGTCGGCACCCAGTTTCCAAGGTGATCGAAACGGAGGCCCAAGGTCAGGGTCAGCCGACGGCTGACCTTCCACTGATCGTTGGCGTAGAAGGCGTATTGGTAGAAACGCACGTCCTGCACCGGAGCCGAGCTCTGCTGAGAGAAGCCGGCGATGCGGCCGGTGGCGAAATCCGCCGCGCCGTTGCTGGTGGTGTTTGCGCCATAGGTTTCAAAATCCAGCACGCCCTGGTTGGCGGTCGAGAAGTTGCTGTTCGCCTGATTGTTGCGCGAGTAATCCCAGTAGAATCCGAATTTAAGAGTGTGCGTTCCGGCTACCTTCGTCAGGTTGTCGGACAAGTTCGGCGCCTGCGACAGCTTACCGAAGTCTCCACCGTTGAACGGCTGGCCGAAGGTCGGCGCGAAGTAGCCCGGCACGGCGTGGCTCCAGCTGATGGTGTTTGGAATCTGCGGCGTGTAGGGGTTGCTGAACAATCCCGTCATGCTGAAACCAAGCTTCGAGGGGTTTACCTTGGAGGCATCCGCCAGCGCGATGGGGTTCAGGAAGGTGGCGTCGGCGAACACCACTTCGTTGGTCAACGTGGGGGAGAAAATGTGCGTCACGTTGGCGCTGTACACGTTCGACACCTGGTTGGCAGGCATCTGCGTCGGATACGGCAGATCGTTACCGGTGCCCCACCAGATGTTGTTCGGGTTTAGATCCGTCTCATCCTGGCGGTTCCAGGAGAAGTAGGCCTTCGTCTTCTGGCTGATATTGTAGTCGCCGCGCAGACGGAGTTCCCAGCGGTTAACCGGCAGGTTGAGCAACTGGGTGTAATTCGCACCGATTGCGTTGGACTGCGGATTCGTGTTCGGCTGGGGGAACGTGTTGTAGAGAGCCAGCGAGTTCTTGTCGATCATCGTCAGCGGGATGATGCCGCCAGGGAACGTCGTGTTATTGGTGCAGGTATTCTGGCAAGGCACGACAGAGTTGTTGCCGAACGTGCCATTGGCGAAGTTGCTGCCGAGGCTGGCCAGGTACGCGGGACTGAAGTTGCCCTGCATCATCTGGGAAGTGGGGATGAAGCGCTGATTGAGGCTACCTGCAGGGTGCTGGTCCATGTACTCATAGGCCGCATAGAAGAACAGCTTGTCATGTTCCTTATTGAAGTGCGTCCAAGGCAGAACCACCGGGCCGCCGATGTCGCCGCCAGGGTAGTAGTAATAATCGTCCGGTTTCTTCTGATTGTTGGCTTTGAAGTACGAATCCGTGGAATTGAACACGCCGTTGCGGGCATAGAGGTAGCCGCCGCCGTGGAACGCAGCCGAACCCGTCTTGCCGAGCGCCTGGAACACGATTGGGCCCTTGGCGTATTCCGCGCCGTAGGCCGAAGTGAGCAGGGACACTTCCTGAATCTGATTCTGGTTGATATTGGCAGTCTGCGTTCCCATGTTGCCGGGATCGAGCAGGCTGGCGCCGTCGGCCATCATTGTCAAGCCGCCGTAGAGCTGCGCGCCCTGCGCCGACATGGTGCCGATGGGACCGGTATTGCTCTGCGTGGTCAAGCTGCTGAACAGGGACTGGTTCAGACCGCTGGCGTTGCCCATGCCCGGCATGATCTTCATCAACTCGGCGGCGTCGCGACCCTGGATGGCCAGCTCGGTAATCATGGTTTCGTTCAGCGTGTGGCTGACTGCGCCCGTATCCGTGGGCACCGTCACCTCATTGCCGACAACCAGGACTTCCTGCTTTTCCGTTCCGACCTGGAGCGCGATGTTCGGCAGGTTCAAGTTGTTGCCCTGCGTCATGACGATGGTGCGCTCTTCCCACGGACGGAAGCCTTTCGCCTGGACGTTCACGGTGTAGGAACCGGGAATGACCGCCGCGAAGTTGAAGAATCCGGAGCCGTTGGAAACGGTGGAGCGCTTGGAGGTGGTCGCCTCATCTATAAGGAGCACCGTCGCGCCTGGGACAACCGCGCCGCTGGCATCGAGAACCGTGCCGGCGATATTACCTGTCGAGTTCTGGGCGAACAGGGTCGCCGTGAGCAACATGGCCGCAATCAGAAGGATCGCAACTTGCCCACTGCGGAAGATCGCCTTGGATCTCATAACTTCTATCATTGTATTTTTCTCCCCAAAAGGTCTTTGAACCTAAGCAAACACTGCCTGAAAACCCAGCCTCTTCAGTTCGGAGGCTACACCCACGGACGTACACGAGCACGGCGTCCACGGTTGAAACACGTTGTTCAAATAATATGGATCAATTAGTCAGAAAGAAAGGCTAAAGAGGTTAATGTAGTGGATCCCTACTAGTTTTTGGCGTTACATCGTGTGTTTTCAACGATGTTACTGCACGGTTAACGCCTTGCCTAAGGGTGTGGAAATTGTGTATACTTGACCTCGAAGCGCGGGAGTCACGTGGTTTTCCCCCAGGGTGTGGGGCACCTCTCGCTCAGGTTCCTATGTCCGCCACAGTGCAAGTGCACGAGGAGAAAGCCGAACTCGAGGCAGTGTTTGCTTCGGGGATTTTCAACCGAGCGCCGGGGTTGGCGCAGATGCTGACCTACGTATGCACGAAGTACTTTGACGGTCAGGCGGACCAAGTCAAGGAATACAATATCGCGGTGGAGGCGCTGGGCAGGCCCGCCGATTTCGATCAAAAAAAGGACTCTATCGTCCGGGTGGAGGCACACCGCCTGCGTAAGCGTCTGAGCGAGTTTTACGAGCGAGAAGGGGCCTCCCACAGAGTTCGGATCGTCCTTCCGTCTGGGCAGTACGTACCCCAATTCCTAGTTGCGGAACCCACGGCCGTGTCGGCACCGGCGGCGGAGCCCGCCTCGCAAGTGCTGGCCTTAGCGCCAGCCGTGATCGTGGAACCCGTGATTGCTGCACAACAGGACGCGAAGCGCAGGCCGGGCGACAGGATGATGCTCCTGGTGGGATTGGGCTTGATCGCAGCGGTGACACTCACCTACCTTGCCGCGCGGCCCGCCATGGGCAGACCAGCGCCGGTACCCGCCGCGCTCGCGGCGATACCGGAAGGAGAGGAAATCCGCATTCTTGCCGGGGCGCAATCGCCGATTACGGACCAGTTAGGCAGGCGCTGGGATCCGGACCGCTATTCGACCGGGGGCTGGGTGGTGTCCGCGCCGGGCCATGTGATCGAAGGGACACGCGATTCCATCCTGTATCAGAACTCCCGGGAAGGGGACTTTCAGTACAACGTTCCCTTGAAGCCTGGGGTGTACGAGTTGCACTTGCACTTCGCCGAGACGGTATACGGGGAACACAACTCGGGTGGAGGCGGCGAGACGATGAGGCTGTTCGCCGTGGACGCCAACGGGAAGCCGCTGCTGGAGTACTTCGACGTCATCTCCGACGCGCATGGCGCAAGCGTCGCCGATGAGCGCGTTTTTAAGGACGTCTCTCCGGCCGAGGACGGGCAACTGCATCTGAGTTTCACGCACCGGGTACGAGACGCTTTTGTAAACGCCATCGAAATCCTGCCTGGCATCCCCGGGCATCAAAGGCCACTGCGCATCGCCATGAGGGACCAGGCGTATCTGGACCGGAAGGGGAACCTGTGGCAGCCGGACCGTTATTTCCGCGGAGGCCAATCGCTGCTGCGGGCTCGTTTCGCCACCGGAACCGACGATCCGGAACTGTACCGTGGTGAGCGCTTCGGCAACATCACGTACGTGATTCCCGTTGCGCCCGGCACCTACACCGTGACGCTGAGATTCTCCGAAGCATGGTTCGGACCAGGCAAGCCGGCTGGCGGAGGTTTGGGCAGCCGGCGCTTCGACATCGTCGCCAATTCGCAGTTGCTCGCCCGGAATTTCGATATCTTCAAGGAAGCGGGCGGAACGGACCGCGCCATCGACAAGACCTTCCACAAGCTGCAGCCGAATGCGCAGGGCAAGCTAGTGATCTCGCTGGAGCCGGAGCAGAATTACGCCTGCATCAATGCCATTGAAGTGGTGGCCGAGGGCAAATAACCGGCGGGCGCGGATCAAAGGCCGTCAGTTGCTACTCGTAAAGAAGTTCGGACAGGCGGCCTTCGGCCATGAGTTGGACGTGCATATCCTGCCACGCTTCATCTGAGCCCGCGGCGGCGGACATCGCCTTCTCGAAGTTGTGCGCCGCGTCCAACAGGCCCGCCAGGTAGACGTAAGTCTTGGGGTCCTGCACCATCTCCCAGATTTCGTGCGAATTTTCCATCAGCAGGCGGTCCAGGGCAGGCGGAGCGTCGAAGGCAGGACGGGGGCTGAGCGCCTCGAACGCTTCAAACGTCTCTTCGTCGTAGTACAGGCTGAGGTCCTTGTTGACATCGTTGAGATAGAGCATCTCCATGCCGGTCTTGGCGCCGTAGAACAGGCGGACTTTCCCGCGCCAGCTCAGATGGCCCGAATAAAGATGCTTGCAGAGAGCTCGAAATGGAGCAATGCCCGTCCCCACGCCCACCATCAGCAGATTGCAATTCTCATCCGACGGAATGCGGAACGGCGTGCCGTACGGACCTGCGATGGGGACCTCGTCGCCGGGTCGCGCGTCGCACAAAAAGTTCGACGCCTTGCCGGGATAGCGCTCGCCGCTGACTTCGTCAATGTAAAAGCATCGCCGCACGCAGATGGAAATGGTGCCGGGAATCTCGTCCTCGCCGTCGCGCGCGCTGGCGATGGAATAGAGCCGGAAATGATATGGATTGCCGAATTCGGGCGGGCCGGGAGGCAGCACGGCGATGCTCTGACCTTCGAGATAGTGCAGCCCGTCGGGCACCTTCAGCACCAGGTGGCGCACCTCGGCTTCGGAATCCTTCGGCGTGATGCGTTCGCTGCGTACCAGGGTGGCCGGAAGTACACGGGAAATATCAAATTCATGCAGATTCATGGCGATGACGCTCCTTACGTGTGAGACAAGTTCCCTGGTTCTGGCATCCGGCGCAGCTGTCCACCATGTGCTCTAGCACGTCGTGGTCCTTTCGCGCGCCGGATTTGCGGCGCACCCAGGACATCCAGCCATACCAGAGGGCCATGACGATGAAAATACCCAGCGCGGCTTTTAGAAACGCGAGGATTGTGTCCACATCAGCCTCCGTTGCCCATGCCAGCGAATCCCATGAACGCGAGGGAAAGGATACTGGCCAGCACCAGTGTCAGCGCAGTTCCTTTGGCCAGCTGGGGGATATCGCCCAGGTCCGTGCGTTCGCGCACCAGCGACAACAGGATCAAAGCCGCGCAATAGCCTCCGCTGGCGGCCAGTGCGAACACCGTGCTCTGGATCAGGTCGTAATGGCGCCCTGTCTGGAACAGAGGCACGGCCAGCACGGCGCAGTTGGTGGTGATCAGCGGCAGATAGACGCCTAGTTCGCGGAACAGCGCGGGGCTCTTCTTGCGGATGAACATTTCCGTGAGCTGCACCGTAGCGGCGATGATCACGATGTAGACGATGATGCGCAGGTATTCAGCGTGGAAATGGACCATGATCATGTTCGCCCCGTAGCTGACTACGCTGCTGACGATGATCACGAACATTACCGACACGCCCATGCGCCAGGCGGTGGAAAACTTACCAGACAGGCCCAGAAAAGAGCACATGCCGAGGAACACGCACAGTACGAAATTATTGATCAGAAACGCGTCGAGGAAAATGTGAGTTAACGATTCATGCATCAGGCCACCTCCGCCAGTTCATTGGCTGCCTGCTGCGCGGCCGCGCGTTTGGCTTTGTGTTCGCGCCACAGCGTGAACGTCAGCAGCCAGATGGCGAGCGAAATGAATCCGCCGGGCGGCAGCAGGAATAGCACCCAGGGCTCAAAATTTTTTCCGAATAAATGGACGCCGAGGAACGTCCCCGCGCCTAGCACCTCGCGCACTGTGCCCAGGCAGGTCAAGGCAAATGCGAACCCCAGCCCCATGCCAAGGGCGTCCAGAACCGACTTCCCCACCGGCTGCTTGCCGGCGAAGGCTTCGGGCCGCTCCAACACCAGGCAGTTGGAGACAATCAGCGGGATGTAGGCGCCCAGCGCCTTGTACACATCAATGCTGATGGCCTTCACCAGGTAATCGACCACCGTCACCCAGGTGGCGATTATCGCAATATAGGTGGCAATGCGAACCTGCTTGGGGATCAGCGTGCGGATCATCGAGATCAGCGCGTCCGAGCAGGTCATGACGAAGGTGGTCGCCAGACCCATGGCCAGCGCGTTGCGCACGCTGTTGGTGATGGCCAGTGTGGGGCACATGCCGAGCACCATCACAAACACGGGGTTCTGTTTCCAGAGCCCGTTCAAAAAAACACTGATGGGGTCATCGTGTTTGGTTTCGCTCATCTACTGCCCTTTCCTTATTCGTTCCAGGTTGCGCGCGACAATGGGGCCCATCTGTTTGACGCTCGCGTCGAGCGCGCGGCCCACTGCCCGCGACGAAATGGTGGCACCGGAAATCGCGTCAATTTCCCAGGCGTTCTTCTTCGTCCCGTGCTTGACGGCGGCGATGGGATGCTCGCCGCTCCCATCCAACGCGTTGAAGTTCGACAGAAACTCCGGATCGGTCTGGATCTTGCTCCCCAGGCCGGGCGTCTCGCGCATGTCCACCACTTTAAATCCGGTAATGATCTTCTTTTCCGGGTCGTAGGCATAGAGAGCGGAGATCACGTCGGCGTAGCCGCGGTCGCTCGCTTCCATCACCAGGCCGGTGAAACGGCCTGCGTCGTCGTAACCGGCAAAGATTTTCTTGGCATCGCCTTGCAGACCTTCGGCCACCTTGATCTCGCCCGAAGGCTCCACATCGTAGATCACCTGCTTATGAACTCCGGGCAGGAGCTGCGCCACCGACTCCTGCATAATCGTTTCCCGGTTGTGGCGGATGCGCGCGCGCGTGTTCACGTCGGTGACCACGATCAGCAGGCCGCACAGCAGCGATACAACGGTGAGCGTGCGGATCATGGGAACCGCGCTGGATTTATGGGGAGCAGGCGTCATAGCCCCACCTTCTTCGCCACGCCGTACGGACGCGGCTGCGTCATTTTATCGATCAACGGCGAGAGCGCGTTGCCCAGCAGGATGGCGTACATCACGCCCTCGGCCAAGCCTCCCAGGAAGCGGATCAGGACCGTGATCAGGCCCATGAGGATGCCGTAAATCCACATGCCCAGCGGCGTCACAGGGGAGGCGACAGGATCGGTGGCCATGAACACCGCGCCCAGCACCAGGCCACCGGAGAAAATCACGAACCAGGGACCGGGATACAGATCGGGACGCGCGAGATGGAACAGGCTAGCGAACACAAACGCGCCGCCGAGCATCGCCACGGGAATGCGCCAGTCCATCATCTTGCGCGCGACTAAATACGCGCCGCCCAATAAGATCAAGATGGCCGAGGATTCGCCGGCGGAGCCCGCGCGCACGCCCCAGAGCAGCGACCAAGGGTCGGTGGCGACGTGCTCAAATTTTTGCAGCATCAACGGCGTCGCGCCGGAGAAAGCATCGACGCGCACACGCGCGATCCAGTCGACCAGCGAAGGGGATTTCATCAACGGCACCGCCAGTGTCGACGGAATCAGTTCAGCGAAGCGATGCAGCGCCAGCGCGGGCGTGTACGACGTGATCGCCACCGGGAACGCCGCCTGCAAGAACGCGCGTCCGACCAGGGCTGGATTGAACGCGTTGAAGCCGAGGCCTCCGAACAGCATTTTTCCGGGCGCGACGGCGATGAACGATCCGACCACGGCCATCCATAACGGAAATCCCGGCGGCAGGATGAGGCCAAGCAGCACTCCGGTGATCGCAACGCTGAAATCGCCCACCGAGGTCGGCTTGTTCGAGATGCGGCAGATGATATGTTCGGTCGCGATGCAGGCCGCGGTGGTGGTCATGATCAGCAGCAGAGCGCTGAGGCCGAACAGCCAGAACGAATACGCGCAGACGGGCAGGAGCGCATAAATCACGTTGCGCATGATGACATCCACCGATTGACCGGAGTGCAGGTGCGGCGAGGTGCTGACTTCAATTACGGTCGTATTCATGCGCGCGCCTTCGCTTTCCGGTTCGCCAGCTTGGCGACGCGGAAATATTGCACGAGAGGAATGTGCGAAGGGCAGACGTAGCTGCAGCAGCCGCACTCAAAGCAGTCGTTGAGATGAAATTCGGAGGCCATTTCCTCGTACCGTTCTTTGCGCGCGAGCATCCCGAGCTGCGAAGGATTCAAATGCATGGGGCAGATCGTGACGCAGGAGGCGCAGTGGATGCAGGGAAACACGCGCTGCGTCGCCTCGCGATTGGTGAGCACCAGAATGCCCGTGACGCCCTTGGTCACCGGCACATCGAACGATCCGATGGAGGCGCCCATCATGGGTCCGCCGAGCACCACGGATGTGGCTTTATCGGTGCATTCGGCCTGCTCCAGCACCCAGCGGACGGGCGCGCCCAGGGCCACCAGATAATTTCCGGGCTTATTCACGCCGGGTCCGGTAACGGTGACGACGCGCTCGATCAAGCCCTGGCGGCGGGGCAGAAGCTCGCCGATCTGCGCAAGCGTCGCGACGTTGAACACGCCCACGCCGATATCGGCAGGCAGGCCTCCCGAAGGAATTTCGCGATTGAGAAGAACCTTGATCAACATCTTCTCCGCGCCTTGCGGATACTTGGCGGGGACTGCTTCGATGGATATGTCCGTAGCCGTGCCGTTGGCTTTACGGAGCGCCTCGACAGCGTCCATCTTGTTATCTTCCACGCCAACGATCGCGCGCGACGCGCCGATGGCCTTCATGGCAACTCTTGCGCCGTGCAGGACTGCCTTGGGGTCTTCCACCATCACGCGATGGTCGCTGGTGAGGTACGGCTCGCATTCACAGCCATTGACCACCACGGTGTCGATCTTCTTACCTTCCGGCACTCTCAGTTTTACGTGGGTCGGAAATGCCGCGCCGCCGAGCCCGACTACGCCCGTCGCTTGCACGGCCAACACGATCTGCTCGGGCGTCATCTCATCGATATTCTGAGGCGATCCATACAACACTTCCTGGCTGGACGACGCGTAGGAACGAATGAAAATGGCTTGCGTCAGCTCGCCGCGCGCCGAAGGCGACAGGCCGATACGCTCGACGCGTCCGGTGGCCGGCGCGTGCATGGGGACGCTGACAAAGCCGTCGGCCTCGGCAATCGGTTCGCCGCGCACCACTTCCTGGCCCTCGCGCACAATGGGAATCGCGGGCTTGCCGGTATGCTGCGAGAGCGGCACCACCAGCATCGGCGGAAACGGCAGGCGGCGGATGGGCAGATGGCAGGTCTGGTCCTTGAACTCCGGCACATGCACGCCGCGCCAGAGCCGTTTGCCCGCGATGAGTTCGAGAACGCCCATGCTAGATCCCCTCCATGTCTGTCGGGGTTCGGTGCCGGGGATGCCGCTCGGGCGTCGCAAAATCCCCACCCTTACGGGATGGGGCTGTAGACCTTGTCGGTAGCGAAATGACCTGGAACGCCCACATGCTAGTTGTACTTTGCGCCGCGCAAGGCAAGCTTGGCCGCGTCCTTCTCCGCTGGATTGGCGGGCGTTCCCGGATGAATCACCTGCGCGGTGCATTTTTCCGCAGCGCGCACCAGGTCTTTGTACGGACCGCCCTTGGGGTCCTTCACGTAAGCGTGCTGGCTGGCGTCGTAGGCGAAGATTTTCGGGTTGATGTTGATGCACTCGTTGCAGGAGGTGCACAGGTTCGATTCAATCCACGGCGCGATGTATTCGCCGCCCGAAGCCTCCGGCTTCGCTTCGACAGCGGCGGGCGCGGCGGCGACTGCGACGGGCGTGGGCGCGGCCTCACCGGTCAACATCTGGTTCAAGCGTCCGGCCAAAGTCTGCGCGAACTCTGCGCGGATTTGATTGGCCGTCTCTTCGGTCAGCGCGGGCCTCACCGCGGCCAGGGATTTGAGCATGCGCCAGAAGTTCCGGCGATCTTCGCTGGCGCGCACCAGAGGTTCGGCCGGAACCACGCGGATCAGGCGATTCTTCTGATTCACCGCCCAGATGTAGGGGAATTTGCCTTCGCGATCCTCCGGCGCAAGGTCCAGATAATCGGCCAGCAGGATCATGTTGTCGTTCCACGTGTCCGCGGGGGCGGTGCGGAACTGTTTGCGGAAGCGCGCCTCGGTGACGGCGAAGTCGGCGAAGGTAAGCGCCGTGGACATTTCTGCCGCGTTGCCTTTTTCGTCGGTGTACTTCAGCGTGTAGGCGGGCCAATCCTGATCCATCGCCGGATTGCCTTCCAGATCGAAGCATTCTTCAGGCAAAACGCCCTTATCGGGGTTGTAGCGGATCAGCGGATAGGCGCGCGATTCGACGGCCAGCTTGCTTTGATGCTCCGCCAGATCGTCGGCGATGCCGTGCTCCGGCATGCAGGGGCTATACACGTTGAACAGCGCCGGACGCCGTGTGTTCAGGCCGTCGATGAAGCCTTCGATCAGATGCGTGGTGTTGGAAATGCTGCCCTGCATCACGTACGTTGTGCGATGCGCCATGGCGACCAGGGCAATTTCCTTGCGGATTTCTTCCTTGCCGTGCATGGCTTTTCCGAACTGCGCCATATCGGAAACCTGTCCCGTGAAGCCTGACGTGCAGGCCTGGCCTCCGGTGTTCGAATAAACCTGCGTGTCGAGGATCAGGACCTTGATCGGCTTGCCGGACATCATCATGCGCGAGAGGTTCTGGAAACCGATGTCGTACATGGCTCCATCGCCGCCCATGGAGACTACCGGCGGGCAGAGATGAAACTCGTCGTCGGAAAACTGTTTCCAATTGAAGTAGGTGAAGAAGTCGGCGTGCTTATCTTTTTTATAGCCGCCGTTGAGTTCAATCTCGGCCATGCGGATGGCCTTGAAACCGTCAGCCATCTTCGACATATGGCCTTCGAAGATTCCCATTGCAAGTGACGGCGAATCCTGGAACAAATGATTCGCCCACGGGAACGGATAGGGATTATAGGGATAGGTCGAGGCCCACACCGATGTGCAGCCGGTGGAATTGAGCATGCCCATGCTGCTTCGACCGCGGCGCGACAGGCCCTCGGTGTACTCCCAGCGCAGATGCTTCAAGCGGCCGAGGAGTTGCGTGACCATGTGCAGCCACTCCGGATCGATGGTGCCTCCGCTGTGGCGCGGGTCCAGCGTTTCAGAAAACGACGCCAGCGTGACGTCCTTGTTATGGAGCGCGGTCAGCGCGTCTTCGATGCGTCCGCTATCGCTCAAGTCCAAGGTGCCGGCGAGCTTCAGACGAATATGCTGATCCAGTTGCGCGATGAGGGCGTCGATCTTCTCCACTTGCTTCGCGACCCGGGGCTGCATCAGAGCTTCGACGGTCGCGGTGAACAGGTGTACAACAGTTTTTTCGCCGCAGCCGAGGCAGGCTCCATCGCCGCCCACCATGCCTAGGTAGTTTTTCTTGTCGAGCAGCAACGTGTGCAGCGCGCCGATCTTCTCGTCCAGATTATCGATGCGGCTGAATTCAGGCGCGGTGGTCGGCAGTTCCTGCCAGAACTGCCAGTTTTTTCGCAGCGCGGCGACCGTATCCGGCGTCTGCGGCTGGGAGAGCAGCGCCGCGTCGTTGCAGACCTTCACGCACTCCATGCAGCCTTTGCAGGTGGACGGATTCACCGTGATCGACAGCAACCCGCCGCTGCCTTTTTGCTTTTTCTCGCGCGCGGTCCAGAACGGAGCCGTCACCGCGAAGCGGAAATCGCCCAGGGCTTCGCGGAACAGCTTGAACTCATGGGCCAGTTCCGGCACATCGGGGGAGGCCTTCAGATGCTCTGCGATGGTTTCGTCGAGGATCTTCGAGACGTCGGCTTTCTCGCCGGCGGCGTTCAAGCGGGCGCGAAACTTCGGCTCCATCGCGCGCACGACGCGCGGCAAATGCTTCACTGCATGGCCCAGGCTCGCGGCCTGCTTCACGGCGGTTTCGAAGATCGACATCGGCGAATTGACCAGGCCCGGAATCGCGCTGTCCGGACAGACCGTGTAGCAGGAGCCGCAAGCGGTGCAGTTCTCGGGAATCCACTGCGGATGGTCGAAGCGCACGCCGGTCATGTCGCGGAACAGGCCTGTGACGGCGGGAATCCAGCTCAGGCCGATGAAGGGGTCGGCCAGATTGTCGTTGCCTTTTCCTGTCGCGTAGAAGCTGGCCGTCTGTTCCCAAAAGCGATGGATATCGGTGGTGGGCGTCGCGCTGCCGGGCATGTGTTTCAGCAGCACCGGCAGATCGGGAGCTTTGCGCAACTGCGCCCCCTGCGCCGCGACGCGCTTATCTGCGATCTCGTGAATTTCGTCGAAGCCGCGGCGGACCACGCGGATGTTGTCTTCCACCACACGCGCGCCCTTCGCTCCGAACTTGTGTTCGAGCTGCGAGCGGATGGCGTTGAACAGGGTCATTTCATCCAGCTTGGCCTGCGCCATCACCGGTGAGGTGGCGAAGAACGCGCCCTGAAACGCGATGCCTTGCATGCGGAACTGGAGCTCAGGATCATTGGCCTCTTCGCGCGCGATCTTGAAGGCGTCGAGGAAAAACACGCGGATATTGTTTTCCACGATGATGCTCTGATAACGCTCGGGGATTTGCGCCCAAACGTCTTCGGCCTTTTCGTGGGCGCTTTGCAGGATGAACGTGCCGCCCTTTTTCAAGCCTGCGAGCGGATTGGAATGCTGGAACACATTCGGATCGGGCGACAGTACCACATCGACATAGAAATAATCGCAGTTGATGCGGATCGGTTCGGGCGACGCGGATAAATAATACGTCGTCGGCTGGCCTTTTTTCTCCGAACCGTATTTCGGATTGGCTTTAATGTGATAGCCCAGCAGATCGAACAGCGTCATCGCCAGATTCTTTCCGGTCGTGATGGCGCCCCAGCCTCCCACCGAATGCATGCGCACGGCGATGCTGTTTTTCGGCATCAAATTGGGATTTTCACTGCCGTGGACGGCCAATTCTTTCAAGCCCGGATACGCGTCGGTGACTTGAATCTGGTGGATATCCTGCTTCGGCGTGAAAGCACGCTCGCGCGCGAAGTCGATGGACAGATAGTAAAAGTTCTTCTTGGCGCCCGTGGGCAGCATGTTTTCGATCGCGCCGATCAGGCCTTCGGGCTGCA
>Ga0209698_10003298_pt1 | contig 18048 bp, 13 predicted proteins | sample LitLauG_LLR_2012_FD_187203 | JGI IMG/M metagenome (GOLD analysis project Ga0209698, IMG submission 187203) | Freshwater sediment microbial communities from Pennsylvania, USA - Little Laurel Run_MetaG_LLR_2012 (SPAdes) (version 2) | ecosystem: Environmental > Aquatic > Freshwater > Creek >...
CGCCTGGTCGTTGGGTTGCGCAGGATCAGCGACACTCGAAGTTAGTCGCCACTTCGGTTTCGCCCTGTCCCTTGTAAAGCGCGTGCTTCGGATAAGGACAGAGTGGTCGACTCCGTCCGGGAAAAGCTTTCCCGGTTGCAGTCACCGATATGGGTTCGATTCCTTTCTCGACCCAGTTAACCATCGCACCTAGGAAATCGAATTGATCCAGTCCTGGGCCGCCGCCGCAGTGGCCCATTCCCGGAACGAAGTAGAACCGGCTCCACTTAGCTACGCGATCGAGCCCACCGTTCGCAGATGCCATGTCTTTGTAATATGCGAACGTGTCGAGGGGCGAAAACCAGGGATCGCTGTCGCCATGGTAGAAGATCAGCTTTCCGTGATGTGCCGAAAACGTCGTCAGATTCGTGGACATCGAGTCGGTCAGCGGCTGGGTCGCCCTGAACGCTTCCTTCTCAACATCAACGTCCATTGCTGTCGTCGCTGGTCCAAAAATTCCGGCGCCCGGCGAAAGAATGCCACGTATAGGACCGCTGGCGGTAATGCCCGTATCGTAGAGGAAACCGGGATACACTTGAACTCCCTCGGAGGTCTTTGGGCCTCCCATGGCTTTCTTGATTGCGGCGACTTTCTCCGGAGAGAGACATGATTGATTCTTTTCCTGCTTACACGCCAACACTTCGGGATCGAAATCACAGTCGAGCGGATCGGAAATCATGCCATCGGCCACCCCATCTTTGGCGTCGCACTGCCTCAGAAGAGCATCCGCGATCACCTTGCGATCATCGTCCGTAATGGCTTGGCTGATTATTGGCTTTCCATCGGCATCCTTTGGTGCGATTTGGTTGAATGCTACTGGAACCCACTTCCCAATTGCCAGATTCGAAAAGCCGGTGCGCATGGCTGGATCTCCGGAGATAATGCCGTCGAAAACAGTGGGATAGCGCTGGGAAAGAATCATTCCTTCGCGCCCGCCGGTCGAACAGCCGGAGAAATATGAGAAAGCTGCTTCTTTTCCGTAATACCGCGCGATGAACTGTTTCGCCAGCACGGCTACTTCGGCGTTGGCAAGATAGGCGAAATCCAGGTAGGCCTGCTGATCCTTCACAAAATCAAAATCGAAGCCCGGATGGTGGCTCTTGTGACCGGTGTCGTTGCTGAGAACGGCGAATCCACGGATGAGAGCGAGCGTGTCTCCAGTCGCATTCAGGCCGAGCGGGGCCATGACGATACCGTTGCTGCCACCTCCTCCTTGCATCAGCAGATCGCCATTCCAGTTGTCAGGCATTGCCAGGGCGAACGTAATGCCAAATTCTTCGCCGCCAACTCCAGTTCGACGATTCAAGATCCCTTCAACCCGGCAATAACCCGGGAGCGGCGCAGTCCGACCCTGGCCCCAGGGCTTTTCTTCAGTAGTACCAGCCGGAATCTTGGCAACGTTTGTAATTTCGACATTCGGCGCTGTGAATTCTCGCATGCTGACGCAGGAATTATCTACTTCAGCCCAAGCGTAGACAGACAAGACAAAGGCGTGACAGAAGAACGCCCGCAGAAATCGCCAGTACATTTCGCCGCCTCCCAAGGGTCTCATCGGATGTTTCCAACCAAACCTGCTATTCCGGCAAGATAATCTGCCCATTAACTTCGAAGCTGCCGCTGATCGAAGGAACTCCTGTGTCAGGCTGTCCGCCGCCAAGCGAAACCGTGTACTTGCCTTGCGCCACAATAATGTCTCCAAGTTCGGTCACCATGCTCAGGTCTCGCGGATTCAGATGAAAGTCGACCTTCTGTTGTGCTCCTGGTTCTAAGTGGATGCGTTGGAAGCCCCGAAGCGCACGTATTGGCGCACCCGGCACATCGGGAAACTTCAGGTAAAGCTGCACGACCTCATCGCCAGCGGTTTTGCCGGTATTTGTGACGGTGACGGCAGCGTCGAGCGAGTCTCCGGCATTTAGCGGGGAGTTCGGCAGCGCGAGATCGCTGTAGCTGAAGGTGGTGTAACTCAGGCCGTACCCGAACGGCCACAGCGGTTCGCCATCGAAGTAGCGGTAGGTACGGCCTTTCATCGCATAATTCTCGAAATGAGGCAACTGATGGACGTCTTTATAGAATGTGACGGGGAGGCGTCCTGCAGGATTGTTCTTTCCGCTCAGGGTCTCAGCGATTGCCGCTCCGCCTTCCTCACCTGAATACCAACTTTCGAGAATGGCATTGGCGTGCGCCTTTTCCCAGTTCACTCCCAGTGCACTACCGTTCATCAGCACAACGACCAAAGGCTTACCCATCCCGGCCACAGCCTGCACCAGGTCTTCCTCTGGTTTGGGCAAGTCCAGGCTGGTGCGGTCTCCCCCAGAGAATCCTGGCTGATCAACCGGCATCTCCTCGCCTTCAAGGCGGCTTGTGATTCCGACTACGGCGACAACTACGTCTGCGTTCTTAGCAGCGGCAACGGCTGCAGGATCGGGCACATTGTTTACCGGAGTCCAGATCAGCTGCGCTTCATGATTGCCTTCTTCAAAGCGGCTGTACCCGACATCCAGTTTGACTGGATGCCCTTTCTCTAGATGAATCTGGCCAAGGTGGGTGCTCTTGCCCCATCCTTGCGTAACGAGCTTGTCATCAGCCGACACTCTTGCGAAGCCATCGGCCTTGATGCCAAGCAGGTAGTCGCCGGTGGCTATCGGATTTAAGAAACCGCTCCATTGCACAGACAGTGTCTTGGTCGTTTTTGCTTCCTCGGGCAGGTTTCCATCTTTCAAGTTGACGCCCGGTTCAACTCGCGACGCGAGTGGAGTAGGTTTGGAGTCGAATCCCGGTCGGGAGCCGTAATCCGCCTTGATCCCGGCCTTACCATCAGGCGTGGTCAGCACCGATGCTGGCACCGGATCGCCACGATTGGAAAGAAACTGCGTTCCAGGAATATATGTGATCTTGGCATTCGGAAACTCCGCTTTCATTCCTTCGAGTACGCTTACTGTGTGCGTCGGGGTGCCATTGTAGTTCCCGAGCAGAACGGGAGTTTGATCGGCAAGCGGCCCGATCACAGCGATGCGCATGACAGATTTGAGCGGCAGAACTCCATCGTTCTTCAACAACACCATCGACTCATTCGCCATGCGGCGAGCGAGAGCGCGATGCTCTGCACTATTGAGGGCTTTCTCGTCAATTTTGCTGTATGGAGCCACGTCGGGCGGATCGAACAAGCCAAGGCGAATGCGAGCCGTAAACAGGCGGGCCAGAGCGGTATCAACGGAACTCTCTGGCAAATATCCCTGTTGGACAGCGTCGATGTAAGGGCGGTAGTCGTGGTCGTCCGTCACTTTAGCGAAGTCGATGCATTCATTGTCCATCCCGCGCAAGAGCGCGATCGCCGACGCCTGTGGCTGAGTCGGGCGGTAGTGGTGATCCCGGAAAATGTTTCGAACCGCGTCACAATCGGAGACTACATAGCCACGGAATTGCCATGCCTCACGAAGCGTTTGCTGCAGGAGAAACTGGCTAGCGCAGGCAGGTTCCCCGTTAACGGCGTTATATGCGCACATCACGGATCCCGCGTGTCCCTCGACCACGGCGGCACGAAAAGCGGGCAAGTAAGTGTCGACTTGGTCGTGCTTACTTACATCCACGTCAGCGAAATGGCGGGTGGGCTCCGGCCCACTGTGCACGGCGAAATGCTTAGGAGTCGAGATGGTCCTGTAGTAGCGAGGATCATCACCTTGCATTCCGGCAACAAACGCGACCGCCATTCGCGCGCTGAGAAATGGATCTTCGCCGTAGGTCTCCTGTCCGCGTCCCCAGCGCGGATCGCGAAAGATGTTTACGTTGGGCGCCCAGAAATCGAGACCATGAAAAATCGGGAAGGTGCCTTTGCGTATAGCCTGAGCATGAACGATGCGCGCTTCAATACCAATCGTAGTAGCCATCTCGTGAATGCGGGGTGTATCGAAGGTCGCTGCTAGTCCGATAGGTTCGGGAAACTCCGTCGTGCCATCAACGGCAACGCCATGCAAGGCCTCGCTCCACCAGTCGTAGGCCGGGACATTCAAGCGGGGGATCGCACGTGCCTGATTCACCAGTTGCGAGGCTTTCTCTTCGAGCGTCATGCGATGTACCAAGTCCGCCGCCCGCTCTTCAGGCGGAAGCTTGGGATTCATGTAAGGCAAGTTGGACGTGTCCTGTGCCAAAGCGGTGAAACTTAGGAAAGCAATACAAGCGGCAAGTGCTGAGGACGCGACTGTTCTGGGGTAATTCATTTCGCCCCTCCGGACTGGAAAAGTCGCGGAGCGAAGTCTTTCAGATCACGTCGCCACGTCTGCCATTCGTGGTCTGTTCCTGGTGATTCATAAAAGACATGCTGGATATTTGCCTCCTGAAACGAGGTATGAAGGCGTAGCAGGCCGGCACGCATTCGTTCCGGTTCCTGCGTTCCGACGCCCAGCCACAACAGATGCACCTTCTTTGCGAATGCGGCGGGATCAGCAAATACGCCGTTGTAATCCGTCTTCGGATCGAGTTTCCGGTCGCCAAGCACAAGCATACCTGCAGCTCCGCTGAATCCGCCAATGTAGGAGAAGAGATCAAGATGATTGAGGGTAATTTGGAAGGTCTGCATTCCTCCCATCGAAAGCCCCGCCATGGCACGGTGATCCCGATCAGAAAGTGTCCTGAAAGTCGAATCCACAAATGGAATCAGAACTTTGGTTACATCGTCTTCAAATGCGGCGGCCATGTCCTGCATGGCTTTCAGCATTTCCGGAGAGCCAAAGGGTTTTCCGGTTAGATCCGGCGGAGGTTGGCCTGCGCGCCGTGCGTATCCATACGCCATGACCACAATCATGGGCCTGCAATTGCGAGCCGCGATCAGATTGTCGAGAATGAAGTTGGCATTCCCTTGGCGAATCCATCCCGTTTCGTCTTCGCCGGCGCCATGCTGGAGATAGAGCACAGGAAAGCGCTCGGTAGTCTGGGTATCGTAATTCGGTGGTAGATAAACGAGCGCGTGCCGCCAAGTGCCCGTGATCTTCGAGTGATACCAAACTTCCCGGACCTGACCGTGAGGCACATCTTGAATCGAATAATACGCAGAACCCGGTTCCGGCACCTCAACCGCACTCGCCTCCTTGGTCCCGCCGAAAAACGAATGCGTGTTGAGGTCGCTGACTTCGGCGCCGTCAATGATCAAGGTGTAATAGTGCAAGCCCGGAACAAGCGGAGGCGTTGTCACGGTCCAGAAACCGTCGGGCTGCTTTTCCATTTCGATTTTGGGCCCGCTCCAGAAGTTCAGCTTCACCTTCGTAGCGTCCGGGGCTTTTAGGCGGATTTGCACTCTTCCGCTAGCGTCAACGCGCGGATACTCTGCTCCCCAAACGTTCGTCGAAGAAGGCTGAAATTCTTCCGGTACTTGCCCGCAGCAAAGGCTTGCAGCCAACATGATTGCGATCCCAAGGTGTTTCATCTCAACTCTCCTCCACTGCTATCTGTGGCCAATGACTATTGAGCGATGTTTGACGAATTTTGCAAGATGTGATCGAAGCACCACTTGCCGCATCAAGCCGTAACCAAGCAAGCCATGCGGCTTCGAGGAAAATCAATCTGCAATGTTCCCTCCGAGGCCGCGATTTTGATTCCAAGATCACTCGGGTACAGAAGTTTAGGCTCAGCCAACGTCCACGGTATTCTCGTGGTTGCCGGGCCATCGAGTCGCCAGACTCCCAGCAGGGTTTGCGTCGGAGCGCGCATGCCGAGAGCAACTGAATCATTGGAATTAGTGACATCAGACATTCCAAGCGGATAAAAGGGAACTGCTTCGGGAATGTGTTTGCGAAGAACCTCTTTATAGATCCTGATGCCCTCGGCTACTTGTTTTCCTGCTTCCATTGAAAGCGAGTCCAGTCGCCCGCTCTGGTGGATGCGGCACAACATGGCTGTAACCATATTGAAGCTGGCCTGATCGGCATCAGCATTCGCCAAGGGGTAAGACCAGATTGCCAACTGCTCCGGCAAAACGGCTGCCGACGCGCCAACCAGGATCGCTGGGAGTTTTCGATAATTCTCCTGATCTGTCATCGACTGTACCTGCAGGAGACTTAGCATGGCGTAATCCATACGCCCGCCTCCGCTGCCACAGTTCTCAATCACCAATTCGGGGTAGCGCTTCAGAATGCTCTCGAGCCAGGCGAGATGGGCACGGTTGTGCTCAAGCAAGCCCTGGCCAAAACTATCTGCGTTGAGCTCTGTGCCTTGCAGCGAATCGACGTTGTAGTCCATCTTGATATAGCCAACGCCGTAGTCGTTTGCAAGTCGCGCAATCACCTCATCCAAATAAGTCCGCACCTCTGGGTTGCGGAAATCCAGCAGATATCTCGAATTCTTAAGCACCCTCTTGCCGTGCCGCACGAAAAACCAGCTGTCTGGCTTCTGGGCGAGAAGTGATTTTGCTCCGGCAACTTCCGGCTCGAGCCATAGTCCGGGGATCATTCCACTGCGTCTGATCTGATCGAGTACGAATTTCAGTCCATGCGGCCATCGACTGGAAGTTGGCCGCCACGAGCCTATTGTGGGGCTCCAATCCTCTTTAATTTCTGCATACCACCCGGCGTCGATTACAAAGTATTCGCAGCCGGCTTTTGCGGCAGCAGTTATCAGAGGCAATTCCTTTTGTTCTGTAGGATCACCCCAAAGGCAATTCATGTAATCGTTAAAAATTACTGGACATCGCGAGTCGTTCTTGGTTGCTCTCACGCAGGCAACGCGCCGGTACCGGGTCAGGGCCTCAACTGCTTGGTCGAACCCACCTCGCACGCAGCCAATTGCGACAGGAACGGTTTCGTAGGTTTCCCCAGGTTCCAAACGCTTCCAGGCCGCGGAATGCAGGTCATCGGGACCGCCGAGATACGCATATACATCATCGGCATAGTTGTTGCGCGCCGAAACATTGGAAATTTCCCAGTACCACGATCCGTTGTGTTCGATCTGCCAGAACCAGGCCAGGCCAAGTTTCAAGTTTTCGACTATCGCCATGGGCAAGTATCGTTCTGTCGACCAACTCCCAATGCTTCCGGCCCTCGCCTCGGACCAACTCGTTCGTTCGTTTTCTACGAAGCCCATCTCGGACGGGCGAAACGTGTGCCATTGTCCCTCTGCCATCCAGCTATTCATCGCAACATGGATGCGGAGTTCGCTGTCATATTCTGGTGCGGCGGCGAGCCCGTGGAGCATTGCCGAACTCAAGAACTCGATACCGATTGCTGCACTACTGTTATTCGTAACTCGTGAATGCCGTCGGACGACGGAAACGGCTTCGAACCCCTGGTAAACAGAATCCACTTGCAAGTTCGAGAGCGGGTCTGTATGCGTGCAGATCAGGCGCTTGCCTGCGCCAGCAGATTCTTCGCGATAGCCAGCGAACAACAATCGGGCGCCGGGCTGGCCCATGCCCGATTTCATACCTTGATCCGGAGAATTCTCCCCGCTGCATTGCAAGGCGACTTCTACGCCAGAGGAATTGTCTTGCTGAATTAAGCCATCTGACGGGAGAAGACGCTTTTGGCGCAATTTCCCGGCCTGTACGTCGAACGAAAAAACCAGATTCCCGGTTATCCATTGAAATGGCTGAATGTTTTTCGGACCAGCAACGAGACCAAAAGGCACAAGTGCGCCAATTGCCATGCCACCGCCAGCTTTGATGAAGCGTCTTCGATCTGTGAGCATACGCAGTTATCGTCAATCGTTACCGAATATCAGCTGGCACCCTCCGCCATCGCCCTCAAATTGTGTATCGATAACTGTAGCGAATCGTAAACAGAATGCCAAATAGAACAGGTTTGCACGTAATTGCGCCAGCAGTGGGTCAGGAACGAGATCTTGTGTTTATGGAGACCCGTCTCGATCCACGCCTCTCTGTGGATCGACGTTGGATCAGCTGCGGTTGCAGTATCACGGTTTCAGGCTTGGGCGAGATTTTTGAGTTGAGGATTCCAAGAGCGATGCGCGCGGCCTCTTCGCCAATCTGGCGGCTGTGCTGATCGATGCTTGAGAGGGGCACGCGGAGTGAATCGTCATAATGAAGGTTTCCGCAGCCAATGATTGCGATGTCTTCGGGAATACGAATTCCTTGATCCAGCGCATAGTTCATTGCGCCCATCGCCAACGGGTCGTTGAAACAGAAGACGCCGTCGGGCCGAGGCTTTAGGCTCAAGAGTCGCCGCATGGCGTCGGCGCCCCGCTGTTTGGTTTCGACATCGCCCTTGCGTTCTGAAATCAGGTAATCATCAATAGTCCTGAGACCTGCGTGTGCGAGTGCCTTCTTGTACCCCTCAACGCGACGAATGCCCGTGCTGGTCTCCGGCCCACGAATGTGAGCGATCCGTTTGCATCCGATGTCAATTAGATGCTTTGTGGCAAGTCTTCCGACAGCGTCATCGTCCACTCCAACGAAATTCGCGGCAAGCCCAGGCAAGATGCGGTCGATAAGAACATAGGGGGTCTTTTGCTTTTCAATACGGAAGAAGAGATCTACGGTGGAGCGGCACGAAGCGATGATCAGAGTGTCGAGACGCCGGGCTAGCAACTGATTAATTTCTTGCTCCTCAACTTCCGGATCTTCCTCAGAAGACGAAACGATCAGATAGTACCCACTGCCTCTCAACGTTTCCGAGAGGGACTTGGCGATTTCTGCGAAGAACGGGTGAAGCAAATCCGGAACAACCAGTCCGACAAGGTAGGAGCGGCCGGTCACCAGGCTACGGGCGGCCAGATTCGGCCGATAGTCGAGCTCTTTCACCCGAGCCAGGACTCGCTCGCGAGTTTCGTCTCCTACATCTGGATGGTTGCGCAGGACCTTGGAGACAGTGATTACGGACACCCCAAGATCCCTGGCAATGTCCTTCATTCGTGTGCTCATAGATCGCACACCAGTATATATAACTGGATCCGCGAGACTTGCGGCTGACGGACAGCGCCCGGTCCGCTTCTTACAGTTGACATCGGTAACTTTACCGATTATCGTGCTGCGAGTATAGACCTTCCGATCCCTGGTAAAAGGAAGCTGCTCTTCAAGAAACGATTGGAATTCAAAATGGGAACACGGAGTACGGGGCTGATTCACGGGGACGTCGATCCTGGCTTGGTGCCTCAGAGGATCCTGTACACAGGGGCACGGATGCCTGCGATTGGGTTAGGAACCTTCGGTTCAGACCACGTTTCGGCTGCCGAGGTGGCAGGCGCCGTCGAAGGCGCCGCGGCAGTGGGATATCGGCATTTTGATTGCGCGTCCGTTTATGGAAACGAACACGAGATTGGTTTCGCGTTGCAGCACATTCTCCGAGGCATCGGACGCGAGCAATTATGGATTACTTCGAAGCTGTGGAATGATAAGCATCGCGAAACAGACGTAGTCCCCTCTTGTCGGCGATCGCTTGCGGATTTGCAACTGCACTATCTCGACCTCTACCTGATTCATTGGCCTTTCCCCAACTTCCACCCGCCCGGCTGTGATGTGAGTTCCCGCAGCAAAGACGCGAAACCCTACATTCACGCCGAGTTCATGAAGACTTGGCGAAAAATGGAGGAACTGGTTGATCTAGGCCTGGTTCGCCATATTGGAACCTCCAATATGACGATCCCCAAGTTGAAGCTTCTTCTGCGGGATGCCCGAGTCAAGCCGGCGGTGAATGAGATGGAGCTGCATCCCCACTTTCAGCAGCCGCAGCTGTTCGATTTCGTCACTTTCAATGGAATGATTCCGGTAGGGTATTGCCCGATCGGTTCGCCAGGCCGGCCCGAGAGAGATCGTACCCCTGATGACACGGCACCAACCCAGGATTCAGTGATCCTCAAAATAGCTAACCGGCTGAAAGTGCATCCGGCTGCCGTCTGTTTGAAATGGGCAGTCCAGCGCGGGCAGGTTCCCATTCCATTTTCCACGAACCGGAACCATTATCTCAGTAATCTCGAATCCGTCATGAATGAGCCTCTGAGTGCCGATGAGATGCTAGCGATCAGCGCGATCGACCGCGATTGCCGATTGATTAAGGGCCAGGTGTTTCTTTGGAAAGAAGGTCAGTCCTGGGAAGATCTCTGGGATCCAACTGGTGAGATAACGCCAGCTTGAGCAGCGCGGTCGAAATCCGGAATGAATTCTATGGGACAAAATATGCGAGCCGCGTTTCTTCCTGGAAACGACAGAGTCGAAGTTCGCTCGGTTCCCATGCCTCGCCCGAACCACGGCGAAGTTCTGATCAGGGTTAAGGCCTCCACAATCTGCGGTTCCGATATTCGTTGCATCTATCACGAGCATCTCGGCAAGGGACCCGAAGGTTACCAGGGAGTTATCGCCGGCCATGAGCCAAGCGGCGAAATCGTCGAGGTGGGACCGGGTTGCCGGCGCTTTGAAGTCGCCGACCGCGTGATCGTGTATCACATCTCGGGCTGCGGCGTTTGTAACGACTGTCGCCGTGGTTACATGATTTCCTGCACGAATGAGAAGTATCGGCGCGCATACGGTTGGCAACGAGATGGGGGAATGGCCGACTACATGATTGCAGAAGAGAAGGATCTCATTGCATTGCCGGGTGAGCTTTCGTACGCAGATGGGGCGCAGGTCGCGTGCGGCTTCGGGACCGTATACGAAGCAATGGAAAAGATTCAGCTGAACGGCAACCACTCCATATTGATCACCGGACTCGGGCCTGTAGGACTCGCAGCGGCGGCATTGTCCCGTAAGCTAGGTGTCCACCAAATAATCGGAATTGATGTTGTTCCCGAGCGTCTGCAGCTAGCTAGTTCTCTCAAACTGTGTGATTTCGTTTTGCATGCAGGAGCCGACAATGTGCATCAGGTCAGAGAATTAACAGGCGGCTTCGGAGTCGAGCGGGCGATTGATTGTTCCGCGAACACTAACGCGCGTGCTGCCGCGATCCGGGCCACACGCAAATGGGGGAAGATCGCATTCGTCGGTGAAGGTGGTAGCGTCGAGTTCCAGCCATCGCCTGACATAATCCACGATCAGAAGACGATCTATGGATCATGGGTCACATCAACGTGGTTGATGGAGGAGTTGGTGGAACGTCTCGTACGCTGGAACCTTCATCCCGCCGACATCATCACGCACCGCTTCTGCCTTGAGGATGCGGCGAATGCGTACTCTCTTATGGCATCAGGGAGATGCGGCAAGGTTGCGATCTGCTCTGATGAAGAGTTGGCAAATCAATGAAAGTCGACTGGAAGGAAACTCTCAAAGATCGGCTCCCACTGTACGGTCACCGCAACTGGCTGGTCATAGCGGACTCGGCCTATCCCGCGCAATCGAGACGGGCGATTGAAACCATAGTGGTCGATGAGGAACAAGTTACAGTTCTGGAAGAGACTTTAGCCATTCTTGGTGGTTGCAAGCACATTGAGCCGAACATTTATACGGACGAGGAATTGAACTTCATTGGTGATGACGATGCGCCTGGGATCAGTTCGTACCGGCAGAAATTAGGCGCTCTGCTGAAGGGCCATCAAGTCCGTACTCTGCCGCACGAAGAGATCATCTCAACTCTGGATCGGGTAGGTGAGAAGTTTCGCGTGCTGCTAATCAAGACCAACATGCGCATTCCATATACATCGGTGTTTCTGGAATTGGAATGCGGGTACTGGAATCCCGACGCGGAGAAGCGTCTTCGCATTTCAATGCGGTCGAAGAACGGAACACAGAAGAGTTTACGCGCCTCGCAACGCTGATTCATCGCTTCAAACAGCTTTCGTTAAAAAATGAAGGCACTTGTACTTAAGAAACCGGGGAAGGCGACGATCGAGACGGTTCCGGATCCAGTGCTTACGCCCGGGAATGTATTGCTGAGGGTGCGGATGGTGGGATTCTGCGGCAGCGATTTGAATTCCTTTCGCGGGCTCAATCCACTTGTTTCGTATCCACGCATTCTTGGGCATGAAGTCTCGGCTACAGTTCTCGAAAACATAAGCCGAGACAGCAGGCTTTCTGCAGGAACGGAGGTGGCAGTGTCTCCGTACTCCAGTTGCGGAAAATGCGCATCCTGTCTGCGCGCTCGAACAAATGCTTGCCAGTTCAATGAAACTCTGGGTGTGCAACGCGACGGTGCCCTGAGCGACTTCGTGGCGCTGCCGCCGGAGAGATTGTTTCCTGCCAGCCTGACGTTCAAGGAGTTATGTCTGGTTGAGCCGCTGACCGTAGGTTTCCATGCGGCGTCGCGCGGACGAATCACCGCAAGCGACACGGTCGCCGTCTTCGGCTGTGGAGGAGTTGGGCTCGGAGCCGTAGCAGCTTCGAGTTCCCGGGGTGCTCGGACAATTTCGATCGATGTGGATGATGAGAAGCTTGATTTCGCGCGGGTCGCTTTTGGCGTCATCGCCATCAACAGTGCGAGGGAATCGTTGCGCGAACGCTTGGCGGAGATAACTGATGGCCGTGGTCCCGACGTCATCATCGAAGCAGTTGGCACTCCAGAGACGTTCCGAGCGGCCGTGGAAGAAGTCGCGTATACGGGCCGAGTCGTTTATATCGGGTACTCCAAGCAACCGGTGAGCTACGAGACGAAGCAGTTTGTGCAAAAAGAGTTGGATATCCTCGGGTCGCGAAATGCTGAAATCGAAGATTTCAATGCAGTAATCCGCCTGTTTGAGGCTGGAAAGTTGCCAGTAGAGCAATTCGTGAGCTTAGTTGTTCCCCTGGAGGAAGCCCCAGAGGCACTGCGTTCCTGGAGTGAAAATCCTTCAGGGTTTAAGAAGATTCTTGTTTCATTGGATTAAATCGCATGAATTCTTTCACCAGCCAGCCAACCGCCGTCGCTGAATCGGACACCACGCGCGGCGGATTGTTTCGCACGGCGAACGGCGAGAACTTGGCTTTCACTTTTGTACTGCTGACTTCGTTGTTCCTGCTATGGGGGTTCTGCAACGGGATGATTGACGTCCTGAATAAGCATTTTCAGGACACCTTGCACATCAATAAGGAACAGTCGGGATTAGTGCAAGCTGCAAATTATCTGGCGTACTTCCTTATGGCGATTCCCGCCGGCCTGATTGCTAAAAGATTCGGCTACAAAGGCGGCATCCTTGTGGGTTTGTCGCTGATTGCGGCCGGTGCGTTCTGGTTTGTGCCAGCTACAAACATCGACACCTATTGGGCCTTTCTGCTCGGCTTGTTTGTCATTGGGGCAGGTATGACGTGCCTGGAAACGATTGCGAACCCGTATGCGACCGTTCTCGGCTCCCCGGAATCTGGACCAACGCGCATCAACATCGCTCAAACGCTGAATGGCGCCGGCTGGATTCTCGGACCAATTGTCGGCGGTTACTTTGTGTTCTCCCGCAGCGGTGGAGTAGATGCGAATGCCGGACTCGCGACGCCTTATATAGCGATTGGGATCTTCGTGGTTCTGTTGATCGCCGTATTTTGCATTTCGAGAGTCCCGGATTTGCATGCTGAAGGTCAAAACCATGAACCCACCGCCGGCCCAAGTCGGTTGAAGCCCTCGGGCGCTCAGTCGGCAGCTATCGCGGTCGTGTTGGCCGCAACTTGCGGACTGCTGTATTTTTTTATTGCGCCAATTCTAGCTTTACTTTGGACTTTGCTGCAGCTGAACCAGGCGCTTTTCCAGCCGGTGGCATACGGTCTGCTCGTCGTAGCGTACATCGCCTCCTACCTTCTGGTCTCAAGAAATTGGGACATGTTTCGGCGCATGCATTTCACTCTCGGCATTGTTGCCGAATTTCTTTACGTTGCAGCACAAACCGGAATTTTCAGCTTCTTCGTAAATTACGTACTCGAAAACGATCCCGGAATTACCCGGCTTCAAGCCGCGCGGTGGCTAGGCGCAATCGGGTTTGTCTTGTTCATGATTGGGCGCTTGTGCGGCAGTGCCGTCATCAGCCAGTTCAGGCCGGAGCGTGTGCTCGCCATCTACTCGCTTTTCAACGTTGTGCTCGTAGGGATCACCATCGGGGGCGGCAAAGCGGGGTTATACGCGATGTTTGCAACCTTTTTCTTCATGTCTATTGGCTTCCCAACCATCTTCGCGCTGGGCATTCGGGGACTAGGCGAACACACCAAGCTGGGCTCTTCCCTTATCGTGATGTCCATTGTTGGCGGGGCAATTGCCCCGCCCTTCATGGGCCACATCGCTGACCAGCACTCGATGCGCGTTGGCTTTATCGTGCCCCTGGTCTGCTTTGTGTTCATAGCTCTATACGGATTCTTGTGGCCAAAATTCAGCAGGTTGAGCTCGTCAGCGGGTGAGTCTCCCGCGTAGTACGAAGGAGGATTAGACCATTGCGTTCCGTATTTCGGTCATGCTCAATTCATAAAATCGTGGCGTGTATTGTGGCGCTGTCCTCCCTGACGTTTCTCCACGCGCAGAGTGCTACAGCTCCCACGGTGTCTCACGATCCCGCCAGCATTGATCAGATATGGCAAGCCGCCAGCAGCAATTACGAAGGAGCGCGGTCTGCCCTGCTCAAAGATGTCGATACGGCCGACCATCAAGGGCCATTTCGTCCCGACTGGGAATCTCTTCAAAAATATGAGACGCCCGAATGGTATAAAGACGCGAAGTTCGGAATCTTTATTCATTGGGGGCTTTACTCGGTCCCAGCGTTCGGCAATGAGTGGTATCCGCGAAACATGTATCGGGAGGGGTCAGAGGAATACAAGCACCACATTGCGACCTATGGTTCGCTGGAGAAGTTCGGCTACAAGGCGTTCATTCCGATGTTCAAAGCCGATAAGTTCGATGCAAATGCCTGGGCTGAGCTCTTTAAAAAAGCGGGTGCGAAATACGTGGTACCTGTGGCCGAGCATCACGATGGCTTTGCCATGTACGACAGCGGCCTCAGTGACTGGACGGCCGCTAAAATGGGACCGCATCGCGACACCACAGGAGAACTGGCTAAAGCGGTGAGGGCCGCGGGTCTTCACTTCGGTCTGTCGTCACACCGCGTGGAACACAATTTCTTTCTCGGCGTGGGACGCGAGATTCCGTCAGATATAAACGATCCCCAGTACGCGGCTTTCTATGGCCCTGCCCACACCTGGATTTCTCCTTGGGGCGCTCCTCTCAGTAACGATTTCACTTACGTTTCAACGGCCTGGGCTGACGATTGGCTTGCGCGCAGCTGTGAATTGGTTGAGAAATACCACCCTGACATCGTCTACTTCGACTGGTGGATCGGACAGGCCTCGATCCGGGCGAATCTCACACGCTTCGCCGCGTTCTATTACAACAGCTCGCTGAAATACGGCGACCATATCGGAGTCATCAACTACAAAGACTACGCGATGCAGGAGCGCGCGGGAGTTCTCGACATCGAACGCGGGCAACTCGGCGACATGCGCTCGCTTTATTGGCAGACCGACACTTCAATCAGCAACAAATCCTGGGGCTTCATCAACGGCGACACCTTCAAATCGCCGGAATTCATCGTTCATCAACTCATCGACATCGTCAGTAAGAATGGGAACTTGCTGTTGAATATCGGCCCGCGCTCAGACGGCACAATCCCAGATGAAGTTCAGCGTGCGCTCTTAGACGTCGGAGCATGGCTGAACGTTAACGGAGATGCGATTTACGGCACTCGCCCGTGGAGAGTTTATGGAGAAGGCCCGACGAAGGTAGCAGCGGGCTCGTTTCACGATACCGACACTACTACCTACAAATCCGAGGACTTTCGCTTTACGACCAAAGGCGATCTGCTGTATGCGATAGGACTTGCTTGGCCGGCTAACGGCCAGGCTGTAATTCACTCGCTGGCGCAAACAGCGGGCAGTCAACGCGTCCGGTCGGCTACCTTGCTGGGCAATAATGTGGAATTGAGGTTCGAGCAGCGCGCCGATGGCCTGCACCTGCAATTGCCTGCGCAGAGCGCATCTAAGTACGCCTATGTGGTTCGCGTGACCTTCGATACTCCCTCGCACTGAGGCAGTTCCGTCCGACTGCACCGAAAGGTAGGGTTGTTGGATCGAATGCATCATCGGTAACTGCACCGAGACCTCTGATTGGGAGAGACGCAGAATGACACTTCAAGAAATCGCGAGACGGTCAAATGTTTCGATCGCTACGGTTTCTCGCATAATCAATCGGATCCCGACTGTTAATCGTGCGTTGTCTAGACGGGTTCAAAAAGTTATTGAGAGGGAGGGCTACTATCCAAACACGCAAGCTCGGGCGCTGGTTTCCGGTCGCAGTCGCTTGTTCGGTCTCATCGCGGAGCTCACTGACCCAGGCTTCCCGGACATTGTCCAAACATTTGGAAAACTGGCCATCCAGCACAATTACGGAATCTTGCTGAGCCCGATGATCGAGGATCCGGTTTGCTGGAGCCGGCGGCTCGGCAGATGATCGAGCGTAGGATCGACGGGGTTGCAATTTTGGGTTCGGGCGTCAAGCCAATTCTCATCGACATTTTCACTTCCCGCAAGGTGCCCGTGGTCCCAATCGATGCTGATTTCCTTGGAGGTCTCCTCCTAACCGTTCAAGTTGATTACCAACGCGGTATCCGCCAAGCCGTGCAACACCTTGCTGCTTTGGGCCATACTCGCATTGCCTTTGTGAGTGGGCCAGCACATTTGAAAACCGCAATAAGGCGAAAGCAGGCATTTCACGCGTGCATGGAGGAGATTGACTTGGAGACGCCTTCAGAGATGCTGATTGAGGGAGAGCACACAATGGCAGCCGGTGCGCAGGCAGTTTCGGCCTTGATGTCCTTGTCCGATAGACCCACTGCCGTCCTCTGTTCGAACGACCTGACGGCAATTGGGGCAATGCGCAAGGCCTTCGAACTATCCGTCAACATCCCCAAAGATCTGTCCGTGGTTGGGTTTGACGATATTCCATCGGCCTAATGCATCACCCCGCCGCTCACTACAATGCAAATGCCACAGAACCAGATCGCAGGCATCGCATTTAGAGCGTTGGTCGATTTGGCAGAACCTGCATTCGGAGGAGACTCTCGCGTGATACAGGCGATTGTACCGAACCTCGTACTTCGAAGTTCCACAACTCTGGCACCACGAAGGATCTCAACGCAACGCTAAGAAACTTTGGCTGCTGCCTCCAGAAAATAAGCACCGTCACCACGGTGCCGTGCCGAATCTATCTCAGAGCGACTAAGGGCTCGAAGGGATTTTGCCAATCCCCTGTCGCACCGGTGTGCTCGCTGACCTGGGCAAGCGGCCCAGAAAAAACTCTTGACAAGCAGGACCCTGGTGATATTAGATTCTCAAACTTCGGTACAGTTACCGATAACTATAACTCCACGTCGAGAGGCGAGCCAATGTCCGAACTCCGAAGTTCTCTGTTCCTATTTCTGGTCGTCGTTGCGCTCGCAATCAGCGCGGTCCTGCCCGTCGCCAATAGCCAGACGCTAGCTTCAACGGCATCGTTTTCAGGCTCGGTTTCGGACCCTTCTGGAGCGCGTGTGGCAAGCGCCAATGTGACTCTAAGCAGCCCCGAAAAAGGAATCACGCGCACGTTCAAAACCGACGCGCTAGGTAATTTTTCGTTCCCACTGTTGCCTGCCTCCACATACACCCTCACGGTAGAGGCGTCTGGGTTCAAGACCTTCAAGCAACAAGGCATCATGCTGGAGGTGGGACAGTCAGTGAGCCAAAGCATCAGTCTTACTGTTGGGTCTTCCACGCAAATCGAGGTGACGGCAGCCGCTCCTCTCCTGCAGACTGACAACGCCAACCTCAGTGCCGAAATTTCGACCAAGCAGGTGACGGAGTTACCGCTAAATCTTCGTAACGTATTCAATTTCGTGGAGCTGAATTCATCGGTGAACAACCTTTCGCAGAGGCAGACCATTTCGTCGGGTGGACAGCAGGGCTCGGCCGACCAGGACGTGTCATTCCTCAACTTTGGCGGAGGATATTTTGGCACGAACGCGTTCCTTCTGGATGGCGCCTGGGACACCAGCGAAGGGTGGGGCGGCGTCATTTACGTCCCCTCTCCGGATAACGTGCAGGAGTTTAAAGTCCAACAGAATTCTTTTACTTCACAATACGGATGGAGCACAGGGAACGTTATCAAC
>Ga0209698_10003299_pt1 | contig 18048 bp, 18 predicted proteins | sample LitLauG_LLR_2012_FD_187203 | JGI IMG/M metagenome (GOLD analysis project Ga0209698, IMG submission 187203) | Freshwater sediment microbial communities from Pennsylvania, USA - Little Laurel Run_MetaG_LLR_2012 (SPAdes) (version 2) | ecosystem: Environmental > Aquatic > Freshwater > Creek >...
GTCGGCAATCCGGACACTGGCGGCGAGCTAAAATCCCCTTGGGCGTCCAGGGTGTTTCAGCCCCTTCTACAAAGGGGTTAAGCGGAGTCATTTATGCGGGCGGGAAATAGTAGATTTCCGCCCCCACCGCTTTAGTTCGTCATGATCCGTCAAGCCGGGAAGAAGGAATGCTTCATTTCAGTAGCTGAGCTCGTTCTATTCGGTCCTTTAAGCTATCCCGAAACTCTCGGCGAGTTCTTGCTTGTATCTTTCAGCTCGCTCTACGCGATTCAGAGCCGGTCGCCGGCCGCAATGCGCTTACAGATGTCTTTCACATCGCGGTCGATGTGGTGCCAGAATTTCTGCAAGCCGCTACACAAGTAATTCAGGCCAATTTCGCCGTCAGGCGTACGAATGAGCCGATTTTTCGGACACTCGCCGTTGCATGCAAACAGGAAGGCGCACTTTCGGCAGCGCTGTGGCAAGGAGTAAAACTTGTCGACGCCAAACTTCTGTTGTTGCTCGGAAAAGACCAGGCGTGAACTGGAAGTCTGCATGATGTTACCTAGCTGGTATTCCGGATATACATAGTGATCACAACAGTAGAGATTGCCGTCGTGCTCCAGCGCGACGTCCTTGCCGCAGAACTCGTGATAAACACAAAGCTGCGAGTCCTTACCCATCCATTGCCCTACAGCGGTCTCAAACAGGGTGACGAACACCTTTCCGATGTCTCGCCGATGCCAGTCGTCCCAGATCTTGCACAGGAAGTAGCCCCAGTCCTCCGGATCGATGGACCAGTCAGTGACGACGGAGTCGGAATTTCCCGGATGCGCGGCAGGCGAATCAAAAAGTGGCAGCGAAGCCGGGTCCCACATTTTCGGTGCGACGTTACGAAAGACCTTCGGTTCGACGCAGGGGATAAATTGCATCTGTCGCGGGTGGACTTCGTTCTTCAGGAAGCGGTATACATCGAGTGGCCTCTTCGCGTTGAGACGATTCACCACCGTCAGTGAATTGAATGGTACTCCGTGCCGATGTAGCAGCTGTGACGCGGCGAAGGCCTTCTTGAAGGTCGGAGCGCCCTCCTTTCCAACGCGATAGGTATCATGCAGTTCCTCCGGGCCATCGATGCTCAGCCCAACCAGGAAATTGTTGCGCTTGAGAAAATCTCCCCAGTCATCGTTGAGCAGAGTTCCGTTTGTCTGCAGGTCATTCTCAATGCGCTGGCCAGCCTTCTTGTACTTCTGTTCGAGTTCCACGACTCTCTGGAAGAACTCCAGCCCGAGCAGTGTCGGCTCGCCACCCTGCCAGGAGAAGACAATCTCCTCGCGATCCTGGCCCTCGACATACTGCTTGATGTGCGTCTCCAGAATCTCGTTGGAAATTCGGAATTTGTCTCTGCTGCCCAGCAGTTCCTTCTTGTGCAGGTAATAGCAATAGGTGCAGTCGATGTTGCAGATCGCACCGACCGGTTTAATCATGGCGTGGTAAGCACGCTTTGCCCCCGGCAGCGCAGGCGCGGGCGAAAGATCGGAAATGTGGACGAGTTGATCCATAGTCCCTCAACGAGCGGGTATTGTAACTACCGGAGGATTCTCCCTGGGACCGGTATCCATCATGGTGAAAAGTTGCATTAACTGCACCATCAAACTCTTAGAAGCCAGGTCGCCGTCATCAATCCAAAACCAGGTATTTCGGTAATAGACATTTACGAAAGAATCGTCAGGTTTACTTTTAGAACCGTGGATACGAATCATCGGGACGATGCCCGGCAACTCGTGTCCTGCTTCCACGCCTGGAAAAGCGCGGTGCTGTGCGATGTGTTCCGAAGGCACTTCCACTTGTGCGGCCATGTTTTGGATCATTCCGGAGATTGATCGTGTCATGACAGCGACTTCAGTATCGTTCGAGGGGAGCGGGGCGGAGACGAGCGTGAACTCTGCGGCGTCGGGATTCAAGCGCAGTAATGCCCGCAATTCCCTGCTTGCGGCCTGAATTTCCGGTGGAACATCGCTCGTGCGAAGCCCAAGGACACTCGTCTGCCGCTGGCCATCTTCTTTGACATAGATCTTTATCGCACCAGAAATCTGGATTTCGCGCATCAGTTCCCGAACACGATGAAAGTTTAAATCGGCCGGAGTAATGCCCTTCAGGGTTACCTGTTGATTCCTCAACCCATTGATCGAACTGATTGACGAAAGCAGCGTGGAATCGGCCGGCAGTCCGTTTTGGATACAGGCGAACACCATCGGGGCCGGCAATGGGGTAATCAAACCCTTAATATATGCATTGCCTGTCAGGGGCGTGTAAGTAATCGTTGGACTATTGGAGAAGGTCACAGACCCGCCCACCACAGCCTGGCTGTTCCCGTTTGGGATTATGACGCCTCCCATCAAAGCGCCTTGCGCCAGGGTATAGCTTGAAACGATATTCCCAATATCCACGAACACGGGTGGGTCGCTGTAGCGTACCTTGATGATGTTCGACAGCGTCTGCTCCTTCCACGAATCGGCGAGTGAAACACTGTACAGGGCTCGGTCTCGCGGCAGCGACTGCGGGCCGACCTTTGGATGAAGACAACCGGTTGTAAGGAGCGAAAGACCGCAGCTCAAGCAGAGAAGCGTTTTCATCGCGGGCGTCGCCATATGACCCTCCCCTTACAAAAGATCATTCCTTCAAAACAGTACTTTTATCAACCTGGTGATCAGCTCTTCGAGAGAAAACATCGTAAGTCCCAGGGGAAGAAGCGGCGCGGCGGTCGCGGCTGCGAGTCTGGTTATGTCTTGTACGTTGAAGGGAATGGGACGCATCTCGCGAACGACATTGAAGCTATTACCCATATCTGCAAGCGATTGAATATCACCGCTGCCCAGAAGTTCTCCCTCATGTCCCGCTGCTTCCTTTACCCACTTCGTCTCAAACGCCTTCACGTATTGATTCGCGAGCAAGGCATATCGAGCAAGCCCTTCCCGTTTTGCTCGCGTGAGTTGTGGAGTAAACAAGGTCAGCGGGCCTAGAACGAAAATTAAGTAAACGGCGATGAACCCGACCGCCAGCACTTTGAAAGTGAGCAGATTCTCGCCTGCATATACCACGCGGCTGGCAATCACACCCGCAAGCACGGAGCCTTGAGCGAAGAGAATCGGTGAAAAAGCATACGAGCTCCTACCCAAGAATGACAGGCCTCCGGCGCGATCGGGATGTGCGGCGATGAGATGCAGGTGCAGTCGGCGCGAGATCTGCCAGAGTAATCGGGTCCAGATCAATAGACGCAAATACCAACGCGCCAGGATGAACTGGAAGATAGGCACACTAACGAAGGCATTCCAATATCCAGCGGCAGTGAGTGTGATGTGTCCCCTTTCAGGAACCGCGTACCAGCTTGAGGTGCCCAGTGCGATTTCCTTCCACCAAAACCATTGACCCACACTAAAGACAAGAACGAGCAACCCCACCTCCAACACAATCGAATTGCGCAGCCTCATTGCCGAATCGATCGCGGCATTGAACTTCGGCACCTCTTCCGGAGCGACGATGTTTGGCGTGATGAATCCTTGCATTACTGACCGAAGACGTAAATGCACGATCAGCTCAGCAAGGATTAAGACTGGCAGCGCGACTAGTAATCGAACATGAGTCTCGATATCGTGACCAAACGGTAGTACGACACCCCCTTCGGGAGCTTGCAGTGTCGACAAAAGGAAAAGTGGGAGCCAAGCTGTTGCCGTGATTACGATGATTCGACGGTACAAGAGCTGAAGATGGTCACCCGAGAGATGTGTCTTTCTGAAAAGTTGAAAGAGAGGTCCACCCGTCACCAAGGAGAAGTCGGGGGCTTGTTGAAGTACCGCAACTCGAATCGCCGGTTGACTCACTGATACCTCCTGACACCCACGGCGAGCTCAATTTCACTAAAGGCGAGCCCTTCTCGAAAATGCCAAGACGTTGCCGCACTAGTCGTGTTTCAACCGTTTGGATCCTTCGATGATCTTGTGCCACCCATACACGACTGAGACCATGAACTGGTTCATTCGAAGAGCATTCGGTGCGCCGTCGTTAATCGTCGATTTGTAGCCGAACGTGAGGCCCAAGTTGTCGTTGATCTTGTACCCGGCCGTGAACCCCAAGGCAACGTCGTTGCGCTTTTGTCCTTCGACGCCGTCGATGGTTGCCTTCCCGCCTGCGTACCAGGCAGTGTCGAATGATGCCCAGAAGTGATCTGTGAGATCACGCGTGAAATGTCCATCCAACTGGAACAACGGATCGGTCGTTAGCGTCTGGCCGACGAAGTTATTGTTGGTCCCGAACAACCACACAGTAGGCAGGAGTTCCAACGTCATTCGCTTGCCCGTTACCCATGGCCCCAGTTCCCAGACGACAGGCGCACCGACACGCCCATACCAGCGGTGCTGCCCAAGATTTAGAGGCTGGCTGCTGTCGTATCGGCCAATCGGAAAGGCAAGGTCTCCGAGGAAGTCGACAGAGAAACCCGGTTTGTAGCGCAAGGCATCGGGGATTGTTTTTTGAGCCTTGGGTCCGATGACGTTGATGTCGAACTCGACCATCGGGTCCCCAAAACCGTCGGCCGTTTGCTTGACCGTTTTACCGGCCACGGTCACGTCACCCGAGATTCGCCCCATAGGCTCTAGGACAGCAATCATGGCTGCACGATCATGTAGAGAAAACATCCGCCCATAGCCAGCGAGGGATATCGTGGCGTCGAAGGTCGCACCTGGTGTCACGATATAAGCGGGGTCGAACGGGTTCGTGTTGCCACTCAAAGACTGGACGACGACTGGCACCGCATTGGTCCCCGACAGAGTTTTCCAATAAAAGCGCGCCGGAACCTGCGCCAGAGTTTGCAGTGGGCAAAGCGGGACCATCGCGACGATCATTGCTACATACGAATAGAACCTGGTAGTCGGTTTCATCAAACCTCCGTCTACTCGAGCAGACTGCCGATCACTTCTTCGGTTCAGCCATCATGTCTTTGGGCGGCACGAACTGCCGCTTGTAGTTAAGAGGCGGATAGCCCGGATCGTCCGGGACCCGCTCCGGGAGACTCTTTTCCAGCGCTTCGAACACGGAGCGACTCGGTATTACCACGTTGTTCACCCGGACATAGCTGTCCCAGAGCGCGACTAGCTCGTGCACTTTCTCGGAGTGGTCTGCGGCGAGGTCTTTTCGCTCGGCGGGGTCGGTCGCGAGGTTGAAGAGTTCCCAATCCGCTTTGCCTAACGGCTTAAATTCCCAACGGATCTTCCAATCACCCTGGCGCAACGCCTGGTTGCCGAAGAGCTCCCACGCTAGGTAGTCCTGCTCCGTTCGGGGCGAATCCTCCTTGCCCGCCAGCATCGGAACCCAGGATTTTCCTAATAGCGGCGGTACTTCCTGCCCTTTGTTGGTCTTCGGATAGCTGGCCCCAGCCACTTCGAGCAGCGTCGGCATCAGGTCGGCTACGTGCATCAACCCGTTATTGAGGCTGCCCTTGGGCCGTTTGACGATCGGACCACTGACGATGAGTGCGTTCCGGATGCCGCCCTCCGCAAGCCATCCCTTGTACTGACTGAAGGGCGTCATCGATACTTGCGCCCACATGGGGCCGTAGGCGACGTACGAGCCGGGGTCGCCCCAGGCGTTGGGATCGGTCTGCGACCACTTGGTGGCGGCGAAGAGGTAGTTCAGCGTGCCCGGTGTACCTGCAATCATCGCGAACAAGTCGGTGCCCTCGGCACCGTTATCGCCGAACACGATGAAGATTGTGTTGTCGTACTCGCCAATCTGCTTGAGATACTCGATGAGCCGACCGGTGTGATAGTCCAGGTTTTCGACCATCCCTGCATAGAGTTCCATCTTTTTGCCGAGCACGGCCCTCGTTGCTGGAGCAAGCAGGATGGGATCGGGAACGAACCACATTCGCTCCGACAATTGCGTGCCCGCGGGCATGATGCCGAGTTCGATCTCTTTTTTCAGTCTTGCCCGCCGCACCGCATCCCAACCCTTGTCGTACTCGGCGAAATGACGAGTACGCCAGTTCTGCGGTAGATGGTAGGGATCGTGTGGCGCTTGGTGGGACATGTACGCGAAGAAGGGCTTGTTGTCGTGGCGGTTGGCCTCGATGTATCCGATCAGCTTGTCCGTGTAGGTCTTCGTTGCGTAATAGTGCTTGGGAAGCTGCGTCAGATAACGCCCGTCCTCGGTGAATACCGATTTCGGTGATGCTGCTGTGAAATTGTTCATGTCCCAATAGCTCCCCGCTCCGTCTAGGAGCGAGAAGTCACGCTCGAAGCCGCGCGCGGCCGGGATTTGGTCGGGAGCCTTGCCCATGTGCCACTTGCCGACCATGTAAGTGTGATAGCCGACGTCTTTAAGCAGTTGCGGCAAAGTGACCACCCGGTTGTTGAGGTAGCCCTCGTAACCGTCCACGCCCACCTGGTTGGGCGCCGTCCACTCGTCCATGTTGCCCAGGCCGTTCAGGTGCGTATCTACGCCGGTTAACAACATCGATCGAGTAGGCGAGCAACTCGCGTGCGTGTAGAAATTCGTGAAACGCACCCCGTTCATCGCGAGCGAGTCGAGGTTAGGCGTCCTGATCTCGCTGCCGAACGAGCCCATGTCGGCGTACCCCAAGTCATCACCAAGGATGATGACAATGTTCGGTCGCCGCGGTGGATCTGCGGGTTGCGCAAGAGCAGGAGCGGCGAGCACCGCACCCATCCCGATGATGCCTAGCGTTTTCAGCAGCCGGATGAAGCTGTCTGATTCTGTAACTGCACATCCCGCTGGGTCCGTATGATGAGTACGCACGATACTGGTCAAACTGGAACGGTTCATTTAGTACTCCCGTGATTTGGGCTGATCACTGGATCAGTGGATTGGCGTCCGAGTCGCGGTTCGAACAGCCCTGGTCAGGACAAAAATAATTCTGGCCGTTGATGGTCAGCCCGTCTATCGGATTTCCGCAAAGTATTAAGATCAGCAAGCGAGCGAAACAGAGCCCGGGGTCGTTTTTGCGTCGTGTCCGATTGCATCGCATCGCCAAGCCATGGAACAGGCGAGACGAATGGTGGTCCCGGTGCTATTTGACAACCTGGGTATGGCCTTAGGGCTAGGAGTTGAACGCAAATGGCTCGGGGCAGGAAATCCGCCGAGCGCCGGCATACAATTAACTTGACCTCAAGATTTCCTGATCCCGCAATCGCCGCAGCCAGGGCTTTGTTGCAAACGGCAACCCCACGTGACCCTTTTACTTAGCGTAGTTTGGTCACTTTTCCAGTGTCTAGCGAGTAGTACGCTTCAATGACGGTTAACTTCCCTTCGTCGGCGGCCTTTCTCAGTATCCCGCTCTTCGCGAGTACTTCTTGCGCAACGCGGTGTACATGGTCGCGGACAGCGAGATCAAGTGTTTCAGGTCTCTTTGGATCGATCTTGGCGCACGAAGAAGCAATGGGACTCTCCACGGCATCGAGATTTACGGATTCCGCCTTTGCGCCGGAGCAGGCTGCCGTCACGGCACCACAGTTTTGGTGTCCCATGACGACGATGACGCTTGACCCCAAGTGCTCAACCGCATACTCGAGACTGCCGATCGCTAAAGGATCATCATCCTCGCCCGCGGAGCGCACCACGAACAACTCGCCCAGTCCCGTATCAAAGACCAACTCTGGAGGAACGCGACTGTCCGAGCAACTCAGTACTGCAACTCGTGGATGTTGGGCCTTAGTCAGTCCTTTTCGCTGAGCGGGAAAGTCGCGTGTGATCATTTTGCCAAGGACGAAACGGTGATTGCCACCTGCTAGATCGTTCCAGGTCGCATCGGCCGGGACTGTCGATGAATGCTGCGCCGCCGCGCAGGCGGCATATAGGGTCCAAACTGCAAGCGTGGCCAAAGCACGCACCTCGTGGAGCATAAGTCCCCCTTCATCAATTTCGGTCGCAGGGTCTTCTCTCGGTTAATTAAAGTTAAGCGGACCCAAGAGCCCAAGGCACATTCTGCCGGCGCATTCGGGTTAGAATGCTTCTTGTGATCCTTACTGATTCGTCGCCCCAGGTCAGGAAGGAATTCTTTTACCACGCTGAATCCCATGTTACTCGTACTGTGATAGCAAAGCTGACTGCTCCGTCTCTCACAGAGCGCTGGCTCGGAGGCTGCCAGGCGCGAGGTATGCATAAGACGCGCGCTTGTGGCCGCTGCTTCGGGAGTGCCGGGCTGCGGATCCTGCGAATATGCTGTCATAAAGACCGCGAACAGTACCCACGCTAACACTCGACAGCTAGCGTATGGTTGCATTGTCTCATTCCTTCCGACGGTTATCTCCGCCGTTGAACGACAGTGCAAAGAACCAAGGTCGTTACGTAATATTTTGTTCGCTAGGACGCCGCGCCAGGTCTCGTTTTCGGTATCGCGGTTCAATCCTGAGCCTTAACGGTCAGCCCGTCTATCGGATTGCCGCAGAGTATGAAGAATCAACGGTGTAGCGTCAAAGATCCTCAGCCCGACGTTACAGTCGTTGAGATTTGCGACCCACCACTGTGGGAAGCGACATCAAGGCTAGCGACCAGAGTTTGATTTAGCTACCGTCCAGGCCTTTGGACGCAAAAGTGTAGTCGTTCGCTTGGCCACCATCAAAAATACATCGATAGGACGTATCCTAAGCCGTCCACCTGTCGATTCGGAGAATTGGCCGTATCGTTCTGATGCTCGTAATAAAATTCCAATTCAAAGCGCTTGCCGATGGGGAACGTGGAACCGGCGGTCAACGCGGTCCGGCTCCACTTGTCAAACCTGTTATCGTAGAAAACCTCTGCGCGAAGGTATGGCGCGAAGTGAAAAGAACGCACAGAAAAAGTCCGTTCTGCAGTTATCCGGTTACGATACCGCCAGGAAAATATGCCGTCGATATATCTCAAGTCAGCGCGGTTCCGATCAGATAGCAGCACCCCCCTTATGAGTGGGTAACGACCTGTAGCCTCAACTCCGACGCGATGCTCCGTAGGGCCATCAACTTCTGGTAGGTATCGGTATGACAGTCTCAACATGACCGGTCTGGACTTCGACTGATCCAACTCGAATACCGTGATCTTCTTCAGCTTGATCAAAGGTTTGAAGAAGAAGTCGATGTTGGGTCCAATCTCAGCACTGTAGTTCTCAGCATTCTCTCGAGTAAGCCCGCCAAAAAACGAAAACCGCACGTCGGAATTCAATTTCACGTAGGTATCTATCTCAGGCCAGCTTTGGAGGGATTGGGCTGAGAGTGATGGTTCCAACATGGTGAACATTAGTCCGAGCCCGATGACTGATACCCAGTGTGTCATACCGAATTTCCATTCACGGGCTCAGTTCCTCGAAGTGTACTTCTCCAAAGGTTTCCGCTCTGGCCAGCGGCTTGGCAGCAGCTTTCCAGTAGGTTCGGCGAACCGACAGTGGAGCGTCCCGAGTCGCTCGAAAGTGATCTGAATCTCGGCACCGGGATCGATGAAGTCGTCGTGGTCACAGCCGGTGCAGTCCGGAATGGTGCCGAACCCCATTACGGAACCGGGCTTGAGAGGAGCAATGGAGCCCAACCACGCGAACACGTCCTCGGCCTTGTGGCTGATCTCGGATGTCGACCCCTGGTACTTTACTTTGTCATTTACGAGAACTGTCACCCTGAGGTTATAGGCATCACCAACTTCGTCCGGCGTGACTAGGTAAGGCCCGAGTTGGTTGCCCTTCGCCATGTCCTTCGTCAGGCAGAATCCACCGACGAATTCGGTGGCCTGAACGTCGCGGGCCGAGATGTCGTTGAAAATACAAAAGCCGGCGACTGGCTGTTTTTCGTTTCCATACACGACCGCTAGTTCAGGCTCGATATCCAACCGTGAACTGTAAGACGGCCAGGGTACAGTTTCCCCATCGCCAACGATGGAATTCATGTTGCACTTGTAATAGGAAAGCTGTACTGGCTGACCAGCGGTGGGCTTCGGCTTTGGAGCCAACATGGCTTTAGCGAACGCCTGCAACAGCGGCGCGGTCTGCGGGTTATCCTTCTCATACTTCATCAGGGTTTCGGCAGAGTTCTTGAGGTGCCGAGGCGTCAGGCCGAGATCGAACAGCGCGGCGACCTCCACCGGCTCCAGCAACCGGACTTCGGTAACAGGGAAACGTTCGCCAACAAAGAGCTCTCCGAGATTTCGTTCACTCCACTCGAACAACTTCCTCGCCGTCCGCTGGCTCTCCGGAAGATTGGTCAGGTAGGAACGGCTATCATTCAGGTGTGGATAGAACTCCCCTGCTTTGCGTTGTAGCGCGAGGAACGGGACCGCTTGGTCTTGGACGACAACCCCGAAATAAGGGCCTTGGGAGTCGGCAGTGGTGAAGCGGATAAGTTTCATAGTGACCTTCTCTTGCTATGCGTTCGATCCTCACTTAACCGAATAGCCTCGTGCATCCAGACAAAGCTGAGTAAGCGACCTTCTGTTGCTCGTATTGTTGTTCCACCTGTGCTTCCGCCTGGGCCGCAAACTGTTCCTTGATGGCGACATTGGTTCTGGGTTGCGGCATTCCCCCTCGCATGGTGTCAACGGTTGCGCGCCCCGCTGTTCCTCTTGCCGCGCCGCGAACGCTGAGACAAGTCATGAACCGACTCGATCCGGTCTCTCCTGCTTGGCGACGTGAACCGTCAATCGACATGCACGACCACGTACTGGGTTCCAGAGGGCTGATAGTAGGCCCCACCGCACTGGTGCAGCGTGGTGCCTTCGATCACGATGACGGTGCACTTGGGAGGTAGCGAAGCGACGAAGATGGTAGTTCTCCGGATCACACGCCTCGTCGTGCGCCGGGCCACACCTGCAGCGCTCACCGGTGTCAGCGGTCGGCCGACAACAGCCTCGGCCTCCGTGACCAGTGACATTCCCTTGAAAATCTGCCCGAGAGGTGAGCTACCAAGCGTCAGCGCGAGTCCGAGCGCCATTAAACTGAGAGTCGATTTCCTCATCACTTGACCTCCTTGCGTTCCGCAATCTCTCCAGCCTCGTCGACTGGGAGGTTCTGCAATTTTTCCGTGCCTGCGGGAGCGACAAATGTGAACCGATCTGCGGCGATCACGGGTTTGAGGTTCCAATTGCTCAATTGCACGCTGTATTGCGGAGCTCCTGTCATCCACTTGGTGGTGATCACGAATTTCATTGGTAGCGGCTCGTCGCCAGTTCTCACCCACACCTGCCAGTCGACCTTCTGTGCGCGGAAGCCAAGGTGGTGGCACTCGACGCCTTGCACGTAGTCTGTACCATAGTAGCCGCTGCTGGTGACCCCCTCGGTAAGCGCGGAGTAAGGATCCGCGACCAGCAAGTCGGTTGCAGGCAGGTCAACACCGAGGGAGCCTCCAATCATAGAGAACGCATCATCGGTGGTACCTACAACATCTTGCTGGAAATAGGACTTTAGGTTTTTTCCGTAGATCGTTACCGTTTTCCCGTCGAAAAACATCTCGACATCACCAAAGCGACTCTGTCGGTTGATATAGAAGCGCGCCGGTCGCTGCAAAAGGAGCGTGCCGGAGCTGTTGAATTGCAACTTTTCCCCCTCCTTGGTGATGATCTCGTTGCTAATGTCGACCGCTACACTAAACGCTTTTGTGCTGGCGAGGAAGCTGGACATGGACCGAAGGATCTCATCCGCATCCGTGTTCATGGTCTGCCCCGCCATCGTGGAGCCGGTCGCGAGAATGATGAGCGCGAAGATGACGGATAGAAGACCGTGCCTGAAAATGCACTTATGGTTCATAAAATCTCCTTGCTGGCAGTTGAGTTCGGATGAATGTCGCATGACACTTCTCGAATCTCGCGGTGCAAATTCGCCGCATGTTCCATCGTTGGAAGGCAGTGTCTGGTCTCGCATTTGATGTCCCTTTGTTTATGCTCTTTGTTTATGCTCTGCATTGATTGGTGGCGTCTATCGGATTTCCGCAAGAAAGGGAGCAGCTGACACAAATGTTTTAGCTGCGACTTCGACCAATGATCTTAGCGAGCACGCAAGAAGAAGTGTGCGTTTAGCATTGATTGTGCAGTGCCACTGGATCTATGCCAGCAGCCCTGGCTTTCCATCTTCGATTTCCGTCGCCAGGCAAGGCATCATTCTGCCGGCTGATTCGGGTTAGAGTGCTTCTTACTGAGTAGCCGCCCCAGGTCAGGAAGGAATTCTTTTACCACGCTAAATCCCATATTACTGGCCATGGTGATCCCAAAACTAACTGCTCCGTTTCCTAAAGAGTGCTGGCTTGGGGGCTGCCAAGTGCGAGATAAGAAAGCACCAGCCGCTACTCCCCCCAGTTGGGAGATTGAGACATGTCGGCTTCCATCCTCGTGCCTTGCAAGTATGCCGCTAGCCAACGCATATCCAGCGCGAGGCCAATTACCCTGCTTGCCGGAATTGAAGTACCGATTATCTTCATTTAATGCGCTGGCCAGAGTGAATGTCACGGTGCGCTGAATTGAGTATTGTCCTGCGATGTTCGCAAATCTCTTACCGTACCCGGAGGCGCCCTGTTCCCATTCTGCAGGTTTGTCTTTCCATTGATCGATTCCTGCGGAGAATCCAGCCTTCATGTAACCCAACGGATTCACCATCGTCTTTAGGTAGAGGTGGGTTCGCTCCTCCTGAGTCAACGGCCGAAAGTCGCTGGACTTCGTTGTGCCGGCCATATTCAGGTAATTGAAGACGTAATCGATGCCTTTGGAGAGTGCGCCAGATTTCTGAGCGGAGGCACTTGGGTCTTCATGTTGTGCGAGCACTGACGTCTCTAGGGCAAACACAAGAATGGCGAACACGCACATCGCTTTGGCCATAGCACCCTCCCTACGGGCGGTTTCCCACTACTCCAGACTGTTTGCAGCCAGGATCACGCCCGACCTCCCTACCGCTCCCGGCTGATTCACCCCCCAGGCTCACGACCGCGGTTTTCTACAACTCCAGCAAGCGGACTTCGGGTAACAGCGAAACGTTCGCCAACAACGAGTTCTCCGAGATTTCGTTCACACCACTCGAACAACTTCCTCGCCGTCCGCTGGCTTTCCGGAAGATTGGTCAGGTAGGAACGGCTATCATTTAGATATGGGTAGAACTCCCGCGCTTTGCGTTGTAGCGCGAGGAGCGGGACAGCTTGGTCCTGGACGACACCCCCGAAATGAGGGCTTTGAGAGTCGGCGGAGGCGAAGCGGATCAGTTTCATAGTGACCTTCCCTTGCTATGCCTGCAATGAATCAGTATTCGACCTTGATCCCTTTTGCTTTCGCCACTTCGTAGATGGCATCGAAAGTGGCTGCCGTGTTCCAGGGTGCATCAGGAGGTTTGCCGCGGAACTCGCGATATGCCCGTTCGACGTTCATATACAGCCGGGCCGGGGCACGCCATTCGGCATATGGACCGAACTCAATCCGTTTTGCAGCATCCAGCGAACTGAGACCTTCCTCAAAGCTCTTCTTTGACTCGTCACGGACGTACTCGAGATACGCCTTCATCTCAATCGGGCCTTCAATTCCACAGAGGGGACCATGGCCGGCAACGATGACTTCTGGGTCGAGTGCAATTAGCAGGTCGAGGCACTGGAACCACTTTTCATACGATCCGGTCCAGCCCATCGGCGTACATTGCCGGAACAGAACGTCCCCAGCGAAAACCACGCGCTCCTTAGGTACATGGATGATGGTGTCCCCGACCTGATGGCACGGCCCCACATAGATCAAATGAACGTCTGTGCCGTCGAGGTTCATCTCGTAGCGTGTATCAAATAATGTTGTCGGCAGTGACAGTTCGACCCCGTCGAAGTTGTAGTCCTCCAGCAGTTGCTGCCCCGCAGCCGCGACGCCGGGGTGCAGAGCCTTGATGATCAGGCGCGAGAGAGAGTGGCCGATACCATGCAGAAGTTTCTGACTCTCCTTCGGATCGGCCACTTGCTTCATGCGCTCAGGGATCGACCGGTGGGCGATAATTTCTGCGCCCTCGAAGAGTTGATTGCCCCAAACGTGGTCCGCGTCCTCGTGCGTATTGATAACGCGCCGTGGCATGGAGGACCAAACCTTGCCGAACATCTCGATCATCTGCCGTGCATGAGCCAGGTCTGACTGCGTGTCGATGACAACACCACCGGCCCGATTGATAAGGCCAGAATTGGCATCACACACACGATTTTTTTCATTCAGGACTGCAAAGCAGCTGTCGCTGACTTGCTTCATTTCCATCGGGTCAGGTTCCTTATCGATCGAGTAACCGGTTAATGGACACCCCGATCATGCCGCTCGGCAGATTCCAAAGGCGATGTTTCCTGTTAGCAGGAGTGGGCAGATCCGGGATTTTTCACACGGTACGGTGCACGCTCTCGCCCCTTGCTAAGACATCGCCCTCCTGAAACGAACCTATCGATGGTGAGTTCAAGGGGCAGAGGCCAGCAGGGGATGATCAGCCATCAGCCCCCTAGGTTTCGCTGCCGAGCAGCCGGGGTTGAGGTAACATGTCACCTGTTTACTAAGATTGCGGCTCAAGTACGTACTCGCGGGAAGTCCTGCGACCATGCGGCTAGGCCCATTAACAGAACAGCACAGAACACGAACAATTTAGTGAGGTTTCATGTTTCCACTCCTTATCCTAGAAGTCAGTACCGGCGAAATCGCCTCTCGGTGCCCCGCTGACTGCAAAGGCTGACCGGAGAGCGGCAAGGACTGTCTGACAAAATATGACTTCGGCAGTCCTCCGTCCCCAAGGAACCCGCCCCTGCTGAAAGAGTATTCCCTAGCTACCGGTGATGCCCTTGTTGACCAGAACCTTAACCTCAACCCGACGGTTCTCGGCCCGCCCGGCCTTAGTCTCGTTTGGTGCTGTTGCTTCGTATTCGCCCATCGCACCCGGCGCCACGATATGCCGCATCGGCACCTTCCCCTTCTGGTACAAATATTGGATCACTGCTTTCGCCCGGGCCTCGCTCAATTGCGTGTTCATCTCATCGCTGCCGGTCGCGTCGGCATGCCCGGTCACCTCGACGATGTATCCCGTCTGCCCTTTGGCCGTCTCCGCCAGCTTTGTGAGCTCTTCCTGGTCCTTGGCCGAGATCTTGGAGCTACCGACAGTAAAATGCACGGTGGCTTCGCCCTTGACGTCATAGTCGGCTAACGTAGCAAAGCGATTCGTGTTCTCTTCGATGTCCTTCATGTTCTCTGCAATCTTCTGTTCGTGGGCCGCAATATCCTGCTGGTTTTGCAGGATATTCTGCTGGTTAGCCTCGATTTTCACCTTGTGTTCCGCGAGCTGCCCACTGTGGGCCTCGAGCCGCTGCACGTTGGCCTCGACTTGCTGTGCGGTGGGATGCAAACCGGCTTCGATCATCTCGGCCGATTCCAGGTCGTCGCCATCGACGGTGATGGTTTTCGCTACAAACCGGCCTTGGCCGTCGGAAGTTCCTTCAACTTCCACCTTGAGTCCGGGCATGAGCACCGTAAAGCCCATCTCCTGCTTTTCCAGGCCAAAGAGCCCCCTGTCATCTTTCACTCTCGTACTGTCGCTGATGACCACAGTAGTGTCTTGCCCCCCGGACTTCACGATCAGCGTCTCTCCCGTTCGGTTAGTGATCATTCCTTTGACTTTGTCGCTGCCAAAAGCGAATACAGATGCCAACAACATCGTTATCAAACTCGCTACAATCGTTTTTCGGTGCATAGCTGCCGCTCCTTTTCTCAGTTCTTGAATTTAGACGGATAGCTCCGCCCGGTTAATTCCCGCCTCTGCTTCAAGGGGGGCCGAGGCCAGCTCGAGGGTCATCAGGCATCAGCCCCCTAGGTTTCGCTGCCAAGCAGCCGGGGTTGAGGTAATATCTGAGTCGTGTATTAAAACTTCGACTCGAGTACATAAGAGTACGCGTAATCTTCCCTCTTGATGGTCTACGCGGTCTATCGGATTTCCGCAGAATATGAAGAATCGGCAGAGTGATGTCGAATCGCCTCAGCCCAACGTCACAGTCGTTGAAATTTGGGACCCCGCCACAACGGAAGAGGACATCGAGGTTATCGACCAGAATTTGATTCAGCTTCGGTCGGAGCCTTTGCGCGCGAAGCGAGTTGTCGTTCGCTTGGAATCTACGGTGCTGATGTACCACTCGACAAACCTCGCCGTTCGGACGCGTACGCAGCTTGTGTCCGGTCTAAGGGCACTGGTGGCCTTCGGCCCGCAAGCGGTGGGCACCGTCAACGGACTGTTCATTCATCCTGATCTCATGCTGATGGCCGCTGGGCATGTCGAGTGCCAGTTCGTGGCGGAGGCTCGTTATGAGAGCATCACTGTCATCGTTCCGCGAACAGACTTCGAAGCATATCTCACGGCCCGGCAACTGAGGGACGCACTTCAACCCAACCGTACTGCAGATCTGCTTGTATGCGATGCTACAAAAGCTCGTGAACTCTTCTCTTTCGGCAAGCGCATGGCGGTCACCGCCGCCCGGCAACCAGATTTGTTTAATGGACGGAAAGAGGTGTGTGTCGCAGCCGGAATCGAACTTGTGGAGATACTCCTGGACGCAATCGGCTCATCGGAAGATTACGTGCTCTCGCGTTCCGACAAAACACATGAGGAGTACAGCCATATTGTCGAGCGCGCTGAGAAATACGTGTTGACACAGACCGATGTCTCCTTCCACGTAACAGATCTTTGCAAGGCGATCGGGACGAGCGAGCGAGCCTTGGAATATGCCTTCAAGGAGATCCTGAAAATGAGCCCAATGGCGTTTTTGCGTCGTGTCCGCTTGCATCGCGTGCACCAAGCTCTGAGGACGTGCACTCGCGGGACGACGACGGTCTCGGCTGAGGCTCTTAAATGGGGATTCTGGCACTTCGGAGACTTCTCGAAGGACTACAAGAACTGTTTCGGGGAGTCGCCGTCCGACACCCTACTAACTGAGCCGGGCAAATCGAGGCGCGTGAGGAAAATGGCAGAGGACACCTATCTACCGTGTTAAGGAAGCGCCCTAACCAGACCGAGCGATGGGCCGCTTACCGCCCGAGTCTCTCTGTGCACTGGTTACGGGTCCCGCCGCCTAAGATCGTGCCTCTCTCGGCATCTGAACGGCAGAGCGGTGTGGTTATCGGGACAGTGCGGCCCACCTCCTGAACTGCGACGAGTGTACGTACCTCGGTTTGACCCGAAATCGCATCGCGCCGTGTACATTAGCCGTGGAAGCCTGTGTTCGTTGATCGGAGGCTACATGGCAAACCCGAAGCTGAGAACCAAACACAACTACGATGCCTTCGAGGTGGTTTCTGCACTACAGAAGTGCATCCGCCGGGGATTGGAGGAAGACGCGCTGTATTGGGCTTACGAACTCGCGGAATCGCCGAACAAAAACTACTATTCGTGGCTGTGGGCGCGGCTAAAGGTCATTGCTTGCGAGGACGTCGGTCCGGCGAACCCCATCATGCCTCTCTTGATAGACGTCCTGTGGCGTAACTGGAAGGAGAAGAAGGAGGAGCGTCTATGGTACACCAACGCCGTCGTCGCCTTGGTGCGGTCACCGAAAAGCAGGATCGTGGACAACGCCCTCAACATGCTGCTATGCGAGGACAAACTCGGTTGGCGAAAGGACAAGCCGATCCCATACGAGGAAAACGAACCGATCCCGCCGGGCAGCGTGGACGAATCAAAACTTGGGAATCCAGCGCCACCAAAAGATTTCACACGCAAGATACCGTGGTTTGCGATGGATATGCACACGCCTGCGGGTAAGCAGTATGGATTGGGGAAGAAAGACTTCTACGAGAACGGCGCTGTGCTGGTCAACAAGACACTGGACGATCCCTACGAGGAACGCGCCAAGGCGGGGGACTTGGGATTAGAAAAGCAACAAGAAAACGAAAGCAGATCGAAGTGAACAACGGCTTAGCGGCTACCGATCCAGGCTACCGTTTTCCGCTTTATTTTTCCCAGCGGGGCCGCTAAATTTGTTTTGGCTAATACTAACTGCCTTTAGAATCAGCGCGGCTCCGAATCCCACTCTCTCCGCCAGTTCTCAAAATCACCAATGAATATGCGGGTTCCGTGACCCGGTT
>Ga0209698_10003300_pt1 | contig 18048 bp, 18 predicted proteins | sample LitLauG_LLR_2012_FD_187203 | JGI IMG/M metagenome (GOLD analysis project Ga0209698, IMG submission 187203) | Freshwater sediment microbial communities from Pennsylvania, USA - Little Laurel Run_MetaG_LLR_2012 (SPAdes) (version 2) | ecosystem: Environmental > Aquatic > Freshwater > Creek >...
TCACCTTGGCACCCCTAACGGCGCAGTCGGCGGTGCAGTTCGTCGAGGAGGTGGTTTCGTGATCGTCAACGGTGTCGCGCGATCCGCTACCGGTGTCATCTCCGTCACGGCGTTGATCGAGGAACTGGGCATCACGCCGCGGGGCATCGCGGTCGCCATCAATGGCGAAATCGTGCGGCGTTCGGCCTGGCCGACCGCGATGGTCCAGGAATCGGACGTCGTGGAGATCGTGACGGCGGTGGCCGGTGGATAGGTCGTACGTAGGGCGGCCGACGAACCTGATCAAGCGCAACGGCTAAGATTCATTCCTCGCGGGCTGTGGCTTAGTTTGGTCTAGAGCGCTCGGCTGGGGGCCGAGAGATCGGGAGTTCAAATCTCCCCAGCCCGACCATTGAGAGGAGTGGCGCACGTCAGTGAGTCTCGAGCGAGCTCGACGACCGGTTCGCCGGTGGTGGCGTCGCGTGGTGACGGCGACAGTGTCGCGGACGGTGAGATGCGCCGGTCCCCTACATTGGAGGCGACATCGGAAAGGAACGTGGTGACCCAACTCTTTAGCCCCTTGACCCTTCGGTCGACGACATTCGAGAATCGCGCGTGGGTGAGCCCGATGTGTCAATATTCGGCCCACGAAGGTCTCATCGGCGCCTGGCACCTCGTCCATCTGGGAAGTTTCGCCACCGGTGGCGCGGGCCTCATCATGGCCGAGGCCACGGCGGTCACCGCCGAGGGACGAATCTCGATCGGTTGCCCCGGACTGTGGAACGACGAACAAGTGATGGCGTGGCGTACCGTGACCGATTTCGTCCACACGCAGCGTTCGAAGATCGGGGTGCAATTGGCCCACGCGGGCCGCAAGGCCTCGACCATGCGACCCTGGGATTCGCACCCCTTCGCGTCAGCGGACGAGGGTGGTTGGCAGGCGGTGGCCCCGAGCGCCATCGCCTTCGAGGGGTACCCCGTGCCGCGGGCACTGACGACCGATGAGATCGATGAACTCGTCGTCGCCTTCGCGGCGGGTGCGCGCCGCGCGCTCGATGCGGGATTCGACGTCCTGGAGATCCACGCCGCCCACGGCTACTTGTTCCACGAATTCCTCTCACCCCTGTCCAACGAGCGCGACGACGAGTACGGGGGCTCCCTGGAGAACCGAGCGCGTTTCTTGCTTCGCGTCGTCGAGGCGGTACGCCACGAAGTGGGTGAGGACGTCGTCGTGATGGTGCGGATCTCGGCGAGTGACTACACGCCGGGCGGGTGGGATATCGCCGAATCCGTGGAGTTGTCACGTTGGTTGCGCGAGGCGGGAGTGGACCTGATCGACGTGTCGTCGGGTGGCAACGTGGCGTCGGCCACGATCCCTCTCGGACCGGGGTACCAGGTGCACTTCGCCCACCAAATTCGTGAGAAGGCGCAGGTGCCCACCGCCTCGGTGGGTCTCATCACTGACGCAGCCCACGCCGAGCAGATCCTCAACGACGGTTCGGCCGACGCGGTGTTCCTGGCGCGGGCCTTTTTGCGCAATCCGCGCTGGGCCCTCAACGCCGCCGAGACGCTCCACGAAGTGATCTCGTGGCCGGTCCAGTTCGAGCGGGCCCGCACGGTGCGACGCCCCTGACGAGATCCTTCGCTCGGTAGACTGTCGCCCAACAGCGGCCGTCGCGAGCGGCGGGCGCCTGGTAGCGAGAGAAGGTGACCCAGCCAGTGGCTGGTTCTATGGAGAAGAAGAACTCTTTCGTTCTGCGCCACCTCAGTGAACTCCAACCCGAGTTGTGGTGGCTGGATTCCGACCCCCTGGAACCCGCGGCGCGCTCGTCGCTGATCGGAGAAGTTGGCGCGGACCTGTGCGTGGTGGGGGCGGGGTACACGGGTCTGTGGACCGCGCTTTTGGCGAAGGAGCGCGATCCCTCGCGAGAGGTCGTCGTCGTCGAGCAGTACGAGACGGGCGCGGGGGCCTCGGGGCGGAACGGCGGCTTCTGCTCAGCGTCACTCACCCACGGTTTTGGTAACGGCATGCGCCGGTTCCCGCGCGAGATGGCCGCCATCGAGGAGATGGGTCGACAGAATCTCAACGAGATCGAAGAAACGATTCGTCGCTACGGTATCGAGTGCGACTTCGAGCGCACGGGAGAGTTGCGCGTCGCCATCGAGCCGTGGCAGCTCGAGGACATGCTCGACGAGGCGCGGCTACGCAACGAGATGGGCGATCACATCGAAGTCTTGAGCCGCGACGAGGTACGAGGGCGCATCCACTCCCCCATCTACGAGGGAGCTCTCTTCGACCCCGACGGGACGGCGCTGGTCGACCCGGCTCGTCTCGTGTGGGGGCTCGAGCGGGCGTGCCTCTCACTGGGCGTCAGCATCTACGAGAACTCCAAGGTGGAGCGACTCGAGGACGTTGAGGGCGGGGTACGGGTCCACACCCCGTACGGGGCGGTGACCGCGGCGCGGGTGGCGTTGGCCACGAACGTGTTCCCTTCGTTGGTGCGACGGGCCCGTAAGTATGTCGTGCCGGTGTTCGACTACCAACTCGTCACCGAGCCGCTCACCGAGGCCCAACGCGAGGCGATTGGCTGGGCCGGACGAGAGGGGGTGTCCGACGCGGGGAACCAATTCCACTACTACCGCCTGACCCAGGACGGCAGCATCCTGTGGGGCGGCTACGACGCCATCTACAACTTCCGCGGCAAGGTGCAACGCGAGTACGAGTTCAACGCGGAGACCTACGCCACCCTGGCCGGTCACTTCCTCAAGACCTTCCCGCAGTTGGCCGGCATCAAGTTCACGCACGGGTGGGGCGGCGCGATCGACACGTGCACGAGGTTCTCACCCTTCTGGGGCACCGCGCACCGTGGTCGGGTGGCCTACGTCATGGGCTTCACGGGACTGGGCGTGGGGGCGACCCGATTCGGCGCACTGACCATGCTCGATCTCCTCGACGGACTCGACACCGAGCGCACGCGTCTCGCGATGGTGCGTCGCAAGCCGCTCCCGTTCCCCCCCGAACCCTTGCGTTGGATCTTCATTCGTCTGACGCAGTGGTCCATCCGCCGCGCCGACGAGAATCAGGGGCGACGCAATATCTGGCTTCGTCTCTTGGACCGGTTGGGACTGGGCTTCGACTCCTAGGCGGGCCGTGACCTGGGCGTTAGTCGTCGCTCGAGGCGTGTTGGTCCATCAGGCCGGCGATCATGTTCACCACGGTCGGATCGGTCAAGGTGGTCACGTCACCCAGCGAACGGTTCTCCGCGACGTCGCGCAGGAGGCGCCGCATGATTTTGCCGCTGCGCGTCTTGGGCAAGTCGGGCGTCAAGATGATCTGTCGCGGCTTGGCGATGGGGCTGATGGTGCTCGCGACGTGCGCGCGCAGTTCCTCGATCACCGCGGCGTGATCCTTCTCGGCGTCCTCCGCCGAGAGTTTCAACGTCACGAAGGCGACGATCGCTTGACCGGTCGTCTCGTCGGAGGCCCCGACGACGGCGGCCTCGGCGACGGCGTGGTGGCCGACGAGGGCGTGTTCGACTTCCGTCGTCGAGAGCCGGTGTCCCGAGATGTTCATCACGTCGTCGACGCGGCCGAGTAGCCACAAGTCGCCGTCGTTGTCGAGCTTGGCCCCGTCGCCCGCGAAGTACTTACCCGGGAAACGACTCCAGTAGGTCTCGTAGAAGCGGTCGGGGTCTCCCCAGATGCCGCGGGTCATCGACGGCCAGGGCTGAGTGATGACCAAGTAGCCGCCTTCGCCGTGTCCGACCTCGTTACCGGCGTCGTCGACCACCGCCACCGAGATGCCCGGGAGGCCTCGCATGGCGGCACCCGGCTTGGTGGCGCTGATGCCGGGCAGCGGGGAGCACATGATGGCGCCGGTCTCGGTCTGCCACCAGGTGTCGACGATGGGGCAACGACTCCCCCCGATGTTCTTGCGGTACCACATCCACGCCTCGGGATTGATGGGTTCGCCGACGGTGCCCAACAGTCGGAGTGACGTGAGGTCGTACGCCTCGGGAATCTGGTGACCCCACTTCATCAGAGTGCGAATCGTGGTGGGCGCGGTGTAGAGCACCGTGGTCTTGTAGTGCGAAATAATCTTCCACCAGCGGTCGCGACCACCCGAGTCCGGGAGTCCTTCGTACATGACCTGCGTGACGCCGTTGACCAACGGGCCGTAGACGATGTAGCTGTGCCCGGTGATCCAACCGATGTCGGCCGCGGTCCAGCACACGTCGGAGTCGGGCTTGACGTCAAAGACGTAGTAGTAGGTGGTGGCGGCCTGGGTGAGGTACCCCCCCGTCGTGTGGAAGATCCCCTTGGGCTTGGCGGTCGTTCCCGAGGTGTACATGATGAACATCGGCGTCTCGGCCGCGAAGGACTCGGGCTCGTGGGTGTCGCTCTGACGCTCGACCACTTCGTGCCACCAGTGATCGCGTCCCTCGACCCACCCGACGTCGCCCTCCGTGCGCCGCACGACGAGCACCGCGCTGACGTCGGGGCAGGACTTGAGCGCCTCGTCGACGGCGGGCTTGAGTGGCGAGGCGACGCCTCGACGGAAGGCACCATCGGCGGTGACGACGAAGCGGCAATCGGAGTCGAGGATGCGCGAGGCGAGTGCGTCGGCGGAGAAACCACCGAAGACGACCGAGTGGATGGCACCGAGTCGCACGACCGCGAGCATCGTGAAGATCGCTTCGGGAATCATGGGCATGTAGACCGCCACGCGGTCACCCTTCTTCACACCCAGTTCGATCAGGGCGTTCGCGGTACGACTGACCTGCCGCAGGAGCTCGTGATAGGTGATGGTACGAGCCTCACCTTCGGCGTCGGCCACCCAGTGGAACGCCACGCGCTCACCTCGACCCTCGCGCACGTGCACGTCGACGCAACTCACCGACGCGTTCAAGGTGCCGTCGGCGAACCATCGCGCATTAGGTAAGTCCCACTCGAGTGACGTCGTGGGCGCCACGTCCCACGTCAGACGCTGGCTCTGGCGCAGCCACCAAGCCGCCGGGTCGGCGCTCGCCTCGTCGTAGATCGACGGTTGCGCGTTGGCTTGGGCACTGAAGGCGGCGCTCGGGGCGAAGGATCGGTCCTCCTCCAGCCATGCTTCAATCTTTGCTTCGGTCATGTGTCCCCCTTGAGTGACGTCGCGTCGAGGTGACCTCGCGGAAACACCCCCCGTACCTTTCTACCAAGTTGACGCAGCGCCCGGGCGTGCACCCGGGCGCTGCGTCAACGCCGTGAATTAATTACGCGGCCCCACCGGCAAGACGACCTTGCCGTGGGTGGCGTTGACGACCCCGGCCGCCGAGGCGTACCACGCCGCCACCGCCGTGGCGAGTCCCAACCAGCCGCCGACCTTGATGATTCCCGAGTGGGCGCCGAACGCGCCCCAGTTGCCCCAGGTGAGGAAGATGAACGTGACGAACAACAAGACGAAGACGGTCAACGTCGCCGTATTCGTCTTCACCGCCGCAATCATCATGTAGAACGTGAACACGGTCCACCCCAACAAGAACACGCCTGCGGAGCCGTTATCGCCGAGCGCCTTTTGAAAGTTCGCTAATGCGTAGAGCGACAACCAGAAGGCCCCGTATGACGTAAAGGCCACGGCGGCGAACGTGTTCTTGCGGACGAACTCCATCATCCCCGCGAGCAGCTGGGCGATGCCGCCGAAGAAGAACGCCAGCGAGAGCGCGGCGGCGACTCCGGCGCCCTTCCACAATCCGGCGTTGGCACTGCTGAGGCAGAACGTGGTCATTGCGAAGCCGGCGAGACCCAACGGCCCCGGATCGGCAACCTTTTCATCAGCCATAATTTCCCCCACATGTCCCAATACGAGGAGACGCGGTGCCCCCCCGTTATGTGCTTAGTGCAGCGAGACGGCGTGGTCAGGTTTCTTCAGCGTCCGGTACATGTGAATTTGTGCACATGCCGACGTGGTGAACCCGCCGGTGTGGTTCAGGAGTCGATGGCGGAACGGAACGATCGGATGAACTCCTCGGTGTCGCTCGCCGTCGCACCGTGCAGAATTGTGTCGACGAGGGCCGAACCCACGATCACGCCGTCGCTGTGCTGGCAGGCGTCACGCGCTTGCGCCGGAGTGGTGATACCAATGCCCACGTAGGTCGGCACGTCGGAGGTGGCGCGCACGGCGTCCACCACCCGGCTCGCGTCACCCGAGTCACTCGAGCGGCCCGTGACCGCCATTCGCGCGGAGGCGTAGCAGAAGCCTTGCGTGGCGGCGGCGAGGCGCTCGAAGCGTTCCGGAGTGGTCGAGGGTGCCACCAGGAAGATCGTGGCCAGGTCGTTCTCATCGCAGACCTCGCGCCATTCGCCCGACTCCTCGAAGGTCAGGTCGGGAACGATGGCGCCGCCGAATCCCGCGTCGGCCAGTCGTCCGGCGGCCCGACGCAGACCGTAGTGGTGGAAGATGTTGTAGTAGGTCATCACCACGAGCGGGGCGCCGAGGTCAGCCCCGTCGAGTTCGGCGCAGAGGGAGTCGAGCGTGGTCCCCGCCTCGAGTGATTGCGTGGCGGCGTGTTGGATGACGACGCCGTCCATCAGGGGGTCCGAGAAGGGAACGCCCACTTCGATGGCGTCCGCCCCGGCGTGAACTGCGGCGGCCACGTGCTGCACCCAGTCAGGTGTCACGCCCGCCATGAAGTAGGGCACGAGGGCCTTGCGACCGCGAGCCCGGACATCGCGCAGGGTGACCTCCAGTGATTTCACGCGCGACCCCGCAGTATTTCGCGGACCTGGGCGACGTCCTTGTCACCGCGACCCGACATGTTCAACAACACCGTGCTACCGCGGGCGATTGACTGACCCGCCTCGCGGATGATCCAGGCGATCGCGTGAGCGGTCTCGAGCGCGGGGATGATGCCCTCGAGCTCCGAGAGCATCTGCAGCGCGTCGAGGACCGCGTCGTCACCGATACCGACGTATTCGGCGCGTCCACTGGCGGCCAGGTAGGCGTGTTCGGGGCCGATGCCCGGGTAGTCCAGACCCGCCGAGATCGAGTGCGCCTCTTCGATCTGGCCGTATTCGTCCTGGATCAGCATCGACTTCATCCCGTGCAGAACGCCCGGCGAACCGGTGGCGATCGCCGCGCCCCCGAGAGCCTCGACACCCACCAGTCGGGCTGACGTATTGGCGAAACCCGCGAAGACGCCCGCGGCGTTGGAACCGCCGCCCACGCAGGCCACCACGACGTCGGGCACCCCGACCCCACGGCGCGACAACTGCTCGGACGCCTCGTGGCCGATAATGCTCTGGAACTCACGGACCATCCACGGGAACGGGTGAGGCCCCATGACCGAACCGAGGCAGTAGTGGGTGTCGGCGACGCAGGTGACCCATTCACGCATGGCTTCGTTGACGGCGTCCTTGAGGGTCCGTGACCCCGAGGTCACCGGTACCACCTTCGAACCCAATAGCTCCATGCGAAACACGTTGAGCGCTTGGCGCTGGGTGTCGAGTTCGCCCATGTACACGGTGCACGCCAATCCCAGTCGCGCCGCGGCCGTCGCCGTCGCCACGCCGTGTTGACCGGCCCCGGTCTCGGCGATCACGCGCGTCTTGCCCATGCGCCGGGTCAACAGCGTCTGCCCGACCACGTTATTGATCTTGTGGGAACCGGTGTGGGCGAGATCCTCGCGCTTGGCGTACACCTCGATGCCCAGTCGCTCGGAGAAGCGTCCGAGGTAGGTCACCGGGGTGGGACGTCCGCCGAATTCTTGGAGCACCGTGCGGTACTCCTCGACGAAGGCGGGGTCTCCCCACGCGTCGACGAAGGCGGCCTCGAGTTCGAGGCACGCCGGCATCAGGGCTTCGGGCACGAACCGACCCCCGAAGTCCCCGAACCGTCCCGTCGAGGACGGTTCGCCCATGTAGGTGGTGGTTGTGTTCTCGTTCACTGCGGACCTTTCTGCGCCAGACCCGCACGGGCTCGCTGTACGAAACTAGCGACCTTTTTGGCATCCTTGACTCCATGGGCGATCTCGACGCCCGAGGCGACGTCGACTCCCCACGGCGAGGTCAGGGCAATCACCGTCTCGACGGTGTCGGGCGTGAGGCCGCCAGCGACCAGAAATGGCACCGCGAAATCTAACGCGGCCACCGCGTCCCAGTCGTTGGGTTCACCACTTCCGGGCTGCGCGCCATCGACCAACACGGCGACGACCTGGTCGCGCTCGACTTCGTTGAGCTCGTCACCCACCCGCAGGGCGCGTATCACCGCGACCCCGTGACGCTCGAGTGATTCCAACAGCGCCTCGCTGGCGGGGTCGTGTAGCTGGACCATCGCGAGCCCGTCGCGTTCGACGATGCGGACGATCTCGTGATCCTCCTGGCGGCGAAAGACGCCCACGCACCAGAGGTCATCGCGGTGGCGTCGCACGATGTCACCGGCCACGTCCCCGACCACCTGGCGCACTGACGAGGCGTAGATCAGCCCCAGGGCGTCGGCGCCACTCTCGACGACCAGACGCGCGTCGGCCAAGGACGTGACCCCGCAAATCTTGATGCGCGGCACCGTCGTGTCACGCACGAGCGGGTCCCAAGGGCACGCGAGTGAAGGCCGCGACGACGTCGTGGGTCGAAGGCGCCGTGACGAAGACCTCACCCACTAACACGGCGTCGAAACCCGCGGCGGCGGCACGCGCGACGTCGTCGGCGGTGCGCAGTCCTGATTCGGCCACGCGAACGACGTCGATCGGGAGGGCCCCCGCGATGGCCGCCGCGTGGTCGGGGTTGACCTCAAAGGTACGCAGATCACGTTGATTGACACCAATGAGTCGCGCTCCACTGTCGAGGGCGGCGTCGGCCTCGCGCGCGTCGTGCACCTCGACGAGGGGACTCAGACCGATCTCGAGGGCGAGCGACACGAAACGGCGCAACTCGTCGGGCGTGAGCAGGGCGGCGATCAGCAAGACGCCGCTGGCGCCCATCATCGCGGTGTCGAGAACGTCGTTTTCGCTGACCGTGAAATCCTTCCGCAGGACCGGAACCGCGACGTTCGCGGTCACGGTCTCCAGGTCGACGCGGGACCCGGCGAAATGGGGTTCGTCGGTGAGGACCGAGATGGCGCTCGCTCCGGCGTCGACGTACGTGCGGGCCAAGTGCGCCGCGTCGAGGTGTTGGCCGAGCCAACCCTTGGACGGGGAGCGCCGCTTGATCTCGGCGATGACCTTGACGAATCCCCCGTTCGTTCGCGCGAGGGCGTCGTCGAGTCGCGGGCCGTCGTAGCGCACGTCTCGCACCCGTGAGGTCCAGTCACGGTCGTCGCGCGCCGCGCGCGCCCGATGGAAGACCTCGATGGAGTCCAAGTACGTGGGGGCCACCACCGAATCGTAGTAGTCAGGTCCTCGACCCTCGGCGAGTACTTTGGAGACCAACTTCTTCGAGAGGACCCGCGTGTCGACCAGTTTCGCTCAGGACGTGCTTCAGCCGCTGATTCGCGGGACGCACCTGGAACGCTCTGTGGCGCGCGACGCCCTGGCCGAGATTCTCGCGGGTCGTGTGGACGGGATTCTCATCTCGAGTTTCCTGACGGCGTTGACCGCCAAGGGTGAAACGGTCGACGAGATGACGGGCTTCGTCGACGCCATGCTGGATGCGGCGACCACCTTGCGCGTCGACGAGGGCGCCGTCGACATCGTGGGCACCGGCGGCGATCAGCTGCACACCGTCAACGTGTCCACCATGGCCGCCTTGACGGTCGCCGGGTGCGGAGTGCCGGTGGCCAAGCACGGTAACCGGGCCGCCTCGTCCTCGGTGGGCTCCGCCGATGTCCTCGAGGCCTTGGGTGTTCGCCTCGACGTGTCGCCGACCGTGGTGTCGGAGTGTCTGCGCGAAGCGCGCGTCGCTTTCCTCTTCGCCCCGACGTACCACCACGCCCTGGGTTACCTCGCGCCGATTCGTCGGGCGCTCGGTTTTCGCACGATCTTCAACGTCCTCGGTCCCCTGGCCAACCCCGCACGCGTGCGTCGGGGGGTCATTGGCGTGGCGCAGTTGCACCACCTCGACGCCATGGCTGAGGTGGTGCACGCGCACGGGGCCGAGTACATGCTCCTGGTGCGTGGCGGAGACGGTCTCGACGAATTGTCGCTCGGCGCCGTCTCGGCCCTGCGTACCGTGACTCCCCACGGCGTGGTGGCGAGCGACCTGGACGCGGGCGCCGTCCTGGGGCGCCACCACGACGTGGGGGCCATTCGCGGTGGTGCCACCGAGGACAACGTGGCGGTGGTGCGCCGATTCCTCGACGGCGACGACGGTGCAGTGACGGACGTGGTGTGCGCGAACGCGGCCCTGGCGCTGGTGGCGAGTGGACTCGCGACGAGTCTCGAGGACGGCTTCGAGCTCGCTCGCCAGAGCGTCGCCTCCGGCGCTGCCAGCCACGCGCTGGAGCGACTGGTCGCGGTCTCGAACTCCTAGAGCGCGCGAAGTTCGTCGCGGTACCGCCGCGCGTTCGCGACGTACTGCGCGGCGTTGGCCACGATGGGTTCGTCACTGCTGGCGTCGGGACGGACCTGACCGGGAACGCCGACGACCAGCGAGTTCGGGGGCACGTGGGTGCGGTTGCGCACCACGGCTCCGGCGGCCACGGTGGAGCCGCTCTCGACGACGACCTCGTGCAACACCACCGAGCCGCTGCCCACCAGGCTGCGGTCACGAATGTCGCAGCCCTCTAAGTGAGCGAGGTGCCCGACCACGCAGTCGGAGCCGATGATCGTCGGGTAGGCGGCCACGGCGTGCACGACGGCTCCGTCCTGGACCGAGGTGCGCTCCCCCACGATGATGGTGCCGTAGTCGCCGCGCAGCACGGCACCTGGCCAAATCGACGAGTCGGCTCCGATGCGCACGTCGCCAATGATGACGGCGTCGGGGTGAATGAAGGCGTCGGGGTGGATGACGGGAACGCGATCGCCTAGTGCGTAGATGGCCACGGCTCTCCTCTGATCAGTGTGACAACCACGAAATTAACTGATAGATGCGCCAAATCAGGTAGATGATGGTCACCACGATGAAGAATTTCCACTTCAGCGGCACCGGTTCACGGGTGGGTTCCTCTACGCTCGCGCCACAGACCTCGCAGGTCTCGCCCTGCACCGGGCGGTCGCACGTCGGGCACCACTTGGCCACTATTCGACTCGCACCCGCACTCTCACCGGCGTCGAACCCAGCTCGAAGCGTTCGCGCAACGACCGTTCCACGTAGCGCAGGTAGGTCGCGGGCAATTTGCCCGCGACGAAGAGCGTGAAGGTCGGCGGCTCGGTGGCCCCCTGCACGGCGTAGCGGATCTTGCCGGTGGGCGCCGGCTGTTTGACCTGGAGGTCGCGTATGGCTCGATTCAGCGCTCCGGTGGGGACGCGCTTGACGTAGTCGGCGGCCGCCGTGGTCAGGGCCGGCAAGATGCGGTGCACGCCCTTGCCCGAGAGGGCGGTGGTCTTGAGGACGGGGGCGTCGCCCAAGAACGCCAATTTGTCGCCGACCGTGGCCAGCACGTGGTCGCGGTCCTCGGGGTCGATCAACTCCCACTTGTTCAGTACCACGAGGGAGGGGCAGCCGGCCGCGGAGATGCGTTCGGCGAGGCGCTGATCCTGTCCGGTGGCGCCCACCGTCGCGTCGATCACCAGCACCGCGATATCGGCGCGGTCCAGTGCGTCCAGGCTGCGCAGCACCGCGTACGTCTCGAGACCAGCCTCGGTCTTGGCGCGTCGACGCATCCCCGCGGTGTCGATGAAGCGAATCATCCCCATATCGGTCTCCACCACGGTGTCGATCGCGTCGCGGGTGGTGCCGGGCATGTCGTGGACGACCGAGCGTTCCTCGCCGATGAGTTGGTTGAACAACGTGGATTTCCCGACGTTGGGACGACCGACAATGGCCACGCGCAGAGCACCATCCTCTTCGATGTTGTCCATGAGGGCTTCGAGCTCGCCGGTACCGAGCCTCTCGACGATGGTGTCCAAGAGGTCACCCGCGCCGCGTCCGTGCAGCGCACTGACGCAGTGGGGGTCACCCGCTCCCAGGCTGAGGAACTCCCAACTGCTCGCTTCGTGCAAGGTGTCATCGACCTTGTTGACCACCAGAAGGACCGGGCGACCCGAACGCAGGGCCCAGCGCGCCGCGTGAGTGTCCTCGTCCACCATGCCGGTCGTGACGTCCACGACGAGCAGCACCAGGTCGGCGCTGGCGAGGGCCGCGTCGGCCTGCTGGGAGACCTTGGTCTCGAGTTCGTCGCCCGCCTCGAGCCATCCCCCGGTGTCAACGACGTCAAAGGCCACGCCGTTCCACTCGATCTCGACGGCCTTGCGGTCGCGGGTCACTCCCCGGTGCTCCTCGACGACCGCGACGCGCTTGGCCGCCAAACGGTTGACCAGGGAGCTCTTGCCGACGTTAGGGCGCCCGACGATGACGACTTGGGGCTTCTTCACGAGTACACCAGTCCTTTCGCGCGCGCGCGTTCTAACGCGGCGCGCAGATCCTGACCGGTCGTCGGAACGACGATCACGCGGTGGGGCAAGTCCTCGACGCTCAGTCCGTCGAGGAAGCGGTCCTCGGAGAGGCACACGTCGGGCAGCAGGACCGTCGTGGCGGCGGGCACGTCGTCGAGCGCGCGGTGCACGTCGGCTCCGACCATCAGTCCGGCGACCTTGATATTGCCGCCGAAGTAGCGGTTCTCCACCGTGACAATGGCCACGTCGGCGAAGTCGTGCTCGTCGAGGAGTTGGCGCAGCAACGGGGAGGCATACTCGCCGGTGACCACCGCGACTCCCCCACCGGCCTCGACATCGGGCGAGGCTTTGTGCTCCTGGTAGCGCGGTGCCCGGTACCCGAGCGCCGGAGCGCCGTCGACCGACTGGAAGAAGCCGGTGCCGAGTTTGTCCATGTCGGCGTGGCCGCGGAAGCTCTCGCGAAACGCGGCGACCAGCCCGATGCCGTTTTCGGCCTGGTCGAGGGACTCGAAACTCCCGGCCGGCTGGGGATCACGGCCCGCGACGAGATAGAACTCGTCGGAGGCGTACACGCTGACGCGTCCGAAGAGTTCGCGCGTGAGTCGTTGGTACTTATCGGCCAGTTCGATGACGGCGGCCGCCTCGTCGGCGCGGTGGGGGCGCATGGTCTCTTCCAGCGAGAAGTCGCTGACGCCGACCGGCACTAACGCCACGGTGGCGAGTTCGGGATAGAGCGTGATGACGTCTTGGAGGGTGCGCTCGAGGTGGATCCCGTCGTTGACGCCGGGACACACGACCACCTGGGCGTGGACTTCGATGCCGGCCGAGAGCAGTTCACGTAGCCAGCGCAGCGACGTGGCGCCGCGGGGGTTGCGCAGCATCTGCGCGCGCAGTTCGGGGTCGGTGGTGTGAATCGAGACGTACAGCGGCGAGAGCTTCTCGTCAATCACGCGTTCGAGGTCGAACTCGGTGAAACGCGTGAGCGTGGTGTAGTTGCCGTAGAGGAACGACAAGCGAAAATCGTCGTCCTTCACGTAGAGCGACCGCCGCATCCCCTTGGGCAACTGGTAGATGAAGCAGAACGAGCAGTGGTTGTCGCAAGTGCGGATACGGTCGAAGACCGCGGAGTCAATGGCGAGGCCCAGCGGTTCGCCGGCCTGCTTGTGGATCGTGACCTTGTGGCGCAGGGGGCGATCGGCCCGTTGCAGGACCAGCGTGACGACCTCGCCGTCGATCAATTGCTGGTACTCGATGATGTCGGTGGGCTCGCGACCGTTGATCGAAATCAGTTCGTCACCCACGGCGACGTCGGTCCCGCTGGCGGGCGACGACGTAGAAATGGAGGAAATGCGTACACCCGACACGGATACAGCCTAGGACCCGCGGCGTGGGGCTCAAACTAGGCTGGTGCCATGAGTGTCGATCGGGTGGTCCTGGCGTCGCCGCGGGGATTCTGCGCGGGGGTGGAGAAGGCCATCAAGGCCCTCGACTGGATGACGCGGGTCTTCGATCCGCCGGTCTACTGCTATCACGAGATTGTCCACAACCAGGTCGTCGTCAACCATTTCCGTTCCCTCGGAGTGGTCTTCGTCGATGACGTGGCCGACGTACCGCGCGGCGCTCCGTTGATGCTCAGTGCCCACGGATCGCCTCCGCCGGTGATCGAGGCGGCTCGCGCCTCGGGCGGTGCGGTGGTCGACGCGGTGTGTCCGCTGGTGACCAAGGTGCACCACGAGCTCAAGGTGCGCGCGCGCAAGGGCTACACGGTGCTCTACGTGGGCCACGAGGGTCACGAGGAGGCCGTGGGCACGATGGCGGTGGCGCCGGAATCGGTGGAACTCATCCAGTCCGAGGCCGATATCGATCGGGCCGCCCAACGGCCGGGTCCTTACGCGCTGTTGTCCCAGACGACGCTCAGCCAAGATGAATGGGCGCACCTGCGCGAGTACGCCCTGGCGGTCATCCCCGATATCTGGATGCCCAACCGGAGCGATCTGTGCTTCGCCACCACCAATCGTCAGGGCGCGCTGCGCGCCTTGGCCGCTGACGCCGACGCCGTCGTGGTGATCGGCTCGGCGAATTCGTCCAACACGGTGGCCCTCACCGACGTCGCTCGCTCGGTCGGATCGACGCGCGTCCTGCGCGTCAATGGCGTGGATGAACTGCCCACCGACTTGACCGGGGTCGTGGCCGTGACGGCGGGAGCGTCGGCGCCGGAATCACTGGTGCGCGACGTGCTCAGTTTTCTCGACGCGCGCGAGGGCGTCGACACCTTCGAATTCACGACGGAAGACGAGTATTTCCCGCCGCCGCCCGAGTTGCGCGAGATCCTGCGGGCCCTGTGTGCGGTGCTCGATGTCGCGCTGGGCGCTCCCAGGGCGAGCACGTTCGACGGTCAGGCCGACCGCGAGTTCACCGCGGCCCAAGTACTCTCGGCCGCCGCCCCGGGTCCAACGACCTTTTGACCATCCGGTGACGGGCGCGTGAGCGCGTAATTGGTAGGATTGTCCGGTGCAATCATTCGCTCGTGGACCACGTCGTTCGCGCCAGCGTCGGCGAGCACTCCCCCCCACTCGCACTGTCCCGCTCGCCGCGCGAGCCACGGTGGTGTTCAGCTAAAGGATATCGATGTCGAACGTGGACTTAGAGAAGATTCGGATCGCGAACTTACGTAAGTTCGCGATCGCCCAGGCGCTCGAGCGCCTCGACGCCGAACTGCCCCACTTCCAGCCCGAGGAGATCGTGGCGTCCATCTGCGCCTACGAAGAGGAACTCAATATCGGCGGCGTATTGGAGAAGATGCCCCCGACCATCGACGGGCGCGCCTACACCACCCTGGTGGTGGTCGACGGTGGCTCGGACCGCACCGCCGAGGTGGCGCGCTCCTTCCCCGGTGTCGTCGTCATCGAATTCCCGGTCAACTTGGGACACGGCGTGGCGCTGCAGGTGACGTATCGCTGGTGCATCGAGCACAACGTCAAGTACGTCATCACCCTCGACGCCGACGGACAGAACGACCCCTCGGAGATGCCGAATCTGCTGGCCCCACTGGTCAACGATACGGCGGACTTCGTGCTGACCAGTCGGGTGCTCGGAGTCGACAAGACCTCGGACGCCATGCGCAAGACCGGGGTGCGTTTCTTCTCGTTCATCATGAATCGCATGACGGGAGCGCGCTTGACCGACACCTCCACCGGTTACCGGGGGTTACGCGTGACGATGTTGGCCGACGCCGTCGACCGGCTCCAGCAGAGTCAGTACCAGACGGCGGAACTGCTCATCGTCTGTCTCAAGCGTGGCTGGCGGCCCGCCGAGGTTCCCACGGTGTGGTACCCGCGCGCCTCGGGCACGACGAAGAAGGGCAAGAACTGGCTCTTCGGCTTTCGCTACGCTCGCGTCGTCTTCGGGACCTACCTGCGCGAACGCCGCCACCGCTAGGGCGTCGACCCTCTACGGGGTGCCCAGCGCCTCGTGGTACGCCTGTTGCAACGCGGCGCGGAGTTCCTCGGTTTTCGCGGCGATGGCCGAACGCGAGGGTCGTCCCTCGCCGGTCGGTGCGGTCAGCGCCGCGCCCACCACGATAGTGACGCGGACCGGACGGGGGAATTTGGCGCCGTCGGGTAGGGCGCGGTCCGTCCCCGAGATACCGACGGGCACCACCCGCGCGCCGGCGCGGGCCGCGATGAACATCGCCCCGTCGTGCAACGGCTCGACGTCGGGACCGTACTTGCGAGTCCCCTCGGGAAAGAGGATGAGCGCGTGCCCGGCCGCGAGGACCTCCTCGGCCGACCGCATCGCCTCGCGGTCCGCGGTACCTCGCTTGACCGGGAACGCGCCGAGCTGGATCAGCGCGGTGCCGAGGACTGGTACGCGAAAGAGTGAGTCCTTGGCCATGAAGAAGACCTTGCGGGGGGAGATGAACAAGGTGAAGGCGAAGTCCAGATTGGAACGATGGATGGGCGCCACCAGCACGGGACCGTCGAGGGGGATGTGATTGCTCCCGGTGACGCGCGGGCGAAAGAACACCCACGCCAGGGTCCGCAAGATCGCGCTGACGACCCGGTAGAAAACGGTTTTGCGAGGATTCAATGCGAGGTGGTGTTCGCGAGACATCGCACGATCTCCTCTACGACGTGGTCGATACTGAGCCCGGTGGTGTCCAGGGCCAGGGCGTCGTCGGCTTGGCGCAGTGGTGACACCTCGCGCGACGAGTCGGCGTGGTCGCGGCGCGCCACTGATTCGGGTCCCTCCTCGCCTCGACGACGAGCTCGCTCGTCGAGGCTGGCGGTGAGAAAGACCTTGAGGCGGGCGTCGGGGAAGACCACCGTGGTGATGTCGCGACCCTCGACCACCAGTCCGCCGGGCTCGTCAGCGGCCACCGCGCGCTGGCGAGCGACCATGGCGGCGCGCACCGCCGGATTGGCCGCCACCACCGAGACGCCGATGTTGATGGCCTCGGTGCGAATGGCGTCGTGGACGTCGCGGCCGTTGATCGCGACACGCGGGCGGGTGTGGATGACGCAGTCGGCGGCGACGCGCGCGACGGCCAGCTCGTCGTGCAGGTCGACGCCCACGTACAGGGCCTCACTGGTGACCGCGCGATACATGGCGCCCGTGTCGAGCACCGACCAGCCCAGTCGGTCGGCGAGGGCCCGCGCGACCGTCGACTTACCCGATCCGGCGGGACCGTCGATGGCGATGATGTCGGTCGTCACCGCAGACTCGCGAGGTCGTCGAAGAAGTGAGGGTAGCTCGACGTCACCGTGTCGGCCCCGTCGATGTCACACCCTCGTCCGGCGGTGCCGGCCACCGCACTGGACATCACGAAGCGATGATCCAGGCCCGCGTCGATGACGAAGGGGGCGAACGCCCCCGCACTGCCGAGCCCCTCGACGAAGAAGTCATCGCCCTCGCTCCAGGCACGACATCCGAGCAGACGGGCCAGGGCCAGCGAACCCTCGAAACGGTCCGACTCCTTGAGGCGGAGTTCGGACATGTCGCGAAAGGCACTCACCCCGGTGGCGGCCGCGGCCGCGACGGTGAGGACCGGGACCTCGTCCACCGACGGGATCTCGCGGGCGTGAATCTCGGTGGCCGTCAAGTCGCTCGACTGAGCTCGTAACGTCGACCCGCTCGCTCCCGCGGTGGCGTCGAGGCGTCCCCCCATCCGTTGTAGGACGTGGACGAAACCGATGCGTTCGGGCGAATCTTCGACGTCGAGGACCTCGATGTCGGCCTCAGCGTGGAGAAGACCGAGGACGCAAAAGAACGCGGCCTGGGACGGATCGCCCGGCACGCGCCAGTGGTGCGCGCGCGGGCGTCCGGGGTACACGGTGACCCGACGCCCCACGTCGACAGCGACGCTGTCGACCACGACTCCCGCCGCGCTCAACATGTCCTCGGTGGTGGTGCGGGTGCGCAGGGCCTCGAACACGGTGGTGGTCCCCTGCGCACTGAGGCCGGCGAGCAGGAGCGAGGATTTGACCTGGGCGCTCGGCGTGGGCACCTCGTACTCGATACCGCGTAAGTGGGCGGCCCCGGTGACGGTCAGCGGCGGGGTGACGCGCGCGCCCTGACCGCGAACCACGGCACCCATCAATCC
>Ga0209698_10003302_pt1 | contig 18045 bp, 18 predicted proteins | sample LitLauG_LLR_2012_FD_187203 | JGI IMG/M metagenome (GOLD analysis project Ga0209698, IMG submission 187203) | Freshwater sediment microbial communities from Pennsylvania, USA - Little Laurel Run_MetaG_LLR_2012 (SPAdes) (version 2) | ecosystem: Environmental > Aquatic > Freshwater > Creek >...
ACAATTCGTGTTGTTGGAGGTCTTCGCCGCGCATACAGCAAAGACGCTCACACCAGCCTGCAGGTCACTTATGTGACGGCGAATTTCAGCAGCCTGCTAAAGAGATTGTGAGTGAAGCAAGCGTTAGTGAACGATGGAGCACTCCAATTATATTCAGTAAGGCAAAGGCGAAGTCTAGGCTGTGTCCTAGATCCCAACCGTAAAATGGACTGGTTTTGTCCTTGTCTCTGGAAGCCAGTTCATGCATATGTGAATAGGGAACCTGAAAGTGATTGAGAACCTCCTTCCACCTATTTTCAAAGTCACGCCATGCAGGATCGTCTGCGGCGAGAACGGAAAGCGTTAAATACTTTCCGAGTGACGTACCGCTTCCATCAAAGGCGCTCTTGATCACGATAGCAATACTCCTAATTCTTGAAGTGCTAAACGCTGATACTTCCGTGACCGACAAGGCCCGAATGGTCTCGCGCTCAATTACGGTAATAGACATGACGCCTCCGTTTAGATATACTAATAACGGAATCCGTCATTGCTGGCAAAAATCGGTGCTGCTAACACCGGGCCGCATTGACCTGTCGGATATCGCGGGGGCTTCATGGCCCCTGTTTCGCTTTTCTCAAATTTACCGCAAAAGTAACGTTTTCAGAAATGCCAAACTGAACCGCAGTTAGAGCACTTGGCTTCTGTCGTATCTTCTTTTCTTGACAGTCCGGTCGCAAGGACTGATAAGCCACCCGTCAAGAGCGCGCCCGTAGCCTTAGCACCGCTTATGCCCTTCTTGAGTTTCACCGGTTTCGTTGTCACGCCGCCGCGCAACTGGCAGTGGGGACACACGATCTTCAAATCCCGATCCTCGTGTTCGTGGCGGACAGAAACATAACCTTTGCCGAAGCCCCTGAAGAAAGCTGCGAAAGCACGCTTGAGGTTCATGTATAGCCTAGGTGAATAACATCCCCCAGCATATCGCAAATTGCTTGGCTATAATTGAAGAGAAATGAGGCCTCTACCCCCTCCAGATGTCCCAGGTAACAGCGATTGGGAGCGCTTCGACAACGCCGTAACGATGGTCTTGAATGCGACAAAGCAGGCGTTTACAAAGGCGGAAAAGAAGCACAAGCGAAAGCTAGAAAAGAAGCGTGCCGCACGAAAGGGTTGAACGGCTCCGGCCTGTCACGCCACTACCAGCCTAGCGCCGATGGCGCGGTTAGTCAAATAAGTTATTGCCCAACCGAGGGAGTCAGGTTCACTTCGACCACGCCGTTGCCGCCTACTAGTCTCTTGACGATCTCCTTGCCGAACGCCCTGACGCAGGCGAATCGCTCGTAATGCACATATGCCGTGAGCAGGCCCGACGGCGCTGCCGGAGCGAGCACCGCGCGCTCCACCGACAGCCTCTCGCCACAGCGGTCCGAGCGATTGAGCTGCGCGCCCAGCACGGGCGTAAGTTTTTCCTGAATGTCGCCCAGATCCACCGTTACGGCCAGCCGGAAAATCCCCGCTGGCCCGGATGAGATGGTCCCCCAGAGCGTGACCTCGACCGCCTGTCCGTCGAGATTGAGCGCCGTCTTGACCAGTGGAATGGTCAGCGCCGGATTACTCGTCTGCGCCTGTGCGATGCACACCACAACCTGTGCCACGCACGCCACAGCGAGAGACAGACTGATCGGCAAACGCATCGAATTCGAAGAGACGCAGAGCTTCCCCAGCCGGTTTCCTGCGTGCAGTGTTGGTGTCGTCCGCGAATCGGAGAGCAACCATATCCGAGCAACGTACGTTACTATTTCTTATGTACCAAGAACAATTTCCAGGGTGACCCAACAGATGCAATCTTCGAAGCGCAACAGGAGTAGGCGCGGCTTGCCCGCGTGCCGGGCCTTGATCGGCATGCTGGCCGGCGCCGGCTTGCAATTCGCGCAGCAGTATACGATTTCGACCGTAGCCGGGGGAGCGCCGCCCTCCACACCGGTGGCTGGGGCTGCCATCTCGATCGGCCAGCCCCAACGCATTACCACGGATGCATCCGGAAATCTGTTTTTCACCAGTCTGAATTGCGTTTTTCGGCTCGATGGGAAGGGCGTCCTCACGCTGGTAGCGGGCAATTCGCGAGCCGGCTTTGGAGGGGACGGCGGTCCGGCCACGCGAGCGCAACTCAATGCACCACGCGGCCTGGCGGTGGACTCATCAGGTGATGTCTTCATTGCAGACACCGGCAACAATGTAGTGCGGGAAGTGACCGCCGCCGGACAAATCCAAACCGTGGCTGGCACCGGAACGCCGGGTTTCTCGGGCGACGGCGGTCCAGCCACGCAAGCCCTCCTTCAGGCGCCGACCGGCGTCGCCGTAGACGGCAGCGGCAATCTCTACATTGCGGATTCGGGGAACCATCTGGTTCGCGAGGTCACTACGGATGGGAATATCAACACCTTTGCCGGGAACCAGTCGGCGGCCTTTTCGGGCGACAACGGCGCGGCCACCGCTGCCGGTCTGCATGATCCGCAAGACGTGGCCCTGGGCAGCAATGGCACGGTCTATATCGTGGACACCGGCAATGCGGCCATTCGCGCGGTGACCAGCGGCACGATCACGACGGTCGCGGGAGATGCCGCGGTGGGGTACGCCGGCGACGGAGGTGTCGCAACCAAAGCCACGATGTACGGTCCTCTGGCCATGGCTGTAGATTCTTCCGGGAATTTGTACGTATCGGAATTCGGAAATAATGTTATCCGGATGGTCAACGCCAAGGGAACGATCAGCACCGTGGTGGGCACTGGAAAGGCCGGTTTCGCCGGCGATGGCTCGACCGCCACGAAGGCCAATCTGAACCTTCCTTCCGGTGTGGCGGTGGATTCACAAGGGAACATTTATATCGCCGATACCTGGAATTCCCGCATCCGTAAAGTGACCTCAGGGAACATCAATACGGTGGCGGGAAACGGGGTGGTTAGCTACTCCGGCGACGGCGGCCTGGCAACGGCCGCACAATTGAACGGGCCACGCGGCGTTGCGGCGGACGCGGCCGGCAATCTGTACATCGCCGACTCGCGGAACGCAGTAGTCCGAAAGGCTTCCAAGGATGGGGCGATCTCCACGATCAGCGGGAATGCGCTGGTTTATCCTCAAGGCGTCGCCGTGGATGCCGCGGGAAACGCTTACGTAGCCGATTATCAAGATAACCGGGTCCGGAAGATTTCGCCGCAGGGTAACGTAACCACCTACGCCGGCAATGGCAGTGCCGGCGATTCCGGGGACGGCGGCGCGGCGGCCAACGCACAATTGAATGCGCCCTTCGGGGTGGCACTGGACCCGGCGGGTAATCTCTATATCGCGGAGTTCAGCGGTAACCGGATTCGCAAAGTCGCCACCGACGGCTCCATCACTACCGTGGCGGGGAACGGCATCGCCGGATATTCGGGCGATGGCGGTGCAGCGATACAAGCCAGTCTCGACGGCCCCTTCTCGGTGGCCGTGGATACCGCTGGAAACGTATATATCGCCGATACGGCGAATTATCGCATTCGCGAGGTCACCACCGATGGCTCGATCAACACCATCGCGGGCACCGGCCTTCCCGGCTATTCCGGGGACGGCGGGCCGGCCAGCCAGGCGCAGATCGTCGGCCCCACCGGGATCGCCATCGATTCCGTCGGAGACCTCTATTTCGTGGATGGAAACGCGCGCATTCGAAAGATCTTCCCGAGTGGCAATATCATCACGATCGCGGGCACGGGCACGCCCGGGTATGCGGGAGACGGCGGCCTCGCCCTGCAAGCCCAGCTTAACGGGCCGGCTTCGCTCGCCCTGGACGCGGTAGGGAACGTCTTTGTAGCCGACGCGGGAAACAATGCCATCCGGCTGCTGCAACCTACGGGTTCCGGCATTACCCTGAAAGCGCTAACCAGCGCGGCCACTAATCTGGCTGGACCGGTGGCGCCGGGGGAAATTGTGGTGCTCTACGGCTCCGGCATGGGACCCGACCAACTGCAGACCTATTCGGTGGGGCCCAACGGTCTGGTGGGGCGAACGCTGGCTGGGACCAGCGTGTTCTTCGGTGGGACCGCCGCAACGGTGTTGTACACATCTTCGACCCAGGTGGCGGTGGTAGTGCCGTATGAAATTGTGGGATCGAGTGTGCAGGTGTTCGTGCAGTATAACCAGGGGACTTCTGCACCAATGACGCTGCCGGTGGCGCAAGCTTCCCCGGGACTGTTCACCGTAGATTCTTCCGGCCGCGGTCAAGCCGTTGCCGTGAACCAGGATTTGCAGACGAACCGTGTAGGGAACCCGGCCAGCCTGGGGAGCTCGTTAACATTTTTCGCAACCGGCACCGGCGCGACATCGCCATTTGGAACAGACGGCCTGCCCGCGTCTCCACCTTTGCCCCTGATCACTCTTCCCGTTACCGTGACGATTGGGGGGCAAGCCGCGCAGGTGACCTACTCCGGCGGAGCGCCGGGCCAAGTGGCCGGAATTTCCCAGATCACCGTTCAAGTGCCGGCCACCATCGATCCAGGCAATGCCGTGCCTCTAACCCTGCAAGTGGGTGATGTAACCGCGCCGGCAGGAGTGACCGTGGCGATCTCGAAATGAGTGAGGTGACAGAACCACGCTTGCCAGCTCTACGGTTTTCGGAGCCCAAAGCGGCCAGGCAGGGACCAAGCCCTGGCGCGCCAAAAGTCGCGCGGCGGAGTTGGGTCTCTTGGCCGGCGGCCACTCCTCGCACCCACCCCGAATCACAGGCCATTCCACCAATGGGATCAGTCACTTCCGCTCTCCCGGCCGGGACAGCATGCTATCGTGTGGCTGGGACGGGGCTTTCTGCTCGATTGGCGTCGTTCGTGATCTTTGTCAGTTGAAAAAATTCGATAGGCTCCGGCGAAATTCCGGCCCCGGAAATTGGCTTCGTTCCGTCAACTTCTTCCGGCCGCACCGGCCTCCTCGCCCTGGGTTCTGGTCACAAATGGGTTCGTTTCGCCGCTACCGGTTTCGCGCGAAAACAAGCGGATCTTCCTGAAACTACAGCAGCCCGCGCCCAGCCGGCCCCGTCAAAATGGGTCCGTTTCGCATTTTCGCCCGATCACAGGAAGCCGATGCCGCGGCCCGCCAGGCCCACGCCGAACCATAGGGCCAGCGACAGGCACGCCACCACCTTGTCGATTGCAGCCGATGCCTGTTTGTCGGTCACCACCCTGCGAAACAGCGTCAACTGGAAGCCGATGGCGAGAACCAGCAGGAACATCTTTACGTGGAACGAGGGGCTGCCGAAAAGCTTCATGGGCTCGCCGAAAAACAGCAGCACCCCCGAAATCAGCATGACCCATAAGCCGGTCCACATCCAGCGGGCGAGATCCTTCGCCAATTCCGCCGGATTCTGGCGCCGCATACCTAAACCGAGCAGGCGCATATCGAGAACCCATAACGTCCCGAGCAACATGGTGAGCCCCAGCAGATGGATCATCTCGATAATGGCAAATTGCCACGTGGAGGCGCGGATTTCCAGACTCAGCCAAGAGGCATCGCACCAACGAAAAAACGGCAAAAGGATAGGGAACATAATCAGATCTCCGGTTTCAGTTTCTCGCCACGCTTAATGGCCGGCATAAGCGATGGCGCGTCCCATGACGATTACACCGAGCCAAAACAACAGCGAAGCCCACCCGGCCAACCTGGCGCCGAAGGGGGTCGCCATCGCTTTATCCCATGCGGACACGGTGGGATAGGTAATGTATTGAAAACCGATGGCGTTCACGCCCAACAAGAAAAGGAGTACCAATTTGATCATGAAGTACGTGCTGTGGTAGCACTTCACAGGCTCCGACAAGAACAGCAGGCCTCCGCTCACGACATTGACGACAAACCCTTTCAACGCCATGGGCTGGAGACGGTGGAACACTTCCGTGAACGGCTGGTCGCGGAGGGCGGCGCCGATCAGGCGAAGGTCCACGAATATGATGATGCCGACGGAAAAGGCGAGCGCCATAAGGTGAGTAGTCTCAATGATCGGAAAAGTCCAAACCGACTCGCGAATTCCGGTACTGATGGACGTGTCCTGCAGCCACTGAGCGATATCAAGAAGCGACATTCTGAGGAGGCCTCATGGGATTTTTAGTTCTATCACAAACCCCCGCCGCGGTGCCACTGCGCCAACGGGCCCCAGTCCTGATAGGATGGGTCACTATGAGCACCTCCGTTGCCGCCCCTCCGGCGGCCGCCACCAAGCCGAGAGTCAAATGGACCTGGTTGACGATCGCCATCGCAGTCGGTCTGGTCGTCGCGTTCATGCCGACGCCCCAGGGGCTTACCCATAACGCCCAATTGGTGCTCGCCATTGTCGCTTTTGCCATCGTGTCTTGGGCGTCGGAGGTGATGAACAACGGCGTGGCGTCGGTCTTGATGATGGCGCTGCTGATCGCGATCGCGAAGGTCCCGCCTCCGCGCGCTCTCAGCGGCTACGCCGATCCGGCGTTTTGGACCTTGCTGGCGGTGCTGTATTACGGTTTTGCCATGCGCAAAACGGGGCTCGCGGAACGGATTTCCTATTGGATCCTGTCGCTGTTTCCGGGCAGCTATTCCGGAATCCTGGCCGCGTTCTTCGCCATCGGCCTGGTGCTGGCCATGGGGATTCCGTCGATGACGGTGAGAACCTCGATCATGGCGCCGATCGCCTGGGCCCTGGTGCAGACGCTGGGATTGAAGCCCTGCAGCCGGGGCTCGGCGCTGATCATGATCACCGTCGTGGAGATGGCGGTGGTGCCGGGGCTGGCGTTCGAACTGGGATCGCTCAACGGCCCGGTGGTCATTAAAATGTTCGGAGATAAACACCTGCCGTTGACGCAGGGCAGCTACTTTGCGGTGATGGCTGTTCCCACCTTCATCCTTTGTGGGCTGATTCTGCTGGTGAATCAACTGGTGCTCAAGCCGGAGGCGAAGCTCAGCGCTTCGCGCGAGTTTGCGCGCGGCAAGCTGGCGGCACTGGGAAAGTTGAAGCGGCAGGAGCTGATCACGGCGGTGGTGATCGTGGTTTCGATTTTCTTGTGGGCCACGCAGAGCACACCCAACCAGACCCGGCTGCATCCGTTTCCATCGTACGTGGTGGGCATGGCGGCATTGGCGGTGTTCGCCCTGGCGGGGATCATCCAGGATGCCGATATCGCGACCGGGGTGTCGTGGACCCTGCTGCTGTTTCTAGGCGGCATTTTCGGATTGCAGAACGTCCTACCCGATAACAAGATCACGGATTGGATGGCGGGTTTGATGGTGCCGCACGTACAGCAACTTATCTCGATGCCCATTTTGCTGTTGGCGGTGATGGCGCTGGTGATGCTGGCGTTGCGGTGGCTGGACCCAACGGCGTTTATTGCATTGCCCCTGGCATTCCTGCCGCTGACCGATCCCTTGGCCAAAGCCGGGATTCCGCCGATGGTGCTGGCGGCTCCGCTGCTGCTTTGTTCGGCGCCGTTCTGGATGCCGTACATGAACTTCTGGATTGCCATGGGTGACGGCATTTCGGCGAAGCAGGCGTGGAACCGGGGGCAACTCTTTCTGATTGCGACGGTCTATGCGGCCGCCGCGATCGCGGCTACGGTGCTGGGCGTCTTCTACTGGCGCATGATTGGAGTGATGTAACATGTCTCAACCGGTTTCCGTGGAGGCTCTCCGCCACCATCTGGCGTATACGGCCTGGGCCAGCAGGCGGCTCGTCGAGGCGGCCGCGCTGCTCTCTGCCGACGAACTGACGCGCGATTTTCAGACGGCGGATCACAGCGTGCTGGGAACGCTGGCGCATGTGTTTGCGGGCGACCGTATCTGGCTGGCATTCGCCCTAAGCGCACCGGTTCCCGCGTTCCTCACGGAGGCGGACCGCAGCCTGTCCGTCCTGCAGAACGACTGGCCGGCGCTGCTGGAACGCTGGCAGGAGTTCGCGCGGGGCCTGACCGCGGAAAGCGCGCTGGCCATGGTGGAGTCCACCCGCCAGGGCAAAATTTACCGCCAGCCTCTCTGGCAAGTGGTCCTGCACGTGGTAAATCACGGGACGCACCATCGCGGCCAGGTCTCCGGGTTTCTGCGGACGATGGGGCATACTCCGCCGCCCCTGGACCTCATGGCGTATTATCGCGAGCAGGCGGCGCACGCCTAGAACGCCGCCGGCGCCGCGGCGGGCGGTCCCCCAGTACCCTCCCCGATTGTAATTCTAAACTGAACCGTTTAGTATTGTTTTGATGATCCGGGTGCGGAATCTGGTGAAAATGTACGGCGACTTCGCCGCCGTCGGGGATATCTCGTTTGAAGTCCAGCAGGGCGAGATTTTCGCGTTTCTGGGCCCCAACGGCGCCGGCAAGACCACCACCATCAAGATGCTGACGACCCTGCTGCAGCCCACCAGCGGCACCATCGAGGTGGACGGACTGGACCCGGCAGCGCAGCCGAACGAGGTGCGAACGCGCTTCGGGATCGTGTTTCAGGATGCCAGCACGGACGACCAGTTGACGGCCTACGAGAACATGGACCTGCACTGCGTGCTTTATAACGTCGCGCGCAATCAGAGGCGCGGCCGGATCGAAAAGCTGCTCCGGCTGCTCGAACTCTGGGACCGGCGCGACAATCAGGTAAAGCTGTTTTCCGGAGGAATGAGGCGGCGCCTCGAGATCGCCCGGAGCTTTCTGCATACCCCGAAGATCATTTTCCTGGACGAACCGACCCTGGGGCTCGATCCGCAGACCCGCAATCATCTGTGGACGCACGTCCAGGAGCTGAACCAGCAGGAACGGGTCACGGTTTTTCTGACGACCCACTACATGGAAGAGGCCGCCCGCGTGGCGCAGCGAATCGCCATCATCGATCAAGGCAAGATCGTGGCGCAGGGGACGCCGGCGGAACTGCAAGCCAACACCAGGACCGGGACGCTGGAACAAGCCTTTCTGGCGCTGACCGGCTCGACCATGAGGGAAGAGAGCGTTTCGACGGTGGACAGAGTGCGGTTCAATCGAACCAAGAGAACAAAACGCCTATGAACACCGTCTATGCGCTTTGGCTGAGACAACTGAAACGCTTCGTGCGGTCACGCGCCCGAGTGGTGGCGGCTCTCGGACAGCCCTTGCTGTTCCTGGTGGCATTTGGCTTCGGGTTCGGACGGATTTACAGCCAGGCGGGAGAGGGAGATTACCTGCAATACGTGTCTCCGGGAATCATCGGCATGACGATCATGTTCATCGGGGTGTTCTCGGGCATCGAACTCATTTGGGACCGCGAGTTCGGCTTTTTGAAAGAGACCCTGGTGGCGCCGGTGCCTCGAAGCTGGATCATGCTCGGAAGGACCGCGGGGGGCGCCACGGTGGCCGTGGTGCAAGGCTTTGTGGTGGCCGGCGTCTGTATGGCGTTCGGTTTCCGGGTGAGCGGCTTGGCAGCGGCGGGATACGGGTTGATTTTCATGATCCTGAGCGCGATCCTGTTCACGGCGTTAGGATCGGGGCTGGCCTTGGTGATGCCCGACTTCCAGGCGTTCCAGTTCATCATCCAGTTCCTGGTGATGCCCATGTTTTTCCTTTCCGGCGCACTGGTTCCCTTGAAGAGCGTGCCGCCCGCGCTGCAGATCGTAGCCAGCCTCGATCCGTTTTCGTATGCGGTGGACGGCCTGCGCGCGGTCCTGGTAAGTAGCGCGACGCAATACGGATTGGCGACCGATCTGACGGTACTGAGCGTGCTGGCTGCGCTTCTGTTGGCTCTGGGCGCCCGGCTTTTTTCGAGGATCCAGATCTGACGACGAGCGTGTTCGCATGCCGCGCCAACCCAGTGTCCGCGCCCACGAGGAAGTACTCGCCGCAACCCTGAAACTGATCGCCGACCGGGGTGTCGATGGGGTGAGTGTCGACGCCATCTCGGAAGCCTCGGGAGTGAGCAAAGCCACCATCTACAAACACTGGACGAACAAGGAAGCGTTGTGCCTCGAGGCGATCGGCAACCTGCAATGCGGGCTGCCGGCGGCGGCCGATTCCAGCGACGCCCGCACCGAAATCGTGAACCTGCTGCGGCACCTGGCGGAGGCGCCCCGGCCGCGGGCGCTGATGCGGATCATGCCCAAGGTTTTCGGCCATGCTTCCACCAATCCCAAATTTGCCAAAGCCTGGGGAGAGCGCGTCGAACAGCCCCGGCGGGCCCGCCTCATAAATTTGGTCGAGCAGGCGGTGGCCGCGGGCGAACTCAGGGGCGATACCGACGTGGAACTGGCAGTTCACCTGCTGCTGGGGCCGGTGCTCTATCACCGCCTGATGCACACGGCGATGCCGCCGCGCATGCTGGAGCGGGTCGTGGACGCGTTCTGGATGGCGAATGAGCCGCCGGGCTGAGCGCCCCGCGGGTTTGAGTGGCTTCCCGCGATCAGTCGCTCGACAGGATTTTCCGTCCATCCGCCAGGGTGACCTTCCGCCCGTCGGCCTTGTGGGAACCGTCGCGCGCCAGAAACCCCTGCACGATTACCTTGTCTCCCGGCTTCAACGAATCGCGCGTCCAGCCTCCTCGCGCCAACCCCCGCGGGCCTCGCGTCTCGCAGGCCCAATTGACTGCCCGGCCATCCCCATCCTTCACGTCAACGTAGAAGAATACGTGGGGGTTTTGCCAGTCAATCCGCGTGACCACTCCTCTCAGAACGACCGTTTTCGACTCGTCGAACTCCCTGGAAAAAGCGTGGTGGGCGACGGCCGGCACAGCGGCCAGCGAAACTAGGCTCGCAAGCAGGTTAAAAGCTCTGTTGGCCATGGCAATACTTCCAAACTACAGCTTTTTGTCGCGCGCCGCACCCCCCGATTCGATAACCGCCGTATCGGGCCCCACCCCCGGGAGACCTCGTTTGAGATAGAATATTTCCCACTCGGTAGCACACGCGGAGGTTCATTGTGGGAAAACGTGTAGCAGGTTCGATATTCTGCTTGACGGTTATGTTGGCCGGGCTCCATTTGCTGTCGATGCGGGCCTCGGGCCAAGGGCGCCCGGAGGCGGCAGCGGCAAAGCCCGCGGCCAAGCCGACACCGCGCCTGCCCGACGGCCACCCCGACTTGGGGAACGGGAAGGGCACTTGGAACCCCAGAATCGTGGACGACATCTCCGGCAACGGGGGCGGTGAGAAGGACGCCACCACGCGCGCTGCGCAGATGAAAATGGTGGACGAGCGTGTCGATGTCCCTTTCCAGCCCTGGGCCAAAACGCTTTACGATCAGCGCGCCGCGAACCTTTCCAAGGAAGATCCCGAGGGATACTGCCTCCCGCCAGGTATTCCCCGCATGATGAACACTCCCTTTCCCATGCAGATCTACCAGACGCCCGACCGCATTCTGCAGGTCTACGAGGGCGGCGCGCATATGTGGCGCATCATCTATATGGACGGACGTCCCCATCCGAAGGAAGCCTTGCTGAACCCGAATTACCTCGGGCACAGTGTAGGCCACTGGGAAGGAGACACGCTGGTGGTCGACGTAGCCGGCTTGAATGACCGGACCTGGCTGGATGCGGCGGGCCATCCGCATACCGAACAGTTACACGTCACCGAGCGCTATACGCGCACCGACGAGAATACGCTCCACTATCAAGTCACGATCGACGATCCCGGCGCATACACAAAGCCCTGGACGGTGGGCTGGAAGGTCTCCTGGCAGGCGGGTTGGGACCCTCTCGAATATGTCTGTCAGGAAAATAACAAGGATGTCGGCGTGAACGGTCACATGGTGGGGTTGAGGCCTGGCGAGAATCACCCGTAGACGCCAGCTTACGCGCCCGGTTCGGTGAGCAACGATCGCACCGGTCACTTCGGATTCGTCTGCGCGTCCGCGCATTTCCCGGCCTCGCACCGGTTGTTCTCCTCGCAGACCTGTTCCAAAAGCCTCCACGTGGGATGGAGCTTCATCTGAAACTCCTGCGACCAGGGCCTGGTGAAGATCTTCGGATCGTCGATGGTGATGTCGTACGAGACCGTAGCCGGGTCGGTGTGCCGCAGGCGTTCGATGGTATGCAGGGCGTCGCTATGCCAGCCGTTGCTGGCGGATAGAGGCCACTCCCGCAAGCCGATCGTGTCGATCACTAGCGTGTCTCCCTCCCACTTGGCAACGGAGTCTCCCATAAAGGTCAGCTCGACATCCGGCGGATGCGGTTTATTGATGGGAATCACGCGAAAGAAGTGCATGTACTCGTAAAGGATGATCACCGTGTCGGGCGTCTGGCTGATCTGCGTAGCGTAGGGGGCCAGCACTTCCCGCGGATGTCCGTCCGGCAGACAGACGGCGGTCGGGTCGTCATGCCGCACGTCGCCCGTGGGCGCCTGACGGAATCTCGCCTCCGCTCCCGGCAGGAAAGGAGCCATTTTGTTGCGATCGAAGTTGGTGACGCGAGGGGTGTCGGTGTCGCCGGGCCCTACGTTGTGAGTGAAGGCGGGGCCCGCCCATACGCCGGTGAAGTCCGGCTTGCCATTCCGCAGGCGCGGTATGCCCGCCACCTTGCCTGGCTGGGATTGGGCGGCGGCCGGCAGCAACATCAGAAAAAGCGCGATCCAGGGCGCCACCAGACTTCTCATCTCTCTATCTCTTTACGGTAGTCTCGGTCGGATTCACCGCTTGGTCCTGGCCGATCAATGTATTGCGCCCATCGGAAAACGTGACGATGTTCCCCGAAGCGTTGTTCGACCCGTCCTTGGCGCGATGCCCCGAAATCGTCAGCACTTCTCCGATTTTCAGGCTGTTCCTGGTGATGCCCCGCCGCGTCAGCATGCCCGGTGGCGACGCCGAGAATCCCCAGATGGTCACCTTGCCAGCGTCATCCTTCACTTCCAGGTAAAGCCAGATATGCGGATTGGTCCATTCCAGGCGGGCGAGCGCGCCAGTCACCTTAACTGGCCGATCCAAATCGAACTCCGCGGTATAGGAATGGTGCGCCAGCGCCGCTGCCGCTAACCAGAGACCCGCCGCTACACCCACGATTCTCATGCCCTGCAATTGTATCAAGCCCGCGGGCGAACCCCATTCCCTAGACGCGGCGCTTACTGACCAACGATGCTGAATTTCTGAATCCGCCGGCCGCGGTTTTCGGCGACGTAGACATTCCCCTTGGAATCCACCGCGATCCCATGGGCCTGGTCGAATTCACCGGGAAAGTGTCCGGCCCGGCCGAAATTCGACAGGATCTGGCCGCTCTCGCGCTCGATGATTTCGATTCGCGCGTTGTTCTGGTTGATCAGATAGATGTACTTTTGGTTGGCATCGTGAGAGAGATCGAGCGCCACCGCCGCACCACCGCTCTCTTTCGGTTTCCCGTCAGCCGGGGTCGTGTACGGCGTCCAGGGAACCTGGATGTTCTTTACGAACTGTCCCATCTTGTCGTACACCTGAATGCGCGATCCCTCCCGGTTGCAAACGTACACCAGCCCATCGCGGGCCCCGGTCAGACAGTGCACCGTCTGCATGCCTTCGGGCTGCCACTGGCGTAAGAACATGCCCGTACGATCCATCACCGCGATGCGGCGGTTCCCGCCTCTACCTTCCCCATCGGAAACGTAAACGTCTCCATTTTGCGGATCGGCATAGATGCTGGAGGGCATATAGAACACCGCGGCATTCGAATTGAGAGGTTTTCCTTTGGCAGTGCCATCGGAGGAGTCAAACACGCCTTTCTTGCCCACCTGCAAGAGCAGCTTGCTTCCATCGTGCGAATACTTCTGCACCATGCCAGACGGGGCGCTGCCGATCCACATATTGTTGTCTCTGTCGAAGTGACAACTGTGCAGGCGTGGATCGAGGAGATTGGCATCGCCCCAGGAATTGACCACGTTGCCGGCCGGGTCCAATTCAATGATCGGAGGCGCCAGATGCCCGGCGTTCAAGTCTCCCTCGATCACATCTTGCCGATTCAGGAGGAACACATGGTCCTGGGCATCCACGCAAACTCCGCCCAACCCGCCGAGGACCCAGCGGTCCGGCAAGGGTTTCGGCCAGGACCGATCCACCTCGTACCGCGGCACCCCGCTTTGCGCCCGTAATGACGGCAGACCGATCGCCGCCGCGATCGCCACTACGCTGACCAGGAAGGTTCTTTTCATATTCGTGTTGTCCAGTGCTCGCCAACATTGTAGATGAGCCGCCGCCCGAAAGCGACGGGCCGCCGCCGGGTCGCCGCACGCCGCGCCGGGCGGGCAAGAACGTTGCGCGGCGGCAAGCGTTGAACCCCAAGCCGCGCGGTTGTAGAATTCACCTATGCAACTGCTTGTCGTTTCGCTGGTTTTCTCCATCTCGCTGTTCGCTCAGCAACCGGGCGGCCGCGGGGCAACTCCAACACCGGCTCCGAAGAACTTGAAACTCCTCGCCAAGGACGCCGACATTCCCTTCATCATGCGAAGCTTCACGGAAGCGCTGAGAGTGCAGTGCGCGTACTGTCACGTAGAAGGCGATTTCGCGGCCGACACCAATCCGAAGAAGGAAATGGCACGGAAAATGATCGCCATGGTGCGGCTAATCGATACCAGCTTCCCCAGCAGCGCCGGAGTTTTTCCCGATGGATATCACGAGGTGGATTGCATCACCTGCCATCGGGGAAGTGCCAAGCCGGAGACCCAGGCGCCAGCGAAGTTTTACAACCGGGGTAACTCGTTGGGCGAGCCACCTCCGGCTCAGAGACCCGGGGTCAGTCTGAAGTTGCTTCCCCCGGACACGCATGTGCACGGCGCCGAATCGCTGATGGGCGAGTTCCGCGACGCGCTCAATGTCGATTGCGGCTACTGTCACGGTGGTGGAAAGCCGCTCGAGACCGACGCCAACCCCCGCAAGGACATGGCACGCAAGATGATCCTGCTGGTGCGCCAGATCAATGCAAACTTTCCCGGTACGGGCGTCTTCCCGGTCGGGAATCAAGAGGTAACCTGCTACACATGCCACCGCGGCGACCCGCATCCTGTGAGCTTGAGCAACCGGCGATACGACCCGCCAGTGGCAAAGCAATAGGCGCATATGCGATCACTCCTACCCTTCTGGTTAACCGTTGCGGCGTTCGCGCAAAACAGCGGCACGATCACCGGCACCGTTTTGGACTTGAGTGGTGACCAGGTTCCGAACGCCGCGATCGAAGCTACGAACGTGGCCACCAAGGCAGTCTACAAGGCGGCCAGCTCGGACAAGGGCAGCTATACGTTCGCGGCCTTGCCTGGGGGCGCCTACGACCTGTCGGTAACCACGCCCGGGTTCAATCCTTACGCCCAGCAAAATGTGATGGTTCAGGCGGGGCAAACCCTGCGCCTCGATATCCACCTCACTGACTTCCAGTTGGGCACTTTGGGAGACGGGGTGGAGTTCAGAAAGGACCAGCTCACCGCACACGCGACACCCTCCGGGCCGGCGCCTCGGACCCGGCAGGGCAAACCGGACCTGACCGGCGTCTGGTACGCGCAGCGCACCCTGGATCCGGGTAAACCGGAGCCCCTGGCATGGGCCGAGAAGCTGTTCCGGGAGCGCGTGGCGAGCAACTCAAAAGACGCTCCGGGAGCGCACTGCCTGACACGGGGGATCACCGCGGCCGGAGCTTTGTTCCCGTATGAGCTGGTACAGACTCCTGCCCGTCTGGTGATGATCTTCGAGGATGATATCCCCAGCCATCGCACGGTCTATCTGGACGGACGCCGCCATCCCAAGGATCCGAATCCGAATTGGATGGGACACTCGATCGGTCATTGGGAAGGAGACACCTTGGTAGTAGATACAGTGGGTTTCAATGATAAGACGTGGCTCGACAACCAGGGTCATCCGCACACGGAAAACTTGCACGTCACTGAACGTCTCCGCCGCCCTGATTTGGGCCACTTGGAAATCGAGTTCACGATCGAAGATCCGGGGGCTTATACGAAGCCGTGGGTCATCAAGAGAGTCGCGGATCTCTATCCCAGGGCCGAGGTAGGCGAGTACGTCTGTAACGAGGGCGAAAGAGACGCGCCCCACATGGTCGGCAAATAACAAGGAGCGGCGCAGTTGGCACCTTCGACATAGGTCGCCTTTGGTGACGTTCCGCCCGAACGCTACTCGGCGATGTCAGCGTGAGCCAATGCAACGTTCCGGCTTACGGGAGGCAGTTACACTCTTTGCGTCGAATTGTCGTCCAACGGGAAGTTGGTCTGTAAGCTCGCCGTTGCGAGCGCCGGCTACTTGAGAACGTACTTCCTCAGCTTGTGCGGACCGACGTCGGACGCGTAGATGGTGCCTTGGAAATCGGCCACGATGCCGGACGCGCCGGAGATACGGTTCACGTCCGCTTGGGCCAGGTCGGGATCCGGTATGAAGGCCCTGAGCGAGCCGTCTCTGGCGCTCCCAACCGTGATGCCCCTCGTATAGCCTGGATTGACGGTCGAATTCGATTGTGAGTCGCTTACGTAAAGGGTGTCATCTTTCCCGACAAACACTGCGCTGGGCCGGCCAAATTGTTTCCAAGCGGCGATGAAGTTGCCGTCCTGGTCGAAGATCTGGACCCGGCTGTTACTGCGGTCGGCGACGAAAACGCGGCCCTGCGAACCACCGATGGAGATGTCGTGGGGCTGGTCGAACTCTCCAGGCCCCGGTCCATGGCGTCCCCAGGTTTTGAGGAACCGGCCATCCCTGGAAAACTTCACTACGCGGTCATTCTTGCCGTGGCCATCCGTCACGAAGATATCGCCATTGGGCGCCACGGCAATACCGGAGGGCTGATCGAAAGTGTCCGGGCCGTTCCCCGCTACTCCCCTCTTGCCAAGGGTCATCAACACCTTGCCGGCCGGACTCAACTTGAAGACCTGGTGACCTCTGGTCACTCCGTTCGAGTCCTTAGCGGACCGACCGAGGACTGTCTCGTTGGCATTGGCGTCGCTCGCCCACACGTTGCCCTGTCCATCGACGGTGAACCCATGAGGAAATGCGAACATCCCTCCGCCGAAGCTGGTAAGAAGTCTGCCGGACGGGTCAAATTCCAAAACCGGCGGCTCCGAACGGCCGACGCAGGTGGCGGCGCCGGCCGGTTCGGTATTGAAACACCGATGGAAGACCCAGACGTTGCCTTGGGGATCGATATCTGCCCGAATCAGCTCTCCCCACTTACCTCCATTCATCCTGCTGGGAAGGGTCGGCCAGTTCTCCACCAGCCGATATGGATTCGGGAGTTGGGTCTGTTTGGGGTACTGAGCCGGCTGCGCGTGCACCAGCGGTCCCAAGGTAATACTCGCCGCAAGCGCGACGTTCCGCATGAATCGCGTTGGAACAGTAAGCATCATCGCGCACCTCTCGGGTAGAGGAACTTCGCCCAACATTGTAGAGGAGCGGCCGCTCGAAAGCGACCGGTTAACGAGCGCTCTTCACGCAGCGGAATCCGACGTACGGATCCTTCCAGCGCGCCGGGATGGCTGCGTGGTCCCAGATGACGCTTTCGGCGATGAGCTTCTCCTGGCAGGATTCGCCGCGCATCATGTACCAGGGCTCGTCGGCTCGCGCGGGAGGCTTGAGTATGGCGGCGAAGCCCTTCACCACTTGCGGACTTGGAATCATCGACTGGTCGACAAGCTCCCAGGCATTGCCTACCATTTGAAGGGCTCCGTAGGGGCTCGCCCCGCTGGGAAAAGTGTTGGCCGGCTGCAACTTCCCGGTGCCTACGTTGGCACGGGAGGCATCGCGCGTGCTCCCCCAGGGAAAGGCCCGCCCGTCGTCACCGCGGGCCGCCTTCTCCCATTCGAGCGCCGTGGGGAGACGCTTGCCCGCCCACTGCGCGAAATCGCGGGCGTCGGCGATGGTGACGTTGCCTACGGGATCATCCGGCCTGTTCCGCGGGAAGTCCTTCCCCAGGGGCCGGTTCGTGGCCTCGCAGAATGCGGCGAAGGCGGCGTTGGTGACTTCCGTTTTGTCGATGTAAAAGGCGGAGAGGGAAGCGCGCTCTCGTTTCTCGCCGAACTCGAATTCCCCGGCCGGCACCAGCACCATTTCGCCGGTGGGCGTGGAGATAGTCTTGGGTAACTCGATCGTTTCCACCACGGCGCCCGCTGGTGAGGAATGGGATCGCAGCATGAAGTAC
>Ga0209698_10003303_pt1 | contig 18043 bp, 12 predicted proteins | sample LitLauG_LLR_2012_FD_187203 | JGI IMG/M metagenome (GOLD analysis project Ga0209698, IMG submission 187203) | Freshwater sediment microbial communities from Pennsylvania, USA - Little Laurel Run_MetaG_LLR_2012 (SPAdes) (version 2) | ecosystem: Environmental > Aquatic > Freshwater > Creek >...
ATCAAGAAGCGACGCTCCGGCAGGTCATCGATGTCTTTGAAAAAGAGAAAGCCCGTGATGACGAGGCTCGGGCTTGGGGCACTCTCGCCCGCACGATGCTGGCGGAGGGCAAGACAGCGGCAGCCAAAGAGGCGACGCAACACGCACGACTCGTTGCGGCTAAGAGTCAGAACCCGGAAATTCGATGGCAAATTGCCATAGGCGGAGCTCGTATTGAGACCGCCGAGAAAGGCGCTACCGACTCCTCTTTAAGGATTGCGGCCATGACGGAATTGGCCCATATCGTGACAAAATCGCACGAGTTGGGTTACCAAGGAATCGAGCTCGATGCTCGTCTGGCGCTCGCGGAAGTGGAAATGAAGTTAGGAAGGCTGGCGACGGGGCGTGCACATCTCGCTGCGATCGAAGCGGATGCTAAGGCCAAAGGCTACAATCTCGTCGCGCGCAAAGCTGCTATCGCTCGTGGCTGAGTCGCATGCTGACCTCGCCATGGAATCAATCACATTCACTATCACAGCGCCAGACTGTGGCTTGGAAATAGGTTTGCCAGTTTCCGACAAGCCCGGCATCAAGGTGTGGGCGGGCTCCAGCGACTGTGAAAGCGCGTGGTGGACTGACTTTAGGAATGGAATACGTGAGGTTTTGATGAACCACAGGTGCACCTGTCCCGAGCCAGATTCCAGACATTATTGAAAGCTATTGAATTCGCTAGACGCACAACTGGTTCATGGTGAATGCGTTGCGGCTCGGTGCTTGAGGATTGTTGATCTTGTTGGAACCTGGATGCTTCGACAGCCACAATTTCAACCACAATGACATGGGGTGAACCCCGTCGTTGAGGAAATCTAGCTCTCGACAACCGGAATTTTCCCTGATTCAACAACAGAATTCCAGCTCGGGCAACATTGCCACAATCCCAGACCGATGTCCCCTATTTTCTAAACGGCTGCAACGTCTCTTTGGCATTCTGGCACATCACAGCCCCCGACTCGCAGATTCAAGAGACCGACGAGACGTCATCGACAACTTCTGAGTTGCGGTAGCCAAAAAGTTGGCGGTGCTTGACCATTTCCGCAACTTCTGATGGCAGCATGCTCTCCCACGAGGAGTCATTCTCTTTGATTCGTTTTAGTACATCGCGAGAGAAGATGTGCAGGACGCTTTCATCGAAATTGTCGAGCGCCTTGATTCTGCCACGTTCTACCAAGTGCCGGAATAGATTGTGTTGAGTCCCAGGTATATCCACGTTCTCTACCGTCTTGATTTGGCCCGTGGCATAGTCCCGCAGGGGATACACGTAAAGCCGCAAATCTTTGGTGAACAGCTTACCGAAGGCCTCAAGGATGCCACCTTCAAGCTCCGAATAATACTTCTCGTTAAAAAGATCCAAGAGGCTGGCCACGCCCATGGTCACTGCTATGGGCTCTGCGGTATATCTGGTCAAGTACGCCGCCAGGCGATAGTATTCGAAGTAGTCCGAGATAAGAACTGTCTTACCCACAGCACCCAATGCGTCAGCCCGCGCAAGAAAGTCACTGAGATCAATCTGACCGGTCGCGAGCAGATTTCGCATGGTGATCTCCATTAGCTGGACGACCGGCTTTTCTTTGACCTCCAGCTCCCCCGAGAAACGCTCGTACGCGCAGCGGAGCATGTCCATGTTTACTTTTGTCACAGGGCGAAAGCTGCCTCTCTCTACCAGGATGGGGTGTTTCCGCAACAACTCCGACGGCTGCAATACGTCGCCCGTGGGTCCGAAGATCGCGGCTCCGCTCAGGCCGAGTTGAACCAGCTTGAGGCTCATCACGCGGTTTATCAACGTGGCGGAACTCAATGCCGGAAAAATCGACCATATCGATTTCAATGCGGTCGGTTGTAAGGTTGTCCAACAGCGATTCAAGCATCAAGTGCGGCTTGTGATGCAGGAAAAAAGCGGCGTACAGCAGGTTGACTCCGACGATTCCCAGAGCCTCCTGCTGTAGGCCGTTCTCGTGATCCAGCATCCGGACATGGATAATGATTTGGCTGTCCTCGTCCCGCGGGTGAGCCTGGAACTTCACACCCATCCAGCCGTGGCACTCGTTAGTGCCTTGATAGTTGCGTGCCGCCACGGTATCGGCAAATGCGAAGAAAGCCGTGCTGCCGCCACGCGACGACTGTAGCCTCTCGATGTTCAATCGATGCTCGTGATCGAGCATGCTCTGCAGGCGTTCTCGTGAAACGTAGCGCTTACACCGTCCGTAAATTGCATCGCTGACGGCCATGTCATACGCTGACATCGACTTGGAAATTGTGCCCGCGGCGGCGCCCACTTTGAAGAACCAGCGGGCTACTTCCTGTCCTGCACCGATCTCGGCAAACGTGCCGTAACGGAGGGGGTCCAGGTTGATCTTGAGAGCCTTCTGGTTTGTGGTCAGTTTCGGGCGTTCGTCAGCAAATGGAATCTCGATTCGGTTGATCATGGTCGGCACACGGACGCACTTTCCCCTTCGGACTCTAGATTGCTTAATCGGCACAAGCCTCCATCGGCTTTAGGACCTCCTGAATGGATCGCTGGGCTCAACAGTTGTAGATTTTATAGACGGAGGAAATTCTTGCGAATGACACGATCGCACAGCGCTCATTGTGTCGGGCGGTGCGGCTCTGGATTAGGGTACCTTTTCCACCCGGCGGAGCTCCAAACGTGCACAGCGGACACTGCGCAAACGAGCCCTGGCAGTCTTACGATCTCGGCCAGCACTACTGCACGTACGACTTCTTCAAGCAATTGCCATCTGCGCTACCCCAGAAGGTGGCCCGCTGGATTCTGCCCACAATGTGACATTGTCACAGTGGTGTCCTAGGACCTGAATTCCTGACTCTTTCGGTATGGCAATGTGATTGATTGCAAGCAACTTGCACCCGGATGTAGTTTTGGCGAACCACAAGGTCAGGCTTGGGTCTGTCCTCAGGGTTGACCATATACCAGCCATGACGGCATAGGTATGGCCGAAGGCCTTGAGTTTCGTGGCCAAGGTGTCGAGGTTCTCGCGGAACTGCTGTTTGTTGATGCGCAAGCCGTAGGAATCCCAGGTGTTCCATCCCATGGGGGGCGTTGGCGCGAGCACCTTACTCATGGTGTGAGTCTCTTGTGCCGGAAGCATGCCTTGCAGACACAGAAGATTGCCAACAATCAGCAGCGCAGCAGCTACGTAGCAGAATGAAGAATTACCTGATCTCACGGATACTCCTTTAATCGACACCAACATCAAGGTTGATGATCAAAACGAAATACGTAGCACGTATGCGTATTTGGTCGGTGCCTGCTCGGGCAATTGAACGTGCAATCCATCGGGACGCTGCTGGAACTTTGGCTTTGCATCGCTGCCCAACAGCGACACGCTTCGCACGGATTGACTTCCCACTGTCGCTGCGAGCGACAAGACCAGCGCTTCTCCGTTCGGCGGCCACGCGAGCCCGATCGCATAGAGCGCGTGGTCTTTGGTGGTGAAGCGAAAGTCCTCAGCCGTGTAGTGAGCGGTGTCGGTGTCGTGAAACGAACCAGCCGCGACCTTTGTCGGTCCCTCGCCATAGGTTCTCCAGGGACGAGTGCCGTAGATGGCGTCTCCGTTGACATTCAACCATGTGCCCACTTCCAGCAGGACTTGTTGTACCTCATCCGGTATGGTCCCGTCAGAGCGCGGGCCGATGTTCAGCAATAGGTTTCCGTTCTTGCTGACGATATCAATGAGTTGGTGAATGACGAATTCGGGCGACTTGAAGGTGTCGTCCTTGATATAGCCCCAAGACTTATTGCTCACCGACGTATCGGTCTGCCAATAGAGCGGGCGAATGTCACCGAGTTGGCCACGCTCCAGGTCAAGCACCGCCGAGTGCTCCTGCATCGCGTAGTCCTTGTAGTTGATGACCCCGACATGGTCACCATACTTCTGGGAACGGTTGTAATAGAACGCAGCAAAGCGGGTAAGATTTGGCCGGATCGATGCCTGGCCGATCCACCAGTCGAAGTAGACGATATCGGGATGATATTTCTCGACGAGTTCGGCGCCCCGAGCAAGCCAGTCGTCGGCCCACGCCGACGAAACATAGGTGAAATCATTGCCGACGGGAGTTCCCCAGTTGATGACCCCCACTTGTGCCGGACCATAGAAGGCGGCGTACTGCGGGTCGTTAACGTCCGATGGGATCTTGCGGCCCACGCCCATGAAGAAATCGTGTTCCACACGATGCGACGACACGCCAAAATGCAGTCCCTCGGCTCGCACTGCCGTGGATAGATCACCAATCACATCGCGATGGGGGCCCATCTTTGCAGCCGTCCAATCACTCAGTCTGCTGTCGTACATGGCAAAGCCATCGTGATGCTCCGCGACCGGCACGACGTATTTTGCGCCCGCTTTCTTGAACAGCTCGGCCCACGCAGAAGGATCGAAGCGCTCGGCCTTGAACATGGGGATGAAATTTTTGTAGCCGAACTTGTCCTGCGGTCCATACGTAGCAATGTGGTGCTTGTACGCGTCGAATCCGGGCTCATACATATTTCGCGGATACCATTCGCTGCTAAAAGCCGGCACCGAATAGGCTCCCCAATGAATGAAAATGCCTAACTTAGCGTCCTGGTACCATTCAGGAGTTTCATATTTCTGCAGTGACTCCCAATCCGGCCGGAACGGTCCTTGGTTCGCGATGGCATCAACTTCCTTCAGGAGAGCTGCTCGCTCAGCGTCGTACTTGCTGCTAGCCTTTTGCCAGATCTGATCAATCCTCGCCGGCTCCTCCGAAGCGGTGGGAGCCGTGGCGCTCTGAGCATGCATGATGGAGCATGCGGAAAGGAACAACACAATACCGCCAGACCAAGGAATCAATAACGATGAGAACAGTCGATGGGACCTCATGATCTCCTCCCGCGAATCTAAGCTTGTTGCCGTACACCGAACTGAATGAAGTACCCTGCCGGACTCGCCAAAGGACTCGCGGTTCCAGAGCTCCCTAACCACGTAGTTCGCTGCATTGCTTACTCCGGGAGCGTCTTGTTTCCTTTCACTCGAAACGTTCCCGCTACCGATGGTGCTCCGGTACCGGGCTGACCTCCACCGATTGACACCGAGTACTTCCCTTTGGCAATGATCGGTTCGCCGGCTTCTGTGACCATGCTCAAGTCGCGGTCTCTCAGCTCGAATTGCACTGTCTGCGACTCGCCTGCCTTCAGATGAACGCGCTTGAATCCACGAAGCGCATGCAATGGCGCGCCTGCAACGTGCGGAAATGAGAGATAGAACTGCGCTACTTCATCTCCTTCTTGTTTGCCGCTGTTGGTAATCGTCACTTCCGCGGTAAGCGGATCGCCTGCCTTGATTGCGCTCTTCGGGAGTGTCAACCCACTGTAAGAGAACGTCGTGTAGCTCAGACCATATCCAAATGGATAGAGCGGCTTGCCCTCGAAATAGCGATAGGTACGCCCTTTCATTGCGTAATCTTCAAATGGTGGCAGCTGATCGACGCCCGTGTAGAACGTGACTGGAAGTCGTCCGGCGGGATTGTTCTTGCCGGAAAGAGTCTCCGCGATTGCCGCGCCGCCTTCCTCGCCCGCGTACCACGACTCGAGAATCGCATTGGCGCGTTCCTTGGCCCAGTTCACAGCGAGCGCGCTGCCGTTGGCGAGTACCAGAACTACAGGTTTTCCAGTCGCGGTCACGGCTTCGAGCAACTCCTCTTCGGGTTTCGGCAGATCGATAGTCGTGCGGTCGCCACCCTTGAACCCTTCCTCGCTGACCGGCATTTCTTCGCCTTCGAGTTCGCTGGTGATTCCCAATACCGCTACGACAACGTCCGCGGCTTTTGCCGCCGCAATCGCTTTAGAACTGGGCCTGGGATCGTACTTCGACCAGATTAGCTGCGCTCGTATTGGACCTGCGTCGGGTTTCGAGTATTCCACCTTGAGCGAGACCTTTTTCCCCTGCTCGAGATGAACGTGCCCGACTTTTGCCTCCCCGACGTCGTCGGCACCGGCCCACCCCTGAGCGACGGGCTTCTCATTCACCGACACTTTCGCGAACCCACCCTGGAAACGCACGCCCATGCTGTAGTCGCCTGCCTCCGTCGGTGTAAGAAAGCCGTTCCACTCAATTCGCATCGGATACTTGCCCGCCGCTTCTTGGGGAATGTCTTCCGCCTTCAAATCAACGGCAGTTACGGCGCGGGTGGCGAGAGTGGTCGGCTTTGCGCTAAATATATCCCCACTAGCGAACTCCAGTTTGAGACCCGGCTGCCCTTCGCCTGTAGTGAACGCCGACGCGGGAACTGCGTCGCCATCATTGCGCAGGAATTGTGTCCCCGGGACAAAGCTGATCTGCGCTTCCGGAAATTCGGTCTTCAGTCCCTCCAGCACAGAGACTGTGTGCGTCGGAACTCCGTTGTAGTTTCCCAGCAGGTATTTGGTTTGATCTGCGAGCGGGCCAATCAACGCGATTTTGAGAGGCCCAGACTTCAGCGGAAGCGTGCCGTCATTCTTGAGCAGCACCATCGATTCATTGGCGAGAGCACGCGCCAGCGCGCGATGCTCAGGAGTGTCGAGTTCTTTTTCGTCAATCGTCGAGTATGGAACCATCTCTGGCGGATCGAACATACCCAGCCTCACTCGCGCCGTGAACAGGCGGATCAGCGCCGTGTCAATCTCGCTTTCTTTCAAGAATCCTTGCTTATATGCGTCGAGATAGGGCTTGTAGTCGTGATCGTCTTTTACCTTTGCGAAGTCAACGCACTCGTTATCCATGCCCCGTTGCACGGCCAGCGCGGAAGCTTCAGGCTGGGTCTTGGTGAAGTGATGATCGCGGAAGATGTTGATGACCGCCTCGCAATCTGAAACCACATAGCCCTGAAAGCCCCACTTGCCACGCAGCTGATTCTGCAGCAGAAAGTCGTTTATGCAGGCTGGCTGCCCGTTGATGCTGTTATAAGCGCACATCACCGACCCGGCCTTACCCTCCGTCACCGTCGTACGGAACGCCGGCAGATAGGTATCGAGTTCGTCGTGCTTGCTGACTTCCACGTCAGCGGTATGGCGTGTAGTCTCGGGGCCGCTGTGTACGGCGTAGTGCTTGGGAGTCGAAATGACTCGATAGTATTTTGGATCGTCGCCCTGCATGCCGGTGACGAACGCCACGCCCATGCGCGCGGTCAGAAGTGGATCTTCGCCGTAAGTCTCCTGGCCACGTCCCCATCGGGGATCGCGAAAGATGTTGATGTTCGGGGCCCAGAAGTCCAGCCCCTCAAAGATGTCGCTGTGCCCATCGCGCATGCCTCGAACGTGACTGGCGCGCCCTTCGGTGCCGATCACGATCGCCATGCGGTGAATTGCATCGGTATCAAAGGTTGCGGCCAGACCGACCGGCTCGGGAAACTCGGTGGTTCCATTCCGAGCCACGCCGTGCAACGACTCGCTCCACCAGTCGTAATCTGGCACATTCAAACGAGGCACCGCCCGCGACTGGTTCACCAGCTGTGTGACTTTTTCTTCGACCGTCATACGGTGAACCAAGTCCTCGGCCCGCTGTTGTGGAGGCAGAGCAGTATTCATATAGGCAGGTCGCTCCGGGTTTTGGGCAAACAAACATCCGGCAGCCAAGAAAGCAGCAATCGCAACAGAAATTCGCGAGGGCAACATTTTCATCTTTCGTCTCCGGCAAACATGGTCCAACGCCATGCCACGTTCTTCACTTCAGAATTACTGACTCTGCAACTCCGGCGAGACGCGCGGCTCGCGGGAATCCGTGATGTGTCCAAGTATAACGATGGCTACTTCGGACTTGTTCGCTGCCTCGAATAGGTCTCGGCAACCAGACACGCTTCTCCTTCCCGCTTCGCCAGAGAACTCACGCATGTTCAGGCACTGCTTATCTCTGAAAATGCGGTCAAAATTTGAAGCGGCGGGACTCCACGTCGTGGCTTGGCGGCTTTCAGTTTGAGTAGGTGCGTGATTACCTCGCGGGAAGGCCGTTTGGAGTGGTCCAACGGATGTGTGGGCGTCTCGTGGACCATGTTCACGACTGTGCCTCCCGAAAATCTCAAACGGACATCTGTAACCCGCTGCCTAAATCAGAGTTCAACTCTCGTCGTTCAATTGCAAGAAAATCTGGGGTTGTGAGTTTGGTGAGGTTTTGATGAGCCACAAGGGATGCTACGATGGAATACTGGAGTATAACCTTCTAGCTTCCGGTCAACTGCAAAGGCGTTCCGAGCCTACCCACAGTTGAGCCAGATCTCTGAGGCTATCTTTGTACTTACGCGTTACCAAGTATTTTTTCCCACCTTTTACGCGGAGTCTGTACTCCCCCGTCGGCAAAGTTTGGATCTCCTCCACGGCCGAAATATTCACGACAACCGAGCGGTGGATGCGAATAAAACCGTAGGGTTTGAGTTTCTCCGCCATGGATGAGAGGGACTCGCGCAGCAAATAAGGATTGGATGGGTGCAGCAACGAAACGTAATTACCTTCGGCTTGCACTGCCACGATCTCGGCTAAATCCAAGAAGAGGATTCTACCCTTCGCCTTGAACGCGATCCGTGGTGCCTGTCGTTTTGCAATGACCTCCAACTGCCGCAGGACTCGGGTGAGGTTTGCAGCATCTACTCTGGTCACGGGAAGCAATGATGTATCTGCAGGTTCGTACAACTCATCTTCTGCCGTGGATTCAAGAGTGTGATCACGTGTATTCTCGATAGAAATCGTATCTCCCCGCAGTGGGCCCGCCGAGACGTCGGCACTAACCTGAGCAGTCTGTTGAACAGACATCTCACGTGCAATGGCCTTCTGATCCTGAATTTCGCGGGCGCTCATGTTGAAATGTCTCGCATTGCCTTTCTCGTTTCGACTTTCTCTACCTGAAGCCAGATCGACGATTGCACTCCTTCTAGATAAGACCGACGCCAAGTTCTGCGACAGCCGCATCCGACGCCTGCTTTCGCGAGGATCGCCCAAGAGCGCTGCCGCACGCGGCTAACAGGAGAACGGCCAGAATCTTGAAGATTCGCGAAGTCAGGGTCGCGGAGGTTGTCGCACTGGTTTTCATGTCCTTACATGGCCGGGGCCGGCGTTCCATCTGACCACTTGCCAACTGGTACAAAGAAGATCGTCTCCGGCTCCGGAAGCTCACGAGGATCCATCACGACCGGGGAGCCGTCAAGGTTGGCACCCCAGTTCGTACTGTCTGTCTTTGGAATGTGGAACATCAAATGCGGAAACCAATGCCCGACCGCATCGTTGAGGTACTGCTCCTTCGACATCATGAAGGACATTGCGCCAGGTTCCGGCGTCGGAAGTTCCTTGTTGGCAATCGCGACCTTGATGCGCTCGAGCATCCGCGGGTTGGACAATCCGGCCAATGCCAACTCTGTCCGCTTAAATGTGTACGGCAGGATGGATCGCGCGGCTGCCGGGTTGTAGCAGATCGGACTCCGATTCTTCGGATTCCAAAACTCTGGGTGGTCGAATGGCGACATCCACGCTCGTTCCACGATGCACACGAAGCCGTTCTTGCCTTGCACGGCAGTGTCGTATCCATGACGCCCGAGAACTACCACCGTGGCGTCGGCCGATATGGATTTCGGAGCGGCGGTTCGCGCCAAAGCAATCTCAGCATTGCGCGCCATAAGGTACTGATCAAGTGGAGCCATGCTGGAGTATGGTGAGTTAGCCTTCTGCCCATTGGTATCTTGCGCTTGAATGTGGCCAGCGACGATCAGCAGAGCAACCAGCACGAAGGTTCCGGATGTGATCGTCTTGACTGTCGTTCGGTCCATTGATTCTCCCCCGTTTGATATGAGCTTTCTCTTCATTTGACCTTTGAGAAAAATGTTCGAATGTCCTGCACCATCAGATCCGGCTGTTCGAGTGCGGCGAAGTGACCACCCCGCGGCATTTCAGTCCTTTGCACGACGTTGTAGCTCAGGTCGATCCAGCGTTCGGGTGCGGCGACGACCTCCTTCGGGAATACGGCATAAGCCACCGGAGTCATCATTCGGCCCCTAGCCTTGTGGCTGTCGGAGAGCCGGTGCTCGCCGTAGATGCGCATGGAGGAACCCACCGTCCCAGTGACCCAGTAAAGTGTGACATCGGTGAGGAACGCGTCGCGATCCACAGCATGCAGAAAATCTCCGTCATTGTCGGTGAGGTCCTGGAATCTCTCTGCCAGCCAGGCAAGCCAACCTGCGGGTGAATCGGTTAGGGCATAGGCGACCGTCTGCGGTTCGGACGACTGAAGGTTAAAGAAGGTACTTCTCCCCTCGTCCCACCAAGCGGTATAGCGTCGATGCTCTTCCGCGGTCAGCTCTTTCATGGCATTTGGGCTGGGCGGTGGAACGTAAATAAGGTTCAAATGGAGTCCAATAACACGCGTAGGGGCGAGGCGCGTCATCTCTTGCGCAATCGTGGAGCCCCAATCACCGCCTTGAATCCCGTATCTGGAGTAGCCCAGACGATCCATCAGCGCGGTGAACGCTTTGGCCATCCGCCGCACGCCCCAACCCTGACTTTTCGTCGGCCCGGAAAATCCAAAACCTGGAAGAGAAGGGACAACGACATCAAAGGCAGGGGTACTGTTGTCCTTCGGATTTGTGAGCGGCTCGATCAGAGCAAAGAATTCCAAAATCGAGCCCGGCCATCCGTGAATCAACATTAGAGGTATGGCATCTGCTCTCGGGGATTGCTCGTGGATGAAGTGGATCGTCTGACCATCGATCTCGGTGGTGAACTGGTGGAATCGATTGATCCGAGACTCCTGGGCGCGCCAGTCGTAACCTTTCTGCCAGTAGTCTGAGAGTTCGCGGACTCTACTTATGTCGGCGCCGTATTCCCAGGTCGTGTGTGGCAGTTGGTCAGGCCACTTGGTCTCGGCCAGGCGACGCCGCAGATCGGCGATCACGCTATCGGAAATATGAACATGGAAGGGCTTGATCGAGGCAGAGTTAACCGCTTCTTGACCGTGAATGAGCTCGACAGCAAGCAACACAAATAATGCTCCTGCCAAGGTGGTAACTGTCCGAGGTTTCAGGGTCATCGATCTCCTTCCCCGCTTTACCACGGGCGGCCAGCGTACCAGTTGAGGCTGCACTAGCCGCGCCTTACCTTTTTCGTCAGTCCTTCCATTCACTCTTGCTGTCGAACATTCAATTTGCCACGCATACGAACCGGTTGGTATGTATGATACGCAACTATCGATGCGATCAGCGCCTCCTGTGGTTGCCCGGCGGGCGCAGGGACCGCAGCCATCCAACGATATTTCTTTTCCCCGCTTTCATCACTTTGGCGTCCTGAGCATTCTTTGCCAGCGAGACGTAGCCTTCGAGCGTTGCGATCAGAAAACCAGCGGCATCAGCGGGTTCGACATCGCCGCGAACCCTTGCGCGGGCCTGCCCTTCCCGCAAAGCGACCGCAACCCCCGCGCGCCAGGCATGGAACACCATGGCAAGCCGCTTGCGGAATCCCTCGTCGAGGGGCGACATTTCCTGAGCCAGATTGTTCAGGGGACAGCCGCCCCGCACGTCCTCAGGCCGCACTGATTCAGCTTGAACAATGCCAATCAAGGTGTCGATAGGATCCTTGCCTTTGTGAAGTGGACGCAGCCACTTGGCGCGTAGGTCGGGGGCGATGATCTCTTCGACGACGGCGTACCCCAGGGCTTCCTTGCTGCCGAAGTGGTAATACAGTGCTCCCTTGGTAACCCCAGCGCTGGCCAGCACGGCATCCAGGCTGGCACTCTGGAAACCGGATCTATAGATCTCCCGGAACGCGGCCTGCAGCAAGCGCTCCCGTGTGCGCTCAGGATCGCGCAGTCTCGTCCTTCCACGTGGCGGCCTCGTGCGCACAGCCAACATGCCAACCAGTATGTATGTTAACGAATCCCCGAGTCAATCGAAATCGGGTCAGCCACCCGCTTCGGTGCAGCTCCCCACACTCGAATTTCGTAACCTCACGCCAGTCGGTGTATGGGACTCAAAACCAATCCGTCGGGACCTGGCCGCCACCAGTGTCACCAAGGGACCCGGCGCTCTGGAAGCCCACTCTGTAAACCTCTCGAAAAGCCGCTTGCAGCAAGCGTTCCCTCGTACGCTCAGGATAGCGCAGCCTCCGTGCTCTACAGTTTTGATTCTTGCGTGCCACCATCATACCGACCAGTAGGTATGGTGATTATTTGAACGTCAAGCGCCATTCAGTGATCTGATATTGAACTCTCACGTTCTCGAATTTCATAACTTCCCGGCTACGTGTGTGAGAAGTTGGAGAAACAGTCGCTCTAGCCGTTTTGGATCCGCCCTAGGAGGCTGTTAATCCGCCCCTCGTTTTCGAAGTCTGAAATGTTCGGCCTGTTGTGTCACGTAATCGTTGTGAACATGGAACACCACATGCTCTCTCAGGTGTCACTCAGCAGGAGGGTGTGATCTTGTGAGTCAACTCTACTCTCAATTGCACATTACCTTCAGAGCGCTGAGTCGTACCCGACGTAAATCCACAGTCTATCTCGGGATCACGACTTTACCGGAGGAAAAGGAGATATGAGCACGCTTCGAGAGTTACAGACTTTATGGTCCTGTGGGTTACGACGCTTGTTTTGGCTTTTTCGGCAACGCATTCGCTCAAGCGAGCTACAAAGTTACCGATTTGGGCACTCAGGGGAATGACAATTAAACCCATCTTCGGAACAACAGTTGTAGTCAGTGCTGTGCGATCGCGGCTGTTTATGGATTGCCGCGATTAGCGATAGAAGGCAAATCGGATTGTCTTAGAGGTGTTCCGTTTTGTCAACCCTGCACTTAGGGCAAGTAAATCAGACTCGAACTTTGACCAGGAGATAGTCTATGACTCGGACACGAACTACCACCGGAGTGTTAATCGTCACTCTGACAACCATCCTTGTGCTTGCGTTTAGTTATACCTCATCGTTTGGCCAAGCTATTAGCGGCAATCTAACCGGGACTGTAGCAGACCCCACAGGCGCCGCCGTTGTTGGGGCGAGGGTCGAAGCCACCAACGTTGCAACCGGGCAAACAGTAACTGCCACAACTAAATCCCTGGGTGAGTATCTCTTGACGGACCTTCCGGCGGGAAGTTACAAGCTCACGGTCAGCGCGCCCAATTTTTCAACGGTAACTCTCGACAATATACCCATCAGCATCAACAAAACGGCAACGACAAATGTCAAGCTCCCCGTCGGCACCAGCTCGACGACTGTAGAAGTCTCAGGTGCCGCACCGCCAGTCGACACTACGACCGCTCAGTTGCAGTCGACGTACACGGATCGCTTGTCCCAGGATCTTGGTCTCACGTCTGCGGGCGGCGCAGGTGCGGGCGTCCTGAATCTATCCTTGTTAAGTCCAGGCGTCACGAATGCCAGTGCCATGGGGCAGGGAGTCGGGCCGTCGGTAGGAGGTCAAAGACCTCGCGACAACAATTTTACGGTCGAAGGCGTGGACAACAACAACAAGACTGTAACCGGAACTCTTATCACGGTTCCACCCGAGGCGGTGGAGAACTTTACCCTTCTGGCAAATCAATTTAACTCCGAATTCGGTCACTCCTCGGGCGGACAATTCAACACCACGGTCAAAAGTGGCACAAACAGCTTTCACGGATCGATCTACGAGTATTTTCGAAATCGCGATATGAACGCCGTGGACCAGACCTGGGTGCAACAAGGATTAACGTCGAATCCGCGGCTGGACAACAATCGTTATGGTGCGACCATCGGCGGGCCCATCGTGAAGAACAAACTCTTCTTCTTTACGAATTTTGAACGCAACCCGATCGGGTACACCTCCGTTGGCGGCGGCGCGGTGCAGTCGCCCACGGCGGCGGGTCTGGCTGCGATTGCTGCCGATCCCAATCTCAGTGCCACCAATTTCGCGATCTTCAAGCAGTATGTGCCGCCAGCCACTTCTCCAGCCGGCTGCATTACGTACAACGGGACAGCCAACGCTGGCGCGGAAAAGTTCAGTAGCTTCAATGCACCCGCAAACGGCACTTGCGGCGCGGGTACGGTGGAGGTTGGCAACATCTCGATTCTTCCTCCGGCCTGGCTTAGCTGGACTAATTTCGTTCAGAGCGTCGATTACAACATGTCAGAGCGGGATCAGATCCGCGGAAGATTCATCTACAACAAAGAGAACCTGCTCGACAACGTTGCCCAGTTGCAAGCTTTCTTTACGCCGTTTGCGAATACCTTCAGTCTGATTAACTTGGCCGAGTACCATACCTTCTCGTCTGCCATGACCAACGAATTTCGCTTCGGTTTCAACCGCTTTAACAGCAATGTGACCGCGGGCAACTTCAAATATCCCGGCCTGGATGCATTTCCCAACATCTCTTTGGCAGACCTGGGAGCCGGTTTGAACGTTGGTCCCGATCCAAATGCTCCACAATTCACGATTCAGAATTTCTATCAGTTTGTGGACAACATCAGCATCGTCAAGGGAAAACATAACCTGAAATTCGGTGCCGAGTATCGCTGGTACATTTCGCCACAGGGCTTTACGCAACGCTCGCGTGGCGACTACGAGTACAACGGCACTCAGGTCTACCTAGAAGACTTCGCCCCCGATTCCTTCGGGCAACGCAGCACCGGCTCCACTACCTACTACGGCAACCAGAGTGCAATCTACTGGTATGCAAACGATACGTGGCGCGTGAACTCGCACCTGAGCTTGAACGCGGGCATCCGCTACGAATACACCACAACGTCTGAAGGGGAAAACCGACAGACTCTCAATGCCCTTGCAAACGCGCCGGGCCTCCTGGTGCCGCAAGCGGGCAATCAGCCCCTCATCTTCGGGAAGCCCCAGGCTCCGAAGAATAACTGGGCTCCGCGTATCGGGTTCGCCTACTCACCCGGATCGAACGGCGAAACTTCAATCCGCGCGGGCTTCGGTCTGGCCTACGATACTCTTTACGACAACATCGGGGTCCTCGCTGTGCCGCCGCAAGTTGGTTCCACCGCGAACGTCACTCCTCTGGCGCCTCATTTCCTGGCTGGTGGTGGCCTTGCCGGTACTGGCGGAACTGGCATCACCGTCCTCGACAAAGCGGACGCTCTCGCGCAAACCTCCAATTGGATCCCCCCCCAAGTCAAGGATCCTTACTCGATTAACTGGAACCTGGGTGTGCAGCATTCGTTCGGCAAGAACTACACTGCGGAAGTCAACTATGTTGGCACGCGTGGTGTACACCTGAACTTCCAGGATATCCTTGGTTTGCAGGCGTCAGTCACTCCCACAAATTTCCTGCCGACCTATCTGCAGGCACCTTCCCAGGCGACATTAAACTCGCTTCCTCTGGCACTGGGAGCTGATGCAATCGGGTTCCCGATCGTCGGCACTCGCGATAGCTTTGTTTCCCAATACTCTAACGCCGGCTTTGGCTGTTTCGGCGCACCGCAATCGAATGGGACGTTTGCTCCGCCCTGCACTCCGTTCATCACGGCGTTCGTTCCGGAAGGCTGGTCCACATACCACGCTTTGCAGAGTAGCCTTACTCGCCGGTTCAGCAATGGTCTGACCTTCCAGGGCTCGTATACCTGGAGCCACACCATCGACAACAGCACCGCTGATTTCCATACCAGCGATCTCACGCCTCGCAGACCCGAGGACTTCTCCAACTTTGCCCAGGACAAAGCGAACTCGGCTCTCGACCGCAGTCAACGCTTTACCTTGGCGATGGTCTACAACATGCCTTACTTCGGAAGCGGCAACAAGCTGATGAAGAACGTGCTGGGCAACTGGTCGTTCAGTCCCGTCTACACTTACGAGACTGGCGAGTGGGTGACTGTACAGGCACAGCGCGACGCTAACCTCAACGTGGATTCTGCTGGCGACCGGGCCATCTTCAATCCAGGCGGGACGCCAGGAACTGGCACCGATGTCACAGCGCTCACCGCGACCGCCGGACCTAATGCCGGAAACGTGGTGGCATACGCCGCCAACAATCCAACTGCTCAGTACATCCGAACTGGCCTGGGTGGACTGTCAAACCTTGGTCGCAATACGCTGATGACTCCGGCGACCAACAATATCGACCTCGCTATCTACAAGGACATCAGTTTCACAGAAAGAATGAAATTCCGTTTTGGCGCGCAGTTCGCAAACATTATCAATCACCCTCAATACATACCGGGTAGTAACCCCGGATTTGGGCTGGGAGTGAATGATGTTGCTGGTTTCAATTCTGTTTCAGCCAGCTACAGGAACTTTGTGACGCCAGGAAAGGGCACTTTCAACGATCCCCAGTCGGTTTTCGCAAGCAACGCACGGGCGATCGCTTTAGTGTTCAAGTTTACGTTCTAACCTCCTCCAGCTTTGACGGAGTGGTACGTTTGGTCTCTCTCCGGACTGGCAAACGTACCACTCTTTTTTGTTCAATTTCGCGCAAACATGCAAGCAGGAGCATTTTCTGCGCGACCTGAGCCATTGGTTCCGGTTTGACCACTGAAATCTAGGTCGGTCGTACCCCCCTAAGCATGAAGTTATGGACCCCGGACCAGGAGCAGAGGCAACTGCGGCATGGGGTCAGTTCCCTCTGTCCCTGTTTTTCCTGATATTCCGCTCTCAATAGATGATCAGGTGAATCTTGGAGTCGATGAAAACGTCAGTTGTCGAGTTGACTACTGCTACCTCCACCTGATTATTGGTGAGAGTGCCGGTGTGTAAGCATTCGTCATCCTGATTTCCACAGGCGTCGACTAAGATTGGCGCTCCCGATCCACCGCCAAAGGTCTGCAAGCTCGGCGTAACAGAGTAGATGCGGTCATCCACCTCAAACCCGAAATCAAGAATGTAGTCGCCTACGCCTGTGATATCGAAGCCAAATCCGCAAGGACGTGTTGTGGCCGCCGCTCCGGAGAGAGTGGAATTGAAACAGGAGATAATCCTGCCGCTGTTGGCTCGGCTCCCCCTGTCACTCAGTAAACAATGAGATAGAAGTAAGCGTTTGCCGCATTGCCATTGCAGTCAGAGGTCTCCACTTGCACAGTGTTGGACGAAAGTGGGATAGCTCCTATGCACGACGCCCTGCCGCCCGCCTGGATAATATATGTGACCGTCGCACTGTAGAACCGGTCGTCCACCTCATAGCCGAAGGCGAAGTCCCAAAAGCCAGATCCAGACGGGTCTTCGGTGAAGTTAATGCCGCAGGGCGGAGTTGTGGCAGCCGCTCCTGTAAGCGCCGAATTGAAGCATCTATCGATTTTGTAGGGTGGGAATATGGCGTTTACGGCGACCATCGCCTTGACAGCGCCGCCGCCCGCTCGCGGCTGTTCTATACTGCCGTCCTGGTCGATGGTTACTGTACCGCCAGTGTCGGTTGACGCTTCCGCCGGCAGGATCGTGAAGCGGTTCAGGCAGCAGCCCGGCACTGAGTTTGGCGGATATTGCCAAATACTGAAGGAATTGGCGGGGACCCCAAAGCCTCCCGCCACTGAAGCCGTGTACGTAAACCAGGTGTTGGGAACTCCTTTTGCACCCCTGCCCACTAAAGAGTAGCCACCGTTGGCTTGAGTGGTGTCGTTTCCCGGGTCCACGCGGATAACCATATTGTTGTTATTGCCCAGGTCGAGGGCTTGCGCTGGCGTTGTCGTGCCCAATCCCACCTGGCCGGAGCTGGATTGAAACAGCACCGAGTTGCGCAGGGTAGTCGCGTTCGCCCACAAGGGAAAGAAATTGGTTTTGCCGCCATTGGTTTTTACCGTTTTCAGGATCAGTGGATCCTGTGCGGCTTCGGAACCGGCTGACCCCGAAGCCTGACTGCTTGCGACCGAAGCATCGCTCGTGGAGTTCGCCCGCACAAAAGCCGAAGGTGGCAGCCCGCCGACGGTTTCGGCGTCTGCGGCCTTGAGCGCATAGGGCACGCTCAACAACAGGATGCGCGGCTGCTCGCTTCCACTGTTGATGCTTACTCCCAGCCATCGCGCCTCGCCGGAACTGAACAAATCCAGCGGCAGCCCTTGCGGCTTGGTCGCCCCCAGTTGAATTGTGTAGTTGCCTTTTGCGTTCGCCTGGATAT
>Ga0209698_10003305_pt1 | contig 18040 bp, 14 predicted proteins | sample LitLauG_LLR_2012_FD_187203 | JGI IMG/M metagenome (GOLD analysis project Ga0209698, IMG submission 187203) | Freshwater sediment microbial communities from Pennsylvania, USA - Little Laurel Run_MetaG_LLR_2012 (SPAdes) (version 2) | ecosystem: Environmental > Aquatic > Freshwater > Creek >...
CTGTCTGAATTAGCCGACAATCTCGCCAGAGCCGAGCGTTACCTCGCCCGCTTCGCGCACGACGGCGTCCTCAACCAGATCGCGGGAAAGCCCTGCCCGACCGCTTCCGGCGAGACCCTCGAGACGCTCTCGCCTGTCCATCTCAAGCCGCTCGCCAGGGTCGCCAAAGGGGGGGCCGCCGATATCGACCGCGCCGCGCAGGCCGCCAAGGCGTCGTTTCCCGCCTGGGCGGCGCTGCCGGGCGACGCACGGCGCGCGCTGTTGCACAAAATCGCCGATGGCGTCGTGCGGCGGGCCGAGGAGATCGCTATCGTCGAATGCATGGATACAGGCCAGAGCCTAAACTTTATGGCGAAGGCCGCATTGCGCGGCGCCGAGAACTTCCGCTTCTTTGCCGACCTGGCCTCGCAGGCGCGCGACGGACAATCGCTGCGCGGGCCCAGCCAGTTGAACGTCACCTCGCGCGTACCCATCGGACCCGTGGGCGTCATCACGCCGTGGAACACGCCGTTCATGCTCTCCACATGGAAGATCGCACCCGCGCTCGCCGCTGGCTGCACGCTGGTTCACAAGCCCGCCGAATTCTCGCCGCTGACGGCGCGGCTTTTGGTTGAAATCGCCGAGGAAGCCGGATTGCCTCCGGGCGTGTGGAACCTCGTCAATGGTCTGGGCGAGGAGGCGGGCAAAGCGCTGACCGAACATCCCGACATCAAGGCGATCGGCTTTGTCGGCGAGAGCCGCACCGGCTCGATGATCATGCGGCAGGGCGCGGAGACGCTGAAGCGCCTGCATTTCGAGCTTGGCGGCAAGAACCCGATCATCGTGTTCGCCGACGCCGACCTTGATCGCGCCGCCGACGCGGCTGTGTTCATGATCTATTCGCTAAACGGCGAACGCTGCACGTCGTCGTCGCGATTGTTGGTGGAATCCGCCGCCGAAGGCGCGCTGAAGACGCTCGCCGACGCGGGCCAGGCCGGCGGACTCGATTTCGCCTTCGAGGATATTCGCTTCGAGCCGCCGATCCCGGCGCCCGAGAAGATCATCTGCGTCGGCGTCAACTATCCCGACCGCAACGAGGAATACAGGGACGCGCAACCCGCGCCCGCTTATCCTTCGCTGTTCGTGCGCTTTCCTGGCTCCTTCGTCGGACATGACGCGCCGCTGGTTCGACCTTCGGTTTCCAACCAACTCGACTATGAGGGCGAAGTGGCGCTCATCATCGGCAAGGCGGGTCGGCATATATCCGAAGCGCGAGCGCTGGACCATGTCGCGGCGGTCACGCTCGCCAACGACGGTTCGGTGCGCGACTGGATCCGGCACGGGAAGTTCAACGTCACGCAGGGCAAGAATTTTGACAACAGCGGTTCGCTCGGCCCCTGGCTCATTCCCTTCGTTGAGGACGCTCAGATCGCCGACATTGAACTGACGACGCGGGTGAATGGCGAGGTCAGGCAGAAAGACCGCACCTCTCGCATGATCTTCCCGTTCCGCCGTCTTCTTGCCTATATCTCCACCTTTACGACGCTGACGCCCGGCGACATCATCCTGACGGGAACGCCTACGGGATCGGGCGCGCGGCTCGACCCGCCCAAATATCTGGTCCCCGGCGACGTCGTTGAGATCGAGGCCGGTGGTTTGGGCGTACTCAGCAACGGGATCGTCGATGAGGCGCGCGCGTGAGCCCGCAAGAAGTGGACGCGACGGCCCTTCGATTGTTTGAAGCCGAAAGATCAGGCGTGCAGACCGGCCTCATCAGCCTCGCCCACCCGCAAGCGGGCATGGACGACGCCTATCGCATTCAGGCGGCCTTTGTGGCGCGCAAGATGGCAGCGGGACGGACGCGGATCGGTTGGAAGATCGGCCTGACCTCACGCGCCATGCAATCGGCGCTCAATATCGACATTCCTGATTCCGGCGTGCTGCTCGACGACATGCTGTTCGCCAACGGGGCGACGATCCCGCGCGGGCGCTTCATCCAGCCGCGCGTGGCGGCTGAGATCGCTTTGGTGATGAAGACGCCGTTGCAGGGGTCGGAGATCGGCGTCGCCGACGTGCTGGCGGCGACGGATTATCTCCTACCCTCGCTCGAAATTCTCGACACCAGAATCCTGCGAGTCGATCCCGAAACGCGCAGAGCCCGCACCCTCGTCGACACCGTCTCGGACAATGCCGCGAATGCGGGAATCGTCTTGGGCGACTTCAAGCTCGATCCCGCCGCGTCGGATTTACGCTGGATGGGCGCCATCGTGTTGCGCGACGGTGTCGTGGAAGAGACAGGGCTCGGCGCCGGCGTCCTCAACCATCCTGCGGCGGGCGTGGCGTGGCTCGCCAATCGGCTGGCCCTCTACGGACAGAGCCTCGCGGCCGGAGACATCGTGCTGTCCGGTTCTTTCATCCGACCCCTCGAAGCGCTGCCCGGTTCAACCATCCTTGCCGATTTCGGTCCGCACGGAATCGTGCAGGTGCATTTCTAGGCGGGCCGGAGCGGACGGAAGAAGGCGCGAATTTCCGCAGCGAGCTGTTCGGGCTGCTCCATCGCGGCGAAATGACCGCCTGCCGACATTTTCGTCCACCGCCTGACGTCATAAGTGCGCTCGGCCAGCGAGCGGGGCGGCAGAACTATTTCTGATGGAAACTCGGCGTAACCCATCGGGACCTCGATCCTCGCCCCCGAATGGATCGGCCAGGTCGAATGGCGGCGGTCGTAGTAAGGCCAGAACGACGAATTGATCGCGCCCGTCGCCCAATAGATCATGATGTTCGTCAGCATCGCGTCCTTCGAGAACGCCCGTTCAACCTCGCCGCCGCAATCGCTCCATGCGCGGAATTTCTCGACGATCCAGGCGGCCAGGCCCACGGGCGAATCCGTCAGCCCATAGGCGAGCGTCTGCGGCCTGGTGCCCTGAATCCATTGATAGCCGGTCTCCTCCTTCTGCCAGTAAGCCAGCGCCTCGAAATAGGCGCGCTCCTGCGCTGTCGGCTCGTCGACGGCTTTGGGATCACGACCGACGGGCAGGAAATTGAGATGGATTCCAATCAGGTTTTCAGGATACGCGAAGCCCAGATAACTGGTGATGAAGCCGCCCCAATCGCCGCCCTGCGCGCCGAACCTCTCGTAGCCGAGCGCGTCGCGCATCAGCTTGGCCAGCACATCCGCCATGCCCGTGAGACCGATTCGGCGCTGGTTTTCATGAAACGAGAAGCCGTAGCCGGGCAACGAAGGCGACACCACCGTGAAGGCGTCGGCGGGATCGCAGCCAAAGCGCGCGGGGTCGGTCAGCATCGGGATCAGACGCTGGAACTCAACGATGGAGCCCGGCCAACCATGCGAGAGCAACAGCGGCATGGGCTTGTGCCCAACGCCCTTCTCGTGCAGGAAATGAATGTCGAGGCCGTCGATCTCGCATTTGAAATGCGAGAGGACGTTCAACTCGCGCTCCTGCGCGCGCCAATCATAGCCGTCGCGCCAATAGTTGATGAAGGTTTTCATATAGGCGAGGCTGGCGCCGTAGCTCCACGGCGCCTCGGGCGCTTCGTCTGGCCAGCGCACTCGCGACAAGCGGGCGCGCAGGTCCGTCAGCACCGCCTCGGGAACAGCGATTTCGTAGGGTTTTATTTCAAAGGCGCTCAAGGCGGGCTCCCCTTGCGTGGTCATCTGGCGAGAAAGCCGCCGTCTACGACGATCGTGTGGCCGGTCATGAAAGACGAAGCCGGCGAGGCGAGCAACAGGATGGCGCCCACGACCTCGTCCACGCGGCCTAGTCGCCCCAGCGGCGTCGCTTTTTCGATCCCGGCGCGTCCCTCCGGCGTCGCGGTCGCGCGTTTCAGGAACGGCGTCTGGATATAGCCCGGCGCAAGCGCGTTCACCCGCACGCCAAGGTCCGCCCATTCGAGCGCCAGCGCACGCGTCATGTTGACCACCGCGCCCTTCGACGTCTGGTAGGAGATATTGGGGTAGAGCCCGCCCGAAAACCCCAGCATCGACGCGATATTGACGATGGCGCCGCCGCGCGTCATGCCGCGCGCCGCAGCGCGGGCGCATAGAAACGATCCCGTCACGTTGACGTCCTGGACCCGCCGCCAATCGGCGAGCGCAAGCTCCAGCGCGGGACGCCGGATCGAAATGCCGGCGCTGTTGATAAGAACATCGACGCCCCCCTCCTGCGCGAGTCCGGCGAACACCTGCTCGACGGCGCGCTCGTCGGCGACGTCGAGCCGCGCAGGCCGCGCTTGCCCGCCTCGGCCCGCGATCACGACGCTGGCGGCCTCGGCGGCGGAATAGTCGATATCGGCGAGAACGACGCGCGCTCCCACGGCGGCCAAAGCCTGCGCCGCCGCGCGGCCAATGCCGCTGCCGGCCCCGGTGACCAACGCGGCCTTGCCGTCCAGGCGAAACGCCGCCAGCGGGTCCAGCGGCCTGCATTCGTCCTCCACGCGCGCCTCCCGTCATCATTGCGAGCCGAGGCTATGCCGGCGGTTCCGGCAGGGCTAGCGAGACCCCGCGCGGAAGCCTCAGATTTCACCAAATGAAACCTTGCGGCTATGATCCAGCCCCTGGAAGGAGGACACGGGTTTGTGGGAGGGGAAGGTCAAGTCGATCCGGGCGCTGGAGCGGGCGCTCGACGTGCTCCAGGTCTTGCAGGAGTCCCGGGCCATGGAGCTGAAGGACTTGCATCAGGCCACCGGCCTGCCCAAGGCGACCCTATTGCGCGTGCTGACGACGTTGCAAAGCCGTGGCCTCGTCTGGCGCCGGATGGCGGACAAGGCGTTCCTGCCCAGCGTCGCCTGGCGGCTGCGGGCGCACCCGGTCGATGATGAAACGCGCCTCGTCGAAGTCGCCTCGCCCATCCTCGAAACCCTCTGCCGCCGTGTGAGCTGGCCTTCGGTGCTGGCCGCGCCGAGGCTCGATTCCATGGAAGTCATCGAGACCAACAGCCCCGTCTCGATGGTCTCGCATATTCCGCTGGGCCCCGTCGGCCTGCGCGTCAACATGCTGCGCTCGGCGACGGGCGCGGCTTATCTTGCCTATTGCAGCGAAGGCGAACGCGGCGCGATCCTCGCGCGCCTGCGGTCCAGCGGGCGACCCGGCGACGCGGTGGCGCGCGACGAGAGATGGGTGGCGAGGCGGCTCCAGCAGGTGCGCGAAAGCGGCTACGGATTTCGCGACGCCTCGTTTGGCGGACACTTCGACAAGACGCGCCGCGAATTTGACGACGGGCGCGACTCCATCGCCACGCCCATACTTGTCGGCGACCGCGTGATCGGCTGCGTCAATCTCACCTGGACGGCGCGCTTCGCCGATGTCGCCGCTATCGCGCGCAAGCACCTCGCCGCCTTGCGCGAGGCCACCGACAAGATCGCCCGCGCCATGAACGAGGATCGGGCCTAGACTGCGTTTCATAGAGTGAAACGACCCTGCTTGGCGCTTTTCACGCTTCGCCCGCGCAGGCATTTTGGGAACAGGATTTCGACGCCACGCAGAGGGCGCAACGGGAGGACAGATATGACGAGCGCGGTTCGTTTCCCCAGCCCCTACGAGACCCCGGCGCCCGCCGGCGCCGAAGGTTGGTCGAGCCTGTTTCCCTATTATCTGACCTTTCAGGACAACCTGCGCCCTTACGAAGACAGCCGCTTCTGGTTCTGCAACGCACAGCATTGGCCGACGCCGTTCAAACCGTTCGACGCGATTCAGGTCGAATTCGCCTGCAAGTGCCTGGGCCAATACAACACCCGCCACCTCATGGTGCCGCCCGCCAATGGCATCGATTACCGCATCCACAACGGCTACCTCTACATGCACCCCGTCGCCGTGTCCCCGGAGTTGATCGGCGACCGCGTGCCGTTGTTTCTCGACCGCGCCGGCTATTATTTCCAGAACTGGAGTTCGCTGCTCAAGAACTGGCGCGTCAAAGTCGCCGCCGTTACGCGCGAGATGGAGACGCTGACCTTCGAGGCGCTGCCCGATCACGTGCCGCGCGAATGGGTGATTGACGGCAAGGGCCTCGACAATACGACAGACCTGTTGGAGAATTTTGATCGCGCGATCCAACTCAACTATCGCGCGTGGCAATATCATTTCGAGTTCCTCAATCTCGGCTACGCCGCCTATCTCGATTTTTTCACGTTCATGAAAGAGCAATTCCCGACCATGCCCGATCAGGCGATTGCGCGCATGGTTCAGGGCGTCGATTCCGATCTCTTCCGACCCGACGACGAATTGAAGAAGCTCGCTCTGCTCGCGGTCTCGCTTGGCCTCGACGAGCTGTTGTTGAACGGCTCGGTGGACGACGCGCTGGCTGCCATTGCGAAAGCGCCCAACGGCGAGAAATGGCTGAAGGCGTGGCGTGAGGCGCAAGACCCCTGGTTCAACTTCACCTCCGGCAACGGTTTTTATTCCTCCGACAAATATTGGCGCGAGCATCTCGATATCCCGTTTGGCTATCTGCGCGATTACGCCAAGCGCGCCCGGCGCGGCGAGACCATCGAGCGCCCGACGGCGGCAGTGGCGGCGGAGCGTGAGCGCATCACGCAGGAATATTCGGAGTTGATGGGCGAAGAAGCGCGTTCCACCTTCGAGCAGAAGATCGGTCTCGCCCGCACTGTGTTTCCTTATGTCGAGGACCACAATTTCTATATCGAACATTGGTTCATGGGCGCGTTCTGGCGCAAAATGCGCGAACTCAGCCGCATGCTGATGAACCAGGGTTTCTGGAAGAACGCCGACGATATGTTCTTACTCAACCGCAATGAGGTTCGTGACGCGTTGTTCGACTACGGCAGCGCGTGGGGCGTCGGCGGCCGGCCGACCGGGCCGACTCATTGGCCTCAGGAGATCGAACGCCGCCGCGCCATCTACGCCGCGCTCTGCACGCAGCCGCCGCAACAGGCGTTCAACGAACCACCCGAAGCCATCACCGAACCGTTCACGATCATGCTGTTCGGCATCACGACCAAACAGGTCAAATCCTGGCTGGCGGGCGCTGACAATGCGGGCGCCCTGAGCGGCGTGGCGGCCTCGCCTGGTCAGGCGGAGGGGTTGGCGCGGGTGATCCGCTCGGCCGACGATCTCGACACGGTGCAGGAGGGCGAAATCCTGGTGGCGCCGATTACCGCGCCAAGCTGGGCGCCAGTGTTCGGCAAGATTCGCGCGGCGGTCACCGACATCGGCGGCATGATGTCCCACGCCGCCATCGTCTGCCGCGAATACGGCCTGCCCGCCGTCACCGCGACAGGCTCGGGCAGCAAGCGAATCAAGACCGGACAGAGGATCAGGGTTGACGGCTCGACCGGCGAAGTGACGATCCTGAACTGAGAGGCGAAAAGTGGACCTGGGATTGACCGACAAAGTCGTCATCGTCACCGGCGCAGGCGCAGGGCTGGGGCGCGCGTTCTCGCTCGCCTTCGCCAAGGCGGGGGCGCGGGTCGCCGTAGCCGACCTGAATCTAGAGGCTGCGCAGGAGACGGCGGGGCTGATCGCTTCGGCTGGCGGCGTCGCCCACGCGCTACGCGTTGACGTCTCCAACGAAGGCTCGACAAAGGCGATGGCGGATGAGACGCAGGGCGCTTTGGGCGCCATCGACGCTTTGGTCAACAACGCAGGGATCTATGCAACCCTGAAACGCCAACCCTTCTTCGAGATTACGGTTGAGGAATGGGACCGCGTCATGGCGGTGAATTTGCGTGGGCCGTTCCTTTGCGCCAAGGCCGCGCATCCCTATCTTCGGTTGCGCAGGGGAAAGATCGTCAATGTTTCTTCCGCCACTGTGATGAGCGGCTCGCCGCTGTGGATGCATTATGTCGCCTCCAAGGGCGGCGTCATCGCGATGACGCGGGTGATGGCGCGCGAGTTGGGGCCTGAGAACATCAACGTCAACGCGCTGGCGCCTGGCTTCACGCTGACCGACGCAAGCCTCGGCATGATGGAGAACGCGGCGAGCTACGGCGTCGAGCGCGGCGCTATCAAGCGCGCGGCGACCCCGCAGGACATGGTTGGCGCCGCGCTATGGCTCTGTTCGCCGCTCTCCGAATTCATGACCGGCCAGACGCTGATTATCGACGGCGGAAGGCAGTTTCTATGAGCGCGCCACTCAACTATCGCGGCCTCATCCTCGATTTCGGCGCGGTCATCACCAAGCTGCCGTTCGAGACGCTGGACGTCGTCGAGGACAGTTTTGGCCTGAAACGCGGCTCGCTCGACTGGCGCGGCCCCATCGAGCCCGAGCGCGATCCGCTGTGGCGCGACGTCGTCGCCGGCATCATTTCGGAGCGCGACTACTGGCCGATCCGTGCGCGCGAAATCAGCGAACCGCGCGGCGAAACCTGGACGGCGGCGGACCTGTTCGTCCGCATCGTCGAGTTCAACGGCGAGGCGTGGTTGCGTTCCGAAATGCTGGCGATCATTCAGGAGGCGCGGGCGCGAGGCGCGCGTGTCGCGATCCTCTCCAACGAACTGGAATTGTTCATCGGCAAAACATGGATCGAAAAATTTTCCGTTTTCAAGATGGTGGATGCGCTGATCGACGCCACCACGACCCATATCTTCAAACCCGATCCCCGGTCCTACCAACTGGCGCTCGACGCGCTCGGCATGCAGGCGGGAGAGGCTTTGTTCGTCGACGACCAACCGCGCAATGTCGAGGGCGCGCGCGCCGCTGGCCTTACCGCGCTCCCCTTCGACATCGCGCATGTCGATGCTTCGCTTGCGTCCGTGCGGGAAGCGTTGGGACTGCCGCCCTCGATCAGATAAGGTCGAGCATCAGCGTGGCGCAGGTTTGCGGCAGTTCTTCCTCCGCCATGCGGCGTCCCGCCTCGGTCTCGAACAGATCGAACTTGGTCGCCTGACGTTTGGCGTATTGTCCCGGATTTAGCTTGAACCACTCGCAGGCCACCGAAATGCCGGTGACGGAGAAGCGCCACAATTTGTCGGCGTCGCGCACGAGACGGTCGTTGAGCGATTTGGGATAGGGCCGCGTATCGTGTCCGTCGATGATCTCGCACACCGCCTCGATGGTCGCCTCCGGCCAGCCCTGGGGTTTGAGCAGATCGCGCGATAGCCGGACGCCTTCGGTCTCGTGCAGGAAGCGCACGTCGGACTGCATCATGTTGGGGCCGAAGCCCTTCTCGATGATGTCCTTCATGTCGATCGACCACCAACCAATGTCGTGCAGGATGATCGCCAGCGACACGATATCCCTGTCCGCATCGGGGTGGATGTCGAGCAGTTTGACTGCATAGGCGTAGGACAGGGGAATATGCACGTCGTTCTTGCGCGCGCGCATGTAGGGCTCGGCGGCGCGCCATACCGCGTCGTAGCGCCCGCCCTGACGCAAGTTGGCCGTCATATTCCCCTCCCTTTCAACCCAGAATGGTCACTTCGCCCGTCCCGCCATCGACCCGCAGCCTTTGGCCGGTCTTGATGAGCGAACTGGCGTTTCCGGTGCCGGTGACGGCGGGCAGGCCATATTCGCGACAGACGATGGCGGCGTGGGACATCATGCCGCCGATGTCGGTGACGGTGGCGCGGATGCGGCCGAACACCGGCGCCCAACTGGGCGCGGTGACGGGGGTGACGAGAATTTCGCCCTCCTGCACCTGGCCGAGTTCGTCGGGCGAGCGAATGACGCGCGCAAGGCCCTCGACCACGCCGGGCGAGGCCGCCATGCCCGTCAGCGAAGTGGCGTTGGCGGCGCCCTTCAACCAGCCATTGACGCTGTCGGACGTGATGCCCCACAGCATGATGGTGAACGGCTCGGTGATGACCTCGGGCGGGGCGTTCAGCGCCGGTTGCGGGCGTTGCGTCGCCAGAGCATCAACGATCTTTCGGCGACGCTCAACCTCCGCCGGCCAATAGTGCGGCCCCATGCATTCCGCGCCCACCGCCCAACCGTTGCAATAGTCGAACAATGCGTCGCGAACCTCCTGCCGCGACAGATAAAACATATCGCTCGCCTTCGGCCAGAACCCCTGTTTTTGCAGAAGCTGGCCAAGTTCGCGCATCTTGCGCCAGAACACGCACATCGACCAGTGCTCGATGTAAAAGTTGTGGTTCTCGACATAGGGGAACACGACGCGCGCCAGCCCCAGCTTGCCCTCGAAAGCCGCCTTAGCGTCGCCGTCGAGCAACTCCGCATATTCGGCTGTGATGCGGTCGCGCTCTTTGGCGATGGCCTCTGTCGGCCGGTCGATGACCTTGCCGGCTTGCAGGGCGCCGATATAATCGCGGATATAGCCCATCGGAATGTCGAGGTGCTCGATCCAGTATTTGTCGTCGGAATAAAAGCCATTGCCCGAGGTAAAGTTGAACCACGGATATTGCGCAGCCTTCCACGCCTTCAACCATTCCTCGCCGGCGGGGCTCTTGCTCAATGCCGCCAACGCCTCTTCGACGCCGCCCTTCCTCACCGCATCGGCGATTCCGAGCTTCACCGCCAGCTTGGCGAGCGTCTTCAATTCGTCGTCGGGACGGAACAGATCGACGTCGACGCCCTGCACCATCTGGGCGATGGCCTGATCGGGAATCGTCGGGAATTGTCCCTTGAGGAAACCGAAGAAGTCGAGATAGGCGGCATAGCCCAGATTCAGGAACTCGAAGTGATATTGCCAGGTCTTGTAGAGTAGCTGGATCGCCTTGTCGTAAGTCTCCATCAACGCGTAGGTGTTGTCGAGGCCGACGCCCCCCGTCACCCAATCGAGCGGCACCATCTCGGGCAATTCCGCGAAATTCAGCGCCTCCATCTCATCGATGGTCGCCTTGACCTTGACGTGCCAATTTTCAATCAGCGAAGGCCAGTTCTGGAAATAATGCCCGGCGCGCTGCATGAAATGCGGCACGCGGTCGCCGATCTTCTCAGGCGCCACGGCGACGGGGCTCATGTAGACGTAGCCGTTGAGGATGCGATAATCGATGCCGTTGGCGGGCGGCACCAGATAGTGCCTTGTGTTGTATTGGCCCAGGCATTTGACGGCGAATTCGACCGTCACAGTATCGAAGGGTTTGAACGGGTTGGGCCAATGCTGGCTGTCGCAGAACCAGAACTTGGCCTCCTCCTTGTCGCGCTGCGAATCCAGAAATCGCAGGTAATAGGGATACAGCTTCTCCCAGCCTTCAGCGCCCTCAGGCGCCTTCAGCGAATAGGGGCTTGGAAACCTCAGATGTGCGGTCATGGCGTGTCCTCCCAGACTTAAATTTGTTTGTTGGCGTTCGCGTTGATCGGCGTCAGCAAGGCGCCCAGGACGCCCTCGATCCCGGTCGAAAAGCTGCCGGGCGCGGCTTTCGGTTTGCGGCTCCAGATGGTTTCGGGGCGCGATTGCAGCGCGACTACGCCGTCGTCCTCGGGCAGGTCGCGATCAATCGCCCATTCGACATCCTGCGGCCCACCCATCATGCGCTCCAGCGATTTGGCGAGTTTGGCGACCGCGAGCACCTGCGCATCGCTCAGCGACGACAACGTGCGCCGCTCCGGTTCGATCACGCGCTCAACAGTCTTGCGCGCCTGCCGATCCGCCACCAGCTCAAAATCCTTTTCGACCACGCGCCGTTTGGCGATGGTCATCATCACCTTCTCGACGGCAAAATTGTCAGGCGTGATCTCGCCCGAAACGACGGGTTCGCCCAGTCCGAACGCGGAATCGATGACGATCTTGGTGCGGTCGCCGGTGATCGGGTCCAGGGTCATCGCGACACCGGCGGCGTAGGCGTCAACCATCTTCTGCACGCCCACCGACATCAGCACGTCGGTCGCGCCGATGTTGTTCTTCGCGCGGTAGGAAATCGCGCGGGCGTTGAACAGGCTCGCCCAACAAGCTTTCACTTTGTCCACGACCTCGTCAGCGCCGACGACCCACAAATAAGTGTCCTGCTGACCTGCGAAACTCGCGTCCGGCATATCCTCCGCCGTCGCCGACGAGCGCACGGCGACAGGCAGATCGCCGCCCGCCGACATCGCGAGATAAGCCGAGCGAATCGCGGCCTCCACATCGGGCGGCGTCGCGCTCGCCGCGATCATTTCGCGCACACGCAGAGCGTCGCGCGCCTCGTCATCGACCTTCTCAACACTGATGGCGTCGATGATTTCGGCGATGCGCGCTGCGAGACCTCCTTCCCCGAGATGCCGGACATAAGCGTCCGTCGTCACTGCGAAGCCCGGCGGCACGCGCACGCCTGCCTTGATCATGCGCGCCAGCGACGAACATTTGCCGCCCATGCGGACATGATCGGCGTCGCTCGCCTCAGCGAAGCTCACGATATACGGGCTTGGCGGCGCTTCGCTCATAGACGTTCCCTCCCAAGTTTCGTGCTTCGTTCAGGCGGCGTGCGCCTTGGCGGGTCGATCCCATGTCACCAACAAGGCTTTTGGCGAGCGGAACGAAACGATCCGCATGAATTCAAACGGCTGATCCGCGACCAGCTTCAGACCCGGCAGACGACGGCCGAGTTCCTGCAACGCGATGGAAAGCTCCAGCCGCGCGAGCTGGCGCCCGACGCAATTGTGGATGCCAAAACCGAACGACATATGTTGATCGGCGTTGGTGCGGTTAACGTCAAAACTCTCGCCATCCGCAAACACGGCCTCGTCGCGATTGGCGGAGCCTTGCAGCAACAGAATGTTGGCGCCCCTGGGAATCTTGACGCCGCGAATCTCCGTATCGGCCAATGCGCGCCGGCGCCAGACAATCACCGAAGGGGCGAAGCGCAAGCATTCGTCGACGGCGTTCATCGCGAGGCTGGGGTCGGCGACGAGACGATCCCATTCTGCGGGGCGCTTCAGCAATTCGCGCAAGCTGTTCGACATCAGGTTGGTCGTCGTTTCGTGACCTGCGAACAGGATGCTGTAGAGCACGCCCGCGATCTCGTCATCGTCGATGGGATCGCCCGCCTGCTGCAAGCGCACGAGGTCGCCGGGCAAATCGTCGGTGGCGTTCTCGTGCCGTTTGCGCACGATCTCGCGGCAATAGCGCCAATATTCAACCATCGCGTGCGCGTGGGGAATCTGCGCCTCGTCGGAAAGTTCGCCCCAGGTCAGCAGCGCGCGGCTCGCGCCCCAGGCCTTGACCCTGGCGACGTCCTCGTCGGGAACGCCAACCAACCGGAATAGCGCCAGCGCGGGCACGTCGTAAGCGAATTCCTTGTGGAAGTCGACCTCGCCCCTCGCCTCGAAGGCGTCAATCGCGGTCGCGACGATCTCGCGAATTTGCGGCTCGATGGCCTGAAACCGCTTGGGGCCGAAACAACGATGAAGGGCGCGGCGGATGCGGGTGTGATCGGGAGGAATGCGCGCAGAGAGGCCGGAATAAGCAGTGAAGCCGCCCTCGCGCATGACGCGGCGCGCGTCTTCGCCGAAGGGGCGAACGGGGGCCTGCGCGTTCTCGGAGGAAAATGTCTGCCAGTTCTCGAAGACCGCCTTCACATCGTCGTGGCGCGAGACCACGTAATAGCCGAGCTTTTCGGCGTAAAAGACCGGCTCGTTGGTCCGCGCCCATTGGTAGAACGGAAACGGATCGGCGAGGTCGAAAGGCTTGAAGTCCTCAGACGCGTTGGAAAACGGGCATTGCCCCGCGCTAAGCGATGTCGCCGTCATGCTGTCCTCCCCTGGCCGCGCAGGCCCGTTTGTCTCTATCTCATCCCAACGCCGCAAATTCGCAAGTCGGAAGAAAGGCGACCCTCAATGACGCGCCCGCATCTCCAATCGCAGTCCGGGCCGCTCAAACACGATTTCGCCGAGGTCCTTGCGACCCGCAAGCTCCTCGACCAGCTTCATCAAAGGACGCGCGTTCGGATCATAGCCCAGTTTCGCTGGCCCCGCCGCCAGCATGGCGTCGACCTGCTCGGGCGGCATCGTCGCGCGCAGTAGGAACTCTTCGTCGGAGAGCCCCCGGCCGAACTTGGCGCGCAATTCCGAAAGCGGCGCCATGCCGGGTTCATTCTGCAATTCTTTTGCGCGCGCGCTCGCGTTAACCTTGTCCAGCACGTTGGCGTCGAGCGGCGCGGCGGGCGCACCGAAGCGGCCGAGCGCGTAGCGGATGACTTCGTCGGGCAGACGCGAATAACGCTCGCCGGCAATCACGTTCATCACCGCCTGCGCGCCCACCACCTGCGAGAACGGCGTAACCATGATGGGATAACCCAGTTCTGCGCGCACGCGTTCGACCTCCTCCAGCGCCGGGGCGAGCAATTCCGGGCGTTTCATCTCGGCGAGTTGTCGCTTGAGGGTCGTCAGCATGCCGCCCGGCATCTGATGCCGGAAATAGCTGCGGTCGAATTCCTGCGGGCGGCCCGGCTCCAGACCTTCTGCGCTCGCCAGCGCGGCGAAATACGCACTCATTTCGCCCAGCGCCGCGTCGTCGACATCAACCTTGTGGCCGAGGTCGCGCAGGTTCGCCACGATCTGCTCGGCGGGCGGCTGCGACGTCCCGTTGGCGAGCGGGCGCACCGCAACATGCAAACGCGAAACGCCGCATTCGGCGCCCGCCAGATAGGAAAACGGCGCAAGGCCGATGTTGCAATGTGAGTGAAGCTCCAGCGCCGCCGCGCCCAGCGCCGCCTTCAATGCAGGCAGCAGGGTCCGGGAGCGCTCGGGCGTCAGCAGACCGCCGGGGTCCTTCAGATAGAGCGCGTCGAATTCGCCGGAGGCCGCCAGCCGCTGCGTCTTTTCGGCGAAGAAGGCGTCGTCGTGCAGCGGGCTAACTGTGAACGTCAGCGCGGCGACGACCTCAGGCACGCCCGTCTTGCGCGTCAATTTGGCGACGCCGATCATCGCCTTCGCATCGTTCATCGGGTCCATGACGGCGAAGCGGCGGATGCCGGCGCGGGCGAGCGCGTGGAACGAAAGCTCCATCAACTCCGGGCTCGCCAGCTCCCACGAGATGAAGCGCATACCCGTGGTCAGGAAGCTCAGCGGCGTTCGCGGCATGGCGGCGCGGACCAGGCGAACCCGCTCCCACGGATTTTCCTTCAGATAGCGCACCGCCACCGCCATATGGGTCGAGGTGATGAAATCTACGGCATGGAAGCCGACGCGATCAACCGTTGGCGCAATCGCCGCCATCATCGCGGTGTTGAGGCCCGTGGCGCCCCACAGGCTCTGATTGCCGTCGCGCATCGTCGTGTCGATCAGCGCGATCTCAGCCATGCGGGGGCCGCCTGATCCGCGCGAGTACGCTTCCCCGTTCGACGGCCTCTCCGTCTTCGGCGACGACCTCGACGATCTCGCCAGCGACCTCGGCGGAAATCGAATTCATCAGTTTCATCACTTCGACGATGCCGATGACGCTGTTGGGCTCGACTTTGCCGCCGACCTCGACGAAGGGCGCCGCGCCGGGTTTTGGCGCGCGATAGAACACGCCGGGCATGGGCGCCTTGACCTCATAAAGGCCGCTGGCGACCGCCGGCGCAGGCGCAGGCTCTGACGGCGGGAGCGGCGCGGCGCGCGCGGGTTCCGGCTTCGCCTCGGCGAGGGCGCCGCGACGCAGCGAGAGCTTGAAATCCGGGGTTTCGATCTTGAGTTCGTCGAAGTTGGAGGCGTCCAGAAGGTCCAGGATACGCCGCACGTCCTCAATGCTCAGTCGTTCGCTCACCTCAGCCTATCCTCGCCCGATACTCGTCCTTGCCGACGGCTTTCCTGGCCTGGACGCTAGAAGTTGGGCGTTGCGCTGACAATCGCACGCGCGCCCGCGTTCCACACAGTGAAATTTATGCGCGATCCTGACGCGATCACGTGCGCGTGGACCGACAGGCGCTGCGATAAAGCGAAAAAAGGTTGCAAAATGAAGAGACGGCGTATCCGCCTTGCGGGGTGCAACATGACGAAATTTCGCTTGGGCGCTCTCGAAATCAGCAGGGTCGAGGACTTCGTCGATCCCAAGGCGCCCATCAAATTTTTGCTGCCTGACCTCGGCGATGAAACGATATCGCAAAACCTCGATTGGCTCGCGCCGCGCTTTTACGACCCCAGCGACGGCTCGGTCGCGATCCATATTCAGTCCTGGTTGTTGCGCACGCGCCATCACACCATCCTGGTGGACGCCTGCGTCGGCAATCACAAGACCCGGCATTTTCCGCCGTTCCACATGCGCGACATCCCCTATCTCGACCGCTTGAAGCACGCGGGCGCCGGCCCCGATCAGATCGATTATGTGTTCTGCACGCATCTGCACAGCGACCACGTCGGTTGGAACACGCGGCTAGACAATGGCCGCTGGGTTCCGACGTTTCCCAACGCCAAATATCTGTTCTCCCGCGCCGACGTCGAGGCGCTCGATCCCCGGCGCGGCGCTCTGTCCGGTTGGGACGACGCCAGCGACGCGTTCCTCGACAGTGCGATTCCCGTCATCGAGTCCGGGCAGGCGCAGATTTTGGACGGCGAGCATCAGGTCGGCGACGGCATGACCATTCTGCCCGCTCCCGGTCATACGCCCGGCCATTGCTACCTGCGCGTTGAGGACAGCGGCGACAGCGGGTTGTTCACCGGCGACGCGCTGCACCATCCCGTGCAAATCGCCGCGCCCGAGGTCAACAGTTTTGCTTGCCTCGACGCCGATGCGGCCCGCGCAACATGCGTCAAAGTCCTGGAGGAATGTTGCGACCAGCATCGTCTGCTGATCCCCGGCCATTTCGCCCCACCGCATCAAGGCCGCATCGCCCGTATGGGTGACGGCTTTCGCTTCCTGCCGGGCGAAACCTTTTAGAGAGTCGGGCGCCCCAGGATCAGGTCAGCGGCGCGCTCGGCGATCATGATTGTCGGACCATTGGTGTTGCCGCCGGGCACGGTCGGCATGATCGGGGCGTCTACCACGCGCAGACCCTCGACGCGGCGCACACGCTATTGCGGATCGACCACCGATAGCGGCCCCGTCCCCATCGCGCAGGTCCCCACAGGATGATGGCCAACCTCTGCCGCCGCGCGCGCGATGAGATCGGCGAGCGGCTTTGTATTGTAGAAGCGCCGCACCCAGCGGATGCATTCTCGCGCTGTGGCGCGATCCCCTTGGGTCGATAGAAAATTGAGCCGAATGAGAGGGGAATCGCGCGGGTCGGCAGAGGCCAGGCGCACGTCGCCGCGGCTCTCGGGACAGTTGAGCGAAGGATAGCCCTCCAGCATGTGTTGCTGGCGTTCGCCGATCCCGGGAAACCAGATCTTCGCGTCCATGCGCACCGAATTGCAGAACAGCTGAATGTCTGGACGCTCCAGATCCGGCCGGCTACGCACGAAGGCGAGCGCCGTGAGCGCCTGCGTCGCGAAATCGCCCTTGCCCCACAAAGCCCATTGAAGAACCGACCACGCCACGCGGTCCCCACGTAGACGATTGAGGAACGTGATCAGCGCATTCATCAGATATTGGACATGGAAGACGACGTGTTCGGAGAGATTCTTGCCAACGCCCGGGGCGTCCAGCACCGGCTTCACGCCCATCTGCGACAGCTCGTCCGCCGGCCCGACGCCCGAGAGCATCAGCAATTGCGGGGAATTGTAGCTGCCCCCGCAGATCACAACTTCCCGCCGCGCCTTTGCTTGTCGTTCCGAGCCGCCCTGCGAATAGACGACGCCCGTCGCCCGGCCTTGCTCGAAGACGATGCGATGCGTAAGCGCCCTGATCTCGACGCGCAAATTGGAACGCTTCATCGCCGGCTTCAGGTAGACGCGCGAAGCGCTGGCGCGACTGCCGTTCTTGATCGTGAGATCGACGACGCCAAAGCCTTCGGGTTGAGACCCCGAGAAATCGCTGGTGACGGGCACGCCCACGTTCGCGGCGGTGTCGCGGATCAGGGGAAGGTTGAGGTTCGTGACATCGGTGGGGCTGACGCCGAGCGGGCCCGAGCCGCCATGATATTCACTCTCGCCGCGCCAGCTTCCCTCCGCTCGCTTGAAATACGGCAACACGTCGGCGTAGCTCCAGCCCACGCAGCCGGCCTGCCTCCAGAGGTCGTAGTCCCGGGGATTTCCGCGCACGTACAGCATACCGTTGATCGAGGACGAGCCTCCCAGCACCTTGCCGCGAGGCAACGATAGGCGCCGACCGTCGCAATGGGCCTCCGGTTGCGTCG
>Ga0209698_10003307_pt1 | contig 18036 bp, 14 predicted proteins | sample LitLauG_LLR_2012_FD_187203 | JGI IMG/M metagenome (GOLD analysis project Ga0209698, IMG submission 187203) | Freshwater sediment microbial communities from Pennsylvania, USA - Little Laurel Run_MetaG_LLR_2012 (SPAdes) (version 2) | ecosystem: Environmental > Aquatic > Freshwater > Creek >...
CGGAAACCGTGCAGCGTTTCATCGAACACATAAGTCGCGTCGGCGGTCCCCAGGAACTCGAACAGGTCGCGCGCGAAGGCCGCGTTGTCGCCCTTGCCGATGCCGTGGTTCTCCAGCGCGTCGGGGTCGGCGAGCACGACGATGCGGCGCGCGCCATCGCGAATTTCGCCCAGCAAAATTCCGTCCGGCGTCGCCAGGATCGGCTTCAGCTTCGCGCCTTGCGCAAGCTGCATCTTGCCTGACAATGTCAGCTTCAGGCTCAGCACATTGACGTCGAAACTCGCGGGCGCGTCTTTGCGCATGATCTTGGGCTTGGCGTCGAAACTGTAGAGCGCCGCGCTGGGCTCGCCTTCGTTCACCAGCTTTGCCGAGGCGATCCAGCCCTTGTGCAGGTCGTCGGGTTCGTATCGCCATTTGGGCAGGATCAGCAACGTGGTCCGGGCGGCTTTTGGCGCCGAATCGATCTCTTCCCCGCTCAACACATGGTCGGGCTCGGCGAGGATCAGCACGCCGTTGGCCCCCAGCCGCGCCGGCACGTCGCGCGTGGCCTGCACGACCTTGACCCCGGACGCCTTCAACGCCTGAAACAACGTGAAATAACCAACAGCCGATTTCGAATAGGAATTGGGTCCGGCAAGATCGCCCTGCGTCTCGCCGCCGCCGCCTCCGCTCAACAGCATTGAGGCGGCGAACAGGATCGCGACGGCGCCGGCGAGCGCCACCACCGCGCGGGGCGAGAACGCCGGGTTCGCGCTCATGCGGGCGCTCCCGCCAGCGCGTGGCGCAGGGTTTCGTATTGCCCCCGGCAACCCAGATAATCTTCGCGCGCCGCGAGCGCATCGCCGAAATGCGTCAGCTCGACGTCGCCGATGATGCGCGCAAACGCCTGCCGGGCGGCGCTCTCCAACGGCGCGCGGCGCAGGATTTCCCGACTGGTCAGCGAATCGGCGAAACTCACCTCCAGCCGCTCGCGCAATTCGGCGACCGCGCGCAACAACAGCACATGCATCGCTTCGGCGTAGCGTCCCTGCGCGGCCAGATCGTCGGCCTCGACCTGCGCAGCCGTCATGGAATCCGCCCGCGCCCCGGCGGCGGCGACGTCGTCCTGCGCAACGAGCTTGCGCGAGCGGTCGAACCCAGGAAGGCTGTCTTTCATGGCGAGGGCGATCATCGCCACGCCCGCGATGACGCCGCCCCACAGCAGCAGATTGCCGAGCCCATCGGGAAGTTTGAACCCCCAGTTCTCAGGCTCGGCCTTGACCGGCAAGTCCGTCTGCACGCCGCCGCCACGCAAGGCGCCCTGCACGGCCTGCGCAGGGTCAGGCTTCGCCGACGCCGGAAGCGTCAGCGCGATCATGGCCGCCAGAACCAAGCGCCCCCGCATGGGATCGAATCCATATTGGCAATGACGTACGGCATGGACGAAACGGCGCCTCAGCGCAACCTGTCGCCAAAGTTGCGCAAACGACATCGTTCGACCGATCGCCGCAAGTCCTCGCGCGGGAACGTTCGCCTCGCCCAACGCGTTCCCCCCGCGTGGACGGAGGCGAAAATGGGTTTCGACAAGAGGCTCACCGCGACCTACCGGATGCAGTTTCACAGAGGTTTCGGCTTCCAACAGGCGGCCCGGCGCGCCAGCTATTTGCGCGACCTCGGCGTCTCCCATCTCTACGCCTCGCCGATCATGAAAGCGACGCCCGGCTCGACCCATGGCTACGACGTGACCGATTTCGCAGTGGTCAACCCGGAATTGGGCGGGGAAGCGGGATTCCGCGACATGGCGGCGGCTTTGCGGGACGTCGGGATCGGCATCCTTCTCGACATCGTGCCCAACCACATGGCGGTCGGCGGCGCCGACAATCCCTATTGGCTGGACCTGCTGGAGAAGGGGCGGGAGAGCGAATGGTCCGATTTTTTCGACGTGGATTTCGACGCGCCCGGCCTCGAAGGCAAGATTCTCGCGCCCTTCCTGGGGGATTCCTACGCCAAAGTGTTGGACAGCGGCGATCTCGTCATCAGGCCGCGCGCCGACAGCGGCGCCTTCGCGGTGTTCTACAACGAACATTGTTTCCCGCTACGCGACGTCGATCAGCCAATGATCCGCGCCGAGGGCCCGCAGGCGTTGCAGGCGCCGGATCGTCTGCACGCTTTGCTGGAGGCTCAGCATTACCGGCTTGCGAGTTGGCGTATCGCCAACGACCAACTGAACTTCCGCCGCTTCTTTGAAATCACCACTCTGGCGGGAGTTCGTATCGAGCGGCGGAAGGTGTTCGAAAAAGTCCATGCCGTCCCGCTGAGATTCTATGCCGAGGGCCTGATCGACGGCCTGCGCGTCGATCACGTGGACGGCCTGGCTGATCCCGCCGGCTATTGCGAGCGGCTGCGGGGGGCGCTCGACGCCCGCCGCGAGGGCGGACGCGGCGACGCCTATGTCGTGGTCGAGAAAATTCTCGCCGACGAAGAGCCCCTTGCGCGCTGGCCGATCCAGGGCACGACGGGCTATGATTTCATGAACGAAGTGTCGGCGCTTGAGCATGATGAGACGGGCGCGGCGCCGCTGCGCGCGTTCTGGCGGGATTTGAGCGGACGCCCCGGCGCCTTCGACCCGGAGGAGGATGCGGCCCGCGCGGAATTGCTTGAGCGAAACTTCGCCGGCCAGCTCGACGCGCTGGTCGAAAGCCTGCACGCCGCCGCCTCCGGCGACCGCGATCTCACAAGCGGCTCGCTCAAGCGGGCGGTCGTCGCCGTCATCCGCAATCTCAGGGTCTACCGCTCCTATGCCGTGGGCGGGTCGGACAATCCCGGCGCCGGAGACGCGCTAACGCGCGCCTTTGAGCGCGCCGCGCGGGCGCCCACGCGAGACGATTCCGCGCTGGCGAGGCTGCGCGAGATCATCGATAGCCGCAGCAACCAGCCGACCATCGCCGAGGCGATCCGCCGCTTTCATCAGCTTTGCGCGCCCGTGGCGGCCAAGGCGGTGGAGGACACTGCGTTCTACCGCTATGCGCCGCTGATTTCGCGCAACGACGTCGGCTTCGACGCGGCTCGCTTCGGGCTGGCGCCTGAAGCGTTTCACGCACGGATGCAGGCGCGCGCCGCCGACTGGCCGCACGCGCTGCTGGCGACAGCGACCCACGACCACAAGCGCGGTGAGGATTCCCGCGCCCGCCTCGCAGCTTTGAGTGAAATCCCCGATATCTGGATCGCACGCGCCCGCGCGTGGAGCGCTCTCAATTCAGCCCTGCGCGCCGACGGTTTCGATAAGGCCGACGAATATGCGTTGTGTCAAACTCTGGTCGCCGCCTGGCCGCCGGGTCTCGCAGCCGACGACCGCAAGGGTCTCGAAATCTTCGCCGGGCGCGTCGCCGACTGGCAGAAGAAGGCGCTGCGCGAAGCCAAGCTGCGCTCAAGTTGGTTGACGCCCAACGAGAACTACGAACGTTGCGCGGAGCGATATCTGCGCGCTGCGCTTGATCCCGTCCGCAGCGCCGCCTTCCTGACCGATCTGGCCGACTTCGTCGCCGCTCTGGCGCCGGCGGGATATTCCAACGCGCTCGTCCAGACGGCGCTTCGCTGCCTGATGCCGGGCGTCCCCGATCTCTACCAGGGCTCTGAGCTGTGGGATTTTACTCTGGTCGATCCCGACAATCGTCGAGCGGTCGATTTCGACGCCCGCGCACGGCTGCTTTCGCAAGGCGGCGATCTAGCGTCCGGCGCCGTCAAACAAAGGTTGATTCGCGAGCTTCTCATGCTTCGACGCCGGATGCCGGACGTGTTCGCCTTCGGCGACTACACGCCCATTCCGGTCGAGGCCCCGCTGCCCGTCCTGGCGTTTTTGCGGCGTCACAAAGACGAAGACATAGTGGGAGCGGTCGTGCTGGGCGCGGCGCGGCCGCTGTTTGCAAGCGGCCGGCTCGTCGCGCCGCCGCAGGTTTGGGGCGAAGCGCGCGCGCCGTTCGACGCCTCGGGATTTGCGAGCGTTATCGGCGCAGCCGAAGCGGTGGCCTTTCCCCGGTTCGCCGACCTGTTCTGCGAAAGCCCGGTCGCGGTCTTCGCCCGTCAGCCGCCGAACGGGAGACTTGCCAGCAAGGCCGGGCTGATCAGGGGCGTGTAGGACGATTGCGACGCCAGCGACGAAGACAGAGCGCTTACGAGGCCGCTGAGCACTGTCGAAGCCGCCGACACGCTCGATGACGTATTGCCGTCATAGACGGTCAGCGGCGCGGCGGTCCCGTCGGACGCCGGGCCATATTTGGAATCATAGGTGGCGGTGAAACGTTCGACCAGCTTCTTGAGCTTGGCGGGGTCCTGCAGATCCTTCACCGGCGCCAGCTTGCCGATCGCAACGGCCTCCTTGTCGAGCTGGGCGGCGCTGGCGGTCGGCGGCAGATTGAAAATCGTCTGCACCACCTGCAACAGATTTTTGTCGGCCAGGACGCTGTAGCCGTCTTTCACCGTAGGGGCGACGCGCTGGAAGTAGAGGGCGAGCTGAACGCCGGGATTGCTGGCGCCCTGGTCCGCCTCAAGTTGCTGCTCGTCGTAGCCGGTGACGGTCGTCGCAACTGAGGTCTTAGAGTTCGGCGCTGACGCGGCGGTCGCCGAGAAGTTGAACGCTGTGGCGAATCGCTTCCAGTTGGCGTTGGGCAACGTGTTGGCGAGCGCATTGGCCTTGGTCGCGCCCTGCTCGAGCACTTTCTTGATCAACGCCTTGTTGTTGATCTGGTCGCCGAGGCCGTAAGCCTGCAAGGCGTAGGACAGCAGGCGGTAGTTGGAGATCAACTGGTCAGCCGACGTCACCTTGCCGATATTGGCCTGGTAATAGTCCGTTGCGGTCTTGACGGACGTCTTCTGCGTCTCGAGCTTCTGATAGCGCGAGAGGTTGTTTTCAATCGAGAGATAGGTCGAGGTGGTGCTGGTCATGGCCGATTTCGCCCGGTGAAGCCTGCGCGAGCGACGCCGGCCTTATACGCGTTGCAGAAACTTGACGCCGACCTGGTTGCCCCGGCGCCATTTCACCTCGACGACGCCAATCATCCGCGTGGAATCGGCGCGAAGTTGGAATACATCCGGCAATTCCGCCCCCGTCGCCGCCGCCACCCGCGCGCCGTCCTGAGTCATGTCAATAATCCGGCAGTCGATCACCGGCCACACGCCGCCGGGATCGGCCCAGGCCGAAACATTCACTGCTCTACGCTTTCCGACCCGACGGTCGGCTTCATCCGCTGAATGCATAAGCGCCTCCGCGAAACATAAAGCGTGTTTATGCGCCGCAAAGGTTAAACAATCCTACTGAAGACGCTGCGCCACGAGATGAACTTGTATCAATTTTCCATTAACGCCTGCACATGCGCGGCGGCGGAGCGGGCGAGGCCCTGAAGATCATAACCGCCTTCCAGCAGCGAGACGACGCGCGCGCCAGCGTGAAGACGCGCCATTTTCATCAGTGCGTGCGTCGCCCAGGCGAAATCGGCTTCGGTCAATTGCAGGTTGCCGAGCGGGTCGCGGTAATGCGCGTCGAAGCCGGCGGAGATGATGATGAGGTCGGGCGCGAAATTGTGCAGGCGCGGCAGGATCGCGACTTCGAACGCCTCCCGAAAGACCTCGCCGCCGTCGCCCGCCGACAAGGGCGCATTGACGATCTGGTCGAACTCGCCGCGCTCGGCGCGGGCGCCGGTGCCGGGAAACAAGGGCATTTCGTGAGTGGAAGCGTACAGAACGGATTTGTCGTTCCAGAAGATCGCCTGACTGCCATTGCCGTGATGCACGTCGAAATCGACGATGGCGACGCGCTCGGCGCCGTGCGCGGCCTGCGCATGTCGGGCGGCGACGGCCGCATTGTTGAAGAAGCAGAATCCCATCGCGGTGGCGATCTCGGCGTGATGGCCGGGCGGGCGGGTGGCGACGAAGGCGTTCTTCGCCTTGGCCCCCATGACTTCGTCGACCGCCAGCACCGCGCCGCCAGCGGCGCGCAGCGCCGCCTCAAAACTGCCCGCCGACATGACGGTGTCGGCGTCGACACGCACCCGGCCGCGTTCGGGCGAGAGGCGCTCCAGCGTTTCGATGTATTCCAGCGGATGCACGCGGGTCAGCACCGCCTTGGCGGCGCGTGGCGCGGCTTCGCGCGCCAGTTGCTGGAACGTCTCGGCCTCCAGCGCGCGTTCAACGACGCGCAGCCGGTCCGGGCGCTCGGGATGCCCCTCGCCCATGTCGTGTTCGAGGCAGGCGGAATGGGAGACGAGCAGCGTAGTCATCGTTTCCTCCCTGATCTGGCGTCGCAGCATCGCGCCGGCGCGGCGCTTTGCCAATGGGTTATTTTTCGGCGTCCCCGATGGGTTCGCTTTCGCAGGTCATCGCGGCGGCCTGCGCCTCGGCGGCGGGCATCAGGTCGGGACTGTCGCTCAGCATCCGCGCCATCACAAAACCCGTGGGAGTTGGCGACACAATGCGGAGGTCTTCGCTGGGATTGTCCTCGTCGTCGCGGGAAATGAGGTTGCGCAACTGCTCGGGCGTCACGATCAGCGCCTCCATGCGGCCTTTGTTCGCGGCGCGGTCGGTCAGCGCGAAATAGACGATGCCGCGCCGGGAATGAAACGACAGCGCCGCAAATCCGGCCCGCCCCAGCGGCGCGCGCGCCCTGACCGGGCCCCTGGCGAGGTCATAGAGGCAAACGGACGACGCGACGGCGGGATCAGCGAAGGGAAACGCGCGCGATATCGGCGAGGCCGCCGGCAACGCGAGCGTGGCGAAAGGCCGACCGATCGCCTGGACGCGCGCATAGGCGTCGTGCTGGGCGACAGCGGGGATGGCGAGCAGCGATGTCAGATGCACAAGCCCCGCCAGCACGCCGACCAGCGCGCATATCCACAGCAGCCGGGCGAGCGGCAGAGGGCTCATCCGCAGCGCATCCTCTCAATGCGCGGCGCGGCTGCGGAATCCGCCCCCGCAGCAAGGCCCGTGAGCGCAGGATCGTAGAGCCGCATCGTCAGCGCGAAGCCGCCTGAGGCCCCTATAGGCAGCCAATCGCCCGCATGGGCGCGGGCGGAGACCCAAACCCAGAACCCGCCGTCCGGCTCGCGCAGGATTTCGCTGGAGCGCAGCACGTAGCGCTGCGCGGCGTTCTCGATAGGGAATCCGTCGTCGTCCATTGCCTCCAGCGTCCAGTAGCGCGCCAGGGGCGCGCGAGGTCCGACGCGATAGAGGCACGCCGCATTGAGCGCACGGCCTTCGCTGTCGACCTGCGCCGTGAGCCGCAGCCCCTCGCCGAGTCCCAGCGGAATTTCCCCGCTGCGCTCGACGCGCGCATGGGCGTAGGGGTCATCCTCACCGCCGCCGCGCGCGGGGGCGCGCCAGGGACCCAGCCGGTCGATGGATATCGGCGCCGCCCCCGTCAGCGCGGCCTCAGTTGTCCACAACCCCAGAGCCAGCGCGGCGAGCGCGATGGCGGTGCTCAGCAGATAGACGCGCATCAGCCGCTCACGGCGTCATCACGCGCGACGCCTCGGGCGCCGCCGAGGCCGATCGCTCGCGCGCGGCGCGCGCCAGCGCCTCGATGTCGGCCAATGCGGCGAGGCTTCGCGCCGGCAGGGTCGGCGGGCGCGCGGGCGCCTCCAAGGCGGCGGCGCCGGCTTTCGCATCGGCCAGCGCCGGGGCGGGCGGCGCCGGGGGCACGCCGTAAGGGGGTTTCACGTCGAGGTTGCGGTGGGCATAGGCCATGATTTCGCGCCAGCTCGCTGCGGGCAACGTGCCGCCGGTCATCTCCCCCATCGGCGAGCCGTCGTCGTTGCCGAACCATACGCTGCCCACGAGATTGCCGGTAAAGGCGTTGAACCAGGCGTTAGTGGAATTGTTGGTGGTGCCGGTCTTGCCCGCAATCGCCAGGCCCGGAATCTGCGCGCCGCGCCCGGTGCCGTCGGTCAGCACATGGGTCATGATATTGTTCATCTCGGCGATCTTCTCGGCGGGAAACACCTGTTCCCGCTTCGGCCCGTCATGGTCGAAGCTGTAGACCATCTGCCCCCGGCTGTTGCGGATTTCGACCGCCGCATGCGGCGTCGCCCGCCGACCTCCGGCCGCCAGCGTGGCGTTGGCGCCGACCATTTCGATCATCTTGACCTCATCGGCGCCGATGGGCAGCGAGACGGTGTCGACCAGCGGCGAGGTGAGGCCGAGCTTGCGCGCCGCTTCAACGATCTTCTGGCGCCCCAGCGCGGCGATGCGCGCCTGATGATAGGGCTTGCCGGGCGGCCAATAGACCTCGCCGATCTTCACTGACAGCCAAATCGCCGCCGTGTTGTAGGACAGAGCGAGCGCCGTATACATCGGCATGCGCCCGCCGCGTTCGTTCTCGTAATTGTGCACGCAATAATCGCCGATGCACAGGCCCGACGCGTCCACGGCGGTATTGGCGTGGAACTTGTCCGTCATCAGCGCGGTCAGATAAACAAACACCTTGAAAGAGGAGCCGGGCTGGCGCAAGGCGTCGGTGGCGCGGTTGAACTGGCTCGCGCCATAATCGCGCCCGCCCACGATGGCGCGCACCAGCCCGTCGGGCTCGGCGATCACCGCCGCCGCCTGATGCGCATGATAAGCCGGCGCCTCGACGCGCAGCTTCTGCTCCAGCACGGCCTCGGTCTTTTGCTGCAAGCTTTGGTCGAGGCCAGTGCGCACGATCAGCACGCGCTCGCCGCCGAGCTTGTTGGCGCCCGCAAGCTGCCTGATCTCGTTGAATGCATAGTCGAGATACCAGTCGGGACTGGCGTTCTCGCTGCGAGCCGTCGGCGTCGCGGGATTGCGCCGCGCTGCGTAAACCTGCGCCTCCGACATGAAGCCGGCGTCGACGAGGTTGCTCAAGACATCGTTGGCGCGGGCGCGGGCGGCGGGCAGATTGACGCCGGGCGAGAATTTGGTCGGCGCCTTGAACAGCCCCGCCAGCATCGCCGCTTCCGCCAAGGTCACGTCGCGCGCGGATTTGCCGAAATAGTGCCGGGCCGCCGCCTCCACGCCGAACGTGCCGCCGCCCATATAGGCGCGGTCGAGATAGAGACTGAGGATCTCTTTCTTTGACAGCCGCCGCTCCAGCCACAGCGCCAGGAACGCTTCCGTGATCTTGCGCGAGATCGAGCGCTCGTTGTTGAGGAACACGTTCTTGGCGAGCTGCTGGGTGATCGAAGAGCCGCCCTGCACGACGCCGCCCGCATGGGCGTTGACGGTGACGGCGCGCAATGTGCCAATGACGTCGATGCCGAAATGCTGGAAGAAGCGCCGGTCCTCGGTCGCCAGCACGGCCTTCACCAGCACGTCGGGCAATTCGTCGAAGGGCACGGTCTCGTCATGCTCGACGCCGCGCCGGCCGATCTCGACGCCGTAGCGGTCCATGAACGTGACGGCGTAATCGGCGCGCTTGAGCCAGTCCTCGTCGCTCGTCGCTTCAAACGCGGGTTGCGCCAGCGCCAGCGCGCCGATCAGGCCGACGATGCCCAGATTGACGCTTTCACAAGCCAGGTCGAGCGCGGCTTTGGGCAGGCCGCGCAAGCGCAGGCGCTCCGATAGGGACGCCAGAAACGCATAGCCCGCCGCCGCGCGACGGGCGGCCTCGTATACCGAGGAATCGAGCCATGCGTCGGCGGCGAGCAAACCCCGGCGCAAAGACCGCAGGAGCCGGGAGGCGGAGGGCGGATCGGACAAGACGGGCCTTGTTGTTGAGGCCGACAGCCTAGCACGTCGCCGCGGCGGGACAACAACGACGCCGTTTTCGGGTCGTGTCTGAGTTTGAAATTTTCGTCTAACTCTCGAATGGCGGCGGGAGGCCCAGGCAATCGTGCTTTTCTTCCCCTTAACGAATAGGGGTTGAAAAACGTAATGTCGGAAGGAAACGAAACGGCGCCAGCGCGCGGGGCGCCCAATATAAATTCGTATAGCCAATAATATTTTGGGTATTGTTGTTATCGAACGTGTTTCCCAAAATCTAATACATTTTCTTCGATGCGAAGCTATAGATTAGGCTGGCGCTTTTTCTTCAAGGGCCGCTGAGCCCCTGGTTTGGCGCGTTCGTATCCATGCGCGCATCGAAGTCTAACCAATCCAACATCGCGTGAAGATTCTTGCGGCCATTGAGGGGGCAACGCGAAACGGTTTGTGAATGCGGATGAAAGGGTGACACACGCTCCAGATCGCGACCATGTTCGCCTAGCTCTCAAATTTCTTGGAACAGGCGATGGCGGAAGCAGCGGCCGAATCCAGCCGCTCGCTGAGCCGGTACGCCGAACAACTGGACGCCTTGGTCGGCAAGTTCATATTGCAGTTAGACGCGCGCCTGACGGGCGGGGCGAGGCCAGACGGTCGCCGCGCGCCGACCAATAGCCGACCAATTGCCATCGCCTCATAATCGCCATCCATTTTTCTTGTTCAGGCGCCTTTCCACATCTTAAGCTGCTGTTGTTACACAACTTCCGTACCGCATTGCGAATGCAACACAATTCAGTCATATTGTCGTTGTGACTTTACGTAATATAAACTGTGCGCGACGCTTTGCGTGACGCAGTGAGCGGGAGGGGTCCTATGACGTTGATGAATCTTGGCCTTCGTCTGTCCATTTCAATGGGCGTTTCCATCGCAGGGTCCGCAATCGTGTCCCTGGCGCAGGCCGACCCCATCCAGGAGCCCTACACGCTCACATCGTCCAACGGCGTGCTCGACATCCTGATGGTGGCGCAAACCGCGTCGGTCCCGACGCTCGCCCCGCTCAATCCCACGGGTTTGGTCTACAGCGTCTGCCCGCGCCCCTCGAACACGGCGATTGAAACGTGCCCGCCGCCGCCCGCCGGCGCCGCCCCCTACGCCGGCCCGCTGCTCAAGCTGAAGCAGGGCGACACCCTGAAGGTGCATCTCGTCAACAATCTGCCGGTGCTGACGGATTCCAAACACGCCGTTAATCCGGAAGAGCCGACGCAGGCCTTTCTTTCGATGAACCCGACCAATCTGCATTTTCACGGGATGCTGGTGTCGGCGCATTGGCCGACGGTGGGCGACCCCACCTACGGCGACAATATATTCGTTTATACCTTCAACGCCAACAATGGCTTGCCGCCGCTGCTCGCCGCCGCGCACGCCGACGTTCGCGTTCATGCGACCGATTACAAATTCACGATTCCCGCCAATCATCCCTCGGGATTATTCTGGGTGCATTCGCACATTCACGGCATTTCGCTCAATCAGATCACGTCGGGGCTCTCGGGCACGATCTCGGTGGGCAATGTCGGCGACTATGTTTGCAACAACACGCCCTGCGCCGGTTTCTTCAACACGCTGCCGATCCGACACATGGTGATCAAGGATTTGCAAGTTCTGGCGGATGGAACGCGCAAGGATCAACCGGACACGACGATGTGCCTGTCGCCGACCACCGGCGGACTGGTGACGCCGCCCCTGAACGGCTATTGCGCCGGACAGAACTTCTCAGCCGCAGGCGGACCCAATTATACCGGCGCGCGATGGTATCAATCGATCAACGGCCAGACCTATCCGAGCGTGACGATGACCTCTCCGGGCGGCGAAATCTGGCGCTTCGTCAACGAATCCGGCAGCTCCACGCATAATCTGTCGTTCTACAATCCCGCGACCAAATCGAATATGGTGTTTCAGGTGCTGGCGGTCGACGGCGTGACGATCGGCCGATCCGCCGCCGCCGCCAACATGCAGCTCATGCACATCGTTCCGTGCCCCGGCGCCTCGACCGTCGCCAGCACCATCGCCTCCAGCACAAACCTCAACCCCGCGAGGCCGGTTTGCGCCGATCAATTGCTGATGATGCCGAGTTCGCGCGCCGAGCTTTGGGTCGCCTACAGGAATGCGGCCGGCGTCCTCACCGCGCCGCCTGCTGGGTCTCAGGCGATCCTGCTCGACAGCGGCTTCAACACCGGCCTTGCGGGCGACACCTGGCCGGCGGCGAATCTGGCGCAGTTGAGCTTCGCGCCGTCGGGAACGGTGACGCCCCCGCCCTTCCTGGACACGGCGGACACGCCGCTGTCGGTCTCGAATCCGCTACAAATCGTCCAGGACTTGAACCAGGATGCGACCACCGCGACCATCACTCCGGATCAGGGCGTGAACCCCAACACGTGCGTCCCGCTGGCCACCGGCCACCGTCGACGCATCTATTTCAACGTGCCCAGCGATTTCGCCGACCTGTTCGGATTGGGCTACGAGGAAGTTGATGCGACCCAGCGGCCCGACGCCTATGGCCACTATCCTGCGGTGCCCAACACGTTCAAGATCGTCACCGAGTTCAACGGCGCCATGCCGACGGTCTGTCTGACGCTGGGGCCCAACGGCGCGCCCATTCCCGAGGTCTGGGAATTGGTCAACCTGTCGGGCGAAAATCATAACTTCCACATCCATCAGACGAAATTCACGGTGCTGTCGATCCCGCCGTTGTCGGGCACGGTCTCGCCGCCGAGCGTAGGCGGTTCGCCCGTCTATGTCGACAATATCCCGGTCGTCCACGCCAACGGCGCGACCAATCCGACATCGCCCAATTATGACGCCACTTCGCCGGGGGGATGCGCTAGCGTAGATATCTGGAAGAGCGGCGCCTGCCCCTCGACGCCGACGGTGATTCAAATTCCGTTCTTCGTGTCGGGCGATTACGTGTTTCACTGTCACATCCTTGAGCACGAGGACGGAGGCATGATGGCGCGTGTGCGCGTTCGCCTGATTGCCGGTAATTGAGCGGACGATTGCGATGAGCCGTCTGACAGAACTCACCCGGTCGCGGGGCGTCGTTCTCCCCGTGCTGCTGTTAGTGGCGACGCTGGTGATCGGATGGCAGGCGACGCGCGTCGTGGCTTCGCGCGCCGCCGCGGGGCCGTCGCCATCGGCGTATCTGCTCTATCCTCGGCTCGGGCTTTGCGCTCCTCCGCAAAAGCCGGTCGCGGGGTCCCCGTCTGCGCAGACGCCGCGAACGTCAAGCCCGTTTCGCCTCGCCCGGAAGCCTGACGCCGTCATGCCTCCCGCTGTGGGCGAAAGTTTGAGGCCGGACCAATTGCTCGAATAAGAAGGCAAACCGCAAAAAGATGTTGTCGCAGATCGGCCTTCGCCGCATTGCGTCGGCGCACGCGCCCTTGCTAAACCCCCTGCATGCTCGCCGCCGACCGTCTCATCCTCGCGCTTGCGCAAATCTCCCCGGTCGTTGGCGACATCGACGGGAATCTCGGGCGGCTGCGCGCCGCGCGCGCTGAGGCCGCCGCCTTCGGGGCCGACCTCATGCTGGGGCCCGAATTGTTCATTTCCGGCTATCCGCCCGAAGACCTCGTCCTGAAGCCCGCGTTTCAAGAGGCGTGCCGCAGCGCCTGCGAGGCGCTGGCGCGCGACACCGCCGACGGCGGCCCCGCCGTACTGGCGGGCCTGCCCTGGGTCGAGGACGGCAAGCTCCATAACGCCTTGGCGCTGCTTTCGGGGGGACGCATTGAGGCGGTCAGGTTCAAGGTCGATCTGCCCAATTACGGCGTGTTCGACGAGAAGCGCGTGTTCCATCCCGGCCCCGCGCCCGGACCCATCACCTTTAAGGGCGTGCGGATCGGCGTGCCGATCTGCGAGGACATCTGGGGGCCGGACCCCGTCGAGTGCATAACGGAGACAGGCGGGGAAATCCTGCTGGTCCCCAACGCCTCGCCTTACGAGCGCGACAAGCTCGCCGTGCGGCAGAGCGTCGCCGTGGCGCGGGTCGTCGAGGCAAGCCTGCCGCTCGTCTATCTCAATGCGGTCGGCGGGCAAGACGAACTCGTCTTCGAGGGCGGCTCGTTCGTGATCAACGCCGACCGCAAGCTCGCCGCGCAGCTTCCCGGCTTTCAGGAATGCGTCGGGCGCGTGGTGTTCGAGCGCCGGGCCAGCGGCTGGGCCTGTGTGGAAGGTCCGCGCGAAATCGTGCCGCAGGGCGACGAGGGCGATTATGCCGCCTGCGTGCTGGGTCTACGCGATTACGTCGAGCGCAACCGCTTTCCTGGCGTGGCGCTGGGCATGTCGGGCGGCATAGACTCAGCGCTGTGCTGCGCGATGGCGGTCGATGCGCTCGGCCCCGAGCGGGTCCATGCAATCATGCTGCCCTACAAATACACCAGCGCCGCCTCGCTGGCGGACGCGCAAGGCTGCGCGAAGGCGTTGGGCGTGCGCTACGACGTCGTGCCAATCGCGGAACCCGTCGAGGCGACAGAGCGCGCGCTTGCCCCCTTGTTCGCAGGCCGCGCGCGCGATCTGACGGAAGAAAACATCCAGAGCCGCGTGCGGGGGCTCTTGTTGATGTCGATCTCCAACAAGCTGGGCGCGATGATCGTCACCACCGGCAACAAGTCGGAGATGTCGGTCGGCTACGCCACGCTCTATGGCGACATGAACGGTGGCTTCAATCCGATCAAGGACCTCTACAAAATGGAGGTTTTCCGCCTGTGCGCTTTGCGCAACCGCTGGCGCCCCGAAGGCGCGCGCGGGCCGGAAGGCGTCGTCATCCCGCCCTCGATCATCGAAAAGCCGCCGTCCGCCGAATTGCGCGAGGACCAAAAGGACGAGGACTCGCTCCCGCCCTACGCGATCCTCGACGCCATCCTCTATGCGCTCGTCGAGCAGGAGCGCCGCGTGTCGGAGGTGATCGCGCAGGGCTTCGATCCTGACACGGTCAAGCGCGTCGAGCGGCTGCTTTATCTGGCCGAATACAAACGCCGTCAGTCGGCGCCGGGCGTGAAGGTGGGCGCCAAGAATTTTGGCCGGGACCGCCGCTACCCGATCGTCAACCGCTTCCGCGACAAAGGCGAGGCGGCGCGGGCGCCCGACGCCGCGCTGGGGCCGGCGCGCGCGCTGGGGTCGGCGGAGCGGTTTGAGGAATGACGCTCACGCGGACGTGAAGGCGCTCGGCGAAGCAAATCCCTGACCTCGTGCGTATCTTAACTAACGCCGCCTGGCGCGGTGAGAAGGAGATTTCCATGATCAGGATCTTGGGCGCAGCGGCGCTGGTCGCCGCCTCTATCGCCGCCGTCCCGGCGTCCGCCAACGACTACAGGGCGCAGTCTCACCGAGACCGCGACTACCAGAGCGGCAATCAATACAATTACGATCCCGGCTCCAATCCGGCGTTCACGCAAGGGTGCCCTCCCGGCGCCATCCCGGAATCGTTTCCCAATCAGAGCGGCAGGCGTTGCGCGCTGCGCGGCGGCGGCTACACATACTGAGCGGAACCCGCTCGCCTTGACACCGGCGTCGCCTTCGGCGACGCCTTTTTCATGTCTGACGCCCTCTACGTCCTCACCTTGTCCTGCCCCAATCGCCCCGGCATCGTCGCCGCCGTCTCGGCGGCGCTGTTCGAGGGCGGCTTCAACATTTCCGACGCGCAGCAATTCGACGATTCCGAGACTGGCCGCTTTTTCATGCGCGTCGCGTTCAACACGGCGGCGCCCGCGTCGGGGGATTTTCGCGCCCGCTTCACCGAGGTCGCGGGCCCCTTCGACATGAAATGGACGCTGCGCGGCGCGGAGGAGAAAAAGCGCGTCGCCTTGTTGGTCTCGCGCTTCGATCATTGTCTGGCCGACCTGCTCTATCGCTGGCGTAGCGGCGAACTGCCGATGGACCCTGTCTGCGTGATCGCCAATTATCCGCGCGACACCTATGCCAACATCGATTTCGGCGCCATCCCGTTCCATCATCTACCCGTCACCAAACAAACCAAGAGGGAGCAGGAGGCGCAGCTTTGGGAGGCGGTGAAGGCGTCGGGCGCCGACCTCATCGTGCTGGCGCGCTACATGCAAATCCTCTCCGACGGGCTGGCCGCCAAGCTTTCGGGCCGCTGCATCAACATCCACCATTCGTTCTTGCCCGGCTTCAAGGGCGCCAAGCCCTATCATCAAGCGCATGAGCGCGGCGTCAAGCTGATTGGCGCCACGGCGCATTTCGTGACGAGCGATCTCGACGAAGGCCCGATCATCGAGCAGGACGTCGAGCGCATCAGCCATCGCGATACGCCCGAGGACTTGGTGCGCAAGGGCCGCGACATCGAGCGCCGCGTGCTCGCCCGCGCGCTCGGCTATGCGCTGGAGGACCGCGTGCTGCCCAACGGACGCAAGACGGTGGTGTTCTACGGCTGAGGTTTGGGGGGCCGGTTGCGCTTGCGGGTCTGCACGTTCTCGCGCGGCCCTTCCACCAGCCGCACCACGGCGCCGAACAACGTCGAGATATCCTGCTCGCTCATCGCCATGCGGTGGAAGATGTTGCGCAGGTTGCGCTGCATCAGCGGGCGCTTGCCCTCCGGCTTGAAGAACCCGACGGCGTCGAGCTTGTCCTCCAGATAGTTGAAGAACGCCGTCATCATCTCGCGCTTGGCGGGCAGCGCCGGCGCCTTGTCGTTGGCCGAAGCCGGCGGCGCATCGCCATGCGCGGCCTGGAACCATTCGTAGCCGACCAGCAGCACCGCCTGCGCCAGATTGAGCGAGCCATAGGCCGGGTTGGTCGGAAACGTCAGCACGGCGTCGGCCAGCGCCACCTCGTCGTTGTCGAGGCCCGTGCGCTCGGGGCCGAACAACACGCCGCGCTTCTGCTCGGCGAGCCGCGCCGCCTCCGGCATGGCGGCGGCGGGCGTCAGGATCGGCTTGGCCTGCCCGCGCTCGCGCGCAGTCGCGGCGTAAACGAAATGCAGGTCCGCGATGGCGGCTTCGGTGGAGGGGAACACCCGCGCCGCATCGAGGATATGGGCGGCCCCGGCGGCGGCGGCGTAGGCGACCTCGCGGTATTCGTCGGTGCGCGGCCAGCCGGACTTCGGGTTGACGAGCCGAAGGTCGTCGAGCCCGAAATTGGCCATCGCGCGAGAGCACATGCCGATGTTGACGGCCAGTTGCGGGCGCACCAGCACCACCGCAAGCCCGCCGCTCAAAGCGGGTCTCGTCCTGTCCGTTCCCGCACCTGTCATGACGGCGGGTTAGCGGGAAACAGCCACGCCCCGCAAGTCGTCAGGCCGGGCGCCGCAAATCCAGCGTCAGCGGAAACTCGCGCGAAACCTCCTCGCGCGGCGCGACCGCCCGGCCCGGCGTATGGCCGTGGTCCTGAAACCGCGCCAGCCGTCGCGCCTCGGCCTCGTAGGCGTTGACCGGCGCGCCGACATAATTGCGCCCGCCCGGATGCGACACGCTGTAGACGCAACCGCCCAGCGAACGCGCGCTCCAGGCGTCGATCACGTCGAAGGTCAGCGGCGCGTGCGGCTCGATGGTGGGATGCATCGCCGAATACGGCCCCCACGCCTTGAACTTAACTGAAGCGACCGCCTCGCCGTTGACGCCGGTTGGCGTCATCGGCAGGCGCCGGCCATTGCAGGTGACGACATGGCGGCCCGGAGTCAGTCCCGCCGCCTTCACCTGAATGCGCTCGACGGAGGAATCGACATAGCGCGCCGTGCCGCCCGCCGCCTGTTCTTCACCCAGCACGTGCCACGGCTCCAATGCCGTGCGCAGCTCCACGCGCACGCCGCCGCGCTCGATGCGGCCAATCAACGGGAACCGGAATTCGCGCGCCGCTTCAAACCATGCGGGATCGAAGGCGTAGCCCGCGCGGCTCAGGTCCTCCAGCACACCCAGAAAATCCTCCCAGACGAAATGCGGCAGCATGAATTTGTCGTGCAGATCGGTCCCCCAGCGCACCGGCGCTCCCTGCAACGGCTCGCGCCAGAACCACGCCACCAGCGCGCGCAACAGGAGTTGCTGGGCCAGACTCATGCGCGCGTCGGGCGGCATCTCCAAAGCGCGGAACTCGACGAGGCCGAGGCGGCCTGTGGGGCTGTCGGGCGAATAGAGTTTGTCGATGCAGATTTCGGCGCGATGCGTGTTGCCGGTGATGTCGACCAGCATATTGCGGAACAGACGGTCGGCGATCCACAGCGGCGGCTTCTCGCCGGGTTTGGGGACTTGCGAAAGCGCGATCTCCAACTCGTGCAACTGATCGTCGCGCGCTTCGTCGAGGCGCGGCGCCTGCGAGGTCGGGCCGATGAACAGGCCGGAGAACAGATAAGAC
>Ga0209698_10003308_pt1 | contig 18033 bp, 18 predicted proteins | sample LitLauG_LLR_2012_FD_187203 | JGI IMG/M metagenome (GOLD analysis project Ga0209698, IMG submission 187203) | Freshwater sediment microbial communities from Pennsylvania, USA - Little Laurel Run_MetaG_LLR_2012 (SPAdes) (version 2) | ecosystem: Environmental > Aquatic > Freshwater > Creek >...
TGCGGGGGCGGTGATCGGGGCCGACGGCTTCGGCTTTGCGCCATTTCGCGGCCGCTGGGTGAAGATTCCCCAGACCGGCATCGTCGATATCGGCAACGACGTGGAGATCGGCGCCAACACCACCATCGACCGCGGGTCGGCCGCCGACACCGTGGTGGGCGAGGGCGTCAAGATCGACAACCAGGTGCAGATCGGCCACAATTGCCGGATTGGCGCCCATACGGCCATCGCCGGCTGCGTCGGCATCGCCGGCAGCGCAGTGATCGGGCGAAATTGCCAGCTGGGGGGCGCGGCCATGATCCACGGCCACCTGAGCATTGCCGATGGCACGGTAGTTGGCGCCGGCACCCTGGTATCGCGCAGCATCGCCCAGGCCGATTTTTATACCGGCGTGTTTCCCATCATGCGCAACCGCGACTGGGAACGCAACGCCGCGCTGGTGCGCCACCTGGTGGAACTGCGCGATCGCATCCGGCGGCTGGAAAAACAGTTGCCAACCGGCGCGGCGCGGGAAAACCGCCGCGACATCCCCGTTAACGACAATACCAACGACAGCGAGCCGGAACCAACGTCATGATGGACATACGCGAAATCCTCGCCACCCTGCCGCACCGCTTTCCGATCATCCTGGTCGATCGCGTACTGGAACTCGAGGTGGGCAAGCGCATCGTGGCCATCAAGAACGTGTCGGCCAACGAGCCGGTGTTCAGCGGCCATTTTCCGCACTACCCGGTAATGCCGGGCGTGCTCATCCTCGAGTCGATGGCGCAGGCGGCGGCCATCCTTTCCTTCGTGAGCGCCGGGCACAAGGCGCAGAGCGATTCGCTCTACTACTTCGCGGGAATCGACAAGGCGCGCTTCAAGCGGCCGGTCATTCCGGGCGACCAGCTGCGCCTCGAGGCCACGCTCACCCGCGAGCTGCGCGGCGTTGCCAAGTATGAAGCGCGTGCCTTCGTGGACGGACAGCTGGCCTGCGAGGCCGAGCTCATGTGCGCGTATCGCCCCGTCAATGCGGAGCCGGGACAGGGGCTGCCGCCGGGAGGCGGTTGATGGCGCAAGTGCATGCCAGCGCGATCGTCGATCCGCGCGCCGAGCTGGCCCATGACGTAACGGTCGGTCCCTACAGCATCATCGGCGCCGGGGTGAGGATAGGCGCCGGCACGCAGATCGGGGCGCATGTGGTGCTGGCCGGCAAAACGCGCATCGGCAGCGCCAATCGCGTCTTTCCCTTTGCGGCAATCGGCACCGAGCCCCAGGACAAGAAATACGCGGGCGAGGACACCGAACTCGTGATCGGCGACGGCAATACCATCCGCGAATACTGCCTGATAAACACCGGCACGGCGCAGGGCGGCAACACCACCACCATCGGCTCGGGCAACTGGATCATGGGCTACGCGCACGTGGCCCACGACTGCACCGTGGGCAGCAACACCATCATCGCCAATGGCGTCCAGCTGGCCGGTCATGTACGGGTCGACGATTGGGCCATCATCGGCGGCACCTCGGCCGTCCACCAGTTCGTGCGCGTGGGCGCCCATACCATGTGCGGCGGCGGAACCATCCTGCTGCAGGACCTGCCACCCTACCTCATGTGCAACGGCAATCCCGCCAAGCCCTATGGCGTGCATGTCGAAGGCCTCAAGCGGCGGCAGTTCAGCGCCGCCAGCATCGCCGCGCTGCGGCGCGCGTACAAGATCGTCTATCGGGAAAACCTCCCGCTGGCCGAGGCGCGCGTCGCCCTCGATGCATTGATCGCGGGCGAATCGCCCGATAGCGCCGCACCGCTGCGCGCGTTTGCCGAGTTTCTTGCCAGCCCGGGGCGGGGCCTGCTGCGTTGATGCCGCCGTTGCCGGCGTCCGACGGCGTCGTCTTTGTCGCCGGCGAGGCCTCCGGTGACCTGCTGGCTGCACCGGTGATTGACTGCCTGGCGCGTCGCGCGCCGGCGGTACGCAGCGCGGGCATCGCCGGCGACCGCATGGCCGCGGCCGGCTGCGAGGCGTGGCACCACGTCCGCGAACTGTCCGTGCGTGGCTATGCCGAAGTTCTGGGCGAACTGCCGCGACTGCTGCGGCTGCGCCGCGCACTGCAAAGTCGCGTGCTTGCGGGCGCGTACGCGGGGCTCGTGGGCGTGGACGCACCCGATTTCAATCTGGCACTGGAAACGGCCGTGCGGCGCCGCGGCGTTCCCACAGTGCACTACGTGAGTCCGTCGATCTGGGCGTGGCGCGCCGGGCGCATCGAGGCCATACGCCGGGCTGCCGATCGCGTGCTGCTGGTGTTTCCCTTCGAGGAGGCCATCTACGCCCGCGCCGGCATTGCCGCCACCTACGTGGGACATCCGCTGGCCAGCCAGATCCCGCTGCATCCGGACCGGCGGGCCGCGAGGGGCCGGCTGGGCTACCACGCTGAGGACCTGCTGATCTGCCTCATGCCTGGCAGCCGCCGCGCCGAGATTGCCGGCATCGCGCCGGCCTTTTTTGCCGCCGCGGCGCTGCTGCTGCGCCGTGCACCTACGGCGCGCTTCCTGGTTCCGGTGGCCGATGCCGGGCTGCGCACCCTGCTGCAGGCGCACCGCGACGCCGCGGCCGACGTTGCCGGGCACATCGATCTCATCGACGGGCGTTCCCACGACTGCCTCGAAGCCTGCGATGGCGTGCTCGTGGCCAGCGGAACCGCAACCCTGGAGGCGGCCTTGTACAAGCGACCGATGGTGATTGCCTACCGGATGCCCGCCGTTTCGGCGTGGATCATGCGGCGCATTGGCGGCTATCTGCCCTGGGTCGGGCTGCCCAACATCCTCGCCAACGAGGCCCTGGTGCCCGAACTCCTCCAGGAGAAGGCCACGCCGTCAGCACTGGCTGCCGCGCTCGAGGGCGTGCTAGAGGATGCGCCGGGCCAGGCGCTCCTGGCCGAACGTTTCGGAGCGATGCACGAGGCACTGCGGCGCGATACGCCGTCGCTCGCGGCCGAGGCCATCGTGCATACCATCAATCCGGCGCGGCGCGGCGTGCGGAGCAGGGCGTGACGCGGCGCGCGGCTGGCGGGACCCCGCCCTCGCCGGATCTTTTCGCGCAACTGCCGCAGGGACGGCGGATGGCCGGTGTCGATGAAGCCGGCCGCGGACCGCTTGCCGGCCCGGTGGTTGCCGCGGCGGTCATCCTCGATCCGGCCCGCCCGATCGCTGGCGCGCGCGACTCCAAGCGCCTCTCGGCTGCGCAGCGCGAGGCCCTCGCGGGGCAGATACGCGCGCAGGCGCTGTCCTGGGCGATCGCCAGCGCCAGCGTGGAAGAGATCGATACCCTCAATATCCTGCAGGCCAGCCTGCTGGCGATGCGCCGCGCCATCGAAGCGCTCTCGCCGGCCGCGGACTTCGCCCTGATCGACGGCAACCGCCTGCCCACCCTGCGTATCGCCGCGCGCGCCGTGGTCGGCGGGGACGCCACGGAGCCGGCCATCTCCTGCGCGTCCATACTGGCCAAGACCTGGCGCGATGCGCACATGCGCGAACTCGACCAGCAATACCCCGGCTACGGTTTCGCGATCCACTTTGGCTACCCCACGCCGGAGCACCGCAAATGCCTTGAGCGCCTGGGACCCTGCAATATTCATCGGCGCTCGTATGCGCCCGTGCGCGCCGCATGGCTGCGCCATGGCCATAACGGTTCGGAGGACCTTCCGTGAAGGCCATCGCTTCGGAATCCAATCCGGGCTTTCGACACTGGCTGCGGCTTGCCACCGTGCCGCGGGCTGTCCGCGAAGCTGGCCAGACCTTGGCTGAGGGAATACACCTTGCGCAAGCCGCGCTGGCGGCAAACATTGCGGTGGAGGCCGTGATCATGCGCAAAGGCGCCGCGCACGCGGAACTCGAACCCTTGCTGTCGCAACTGGGCGGTGTTGCCGCATTCGAACTGGTGCCGGCACTGTACGACCGGCTGGCGCCGGTGGAGCACGGCGCCGGTGTGCTGCTGCTGCTGCCAGTGCCCGCACCCAGGGCGGCGCGCAGTACCCGGGCCGATATGGTCTACCTCGACGGCATCCAGGACCCGGGCAACGCGGGCGCCGTGCTGCGCTGCGCGGCAGCGGCGGGGGTGCGCCACGTGCTCGCCGGGCCGGGCACGGCGGCGCTGTGGGCGCCCAAGGTGCTGCGGGCCGCCATGGGAGCGCATTTTCGCCTGGCAGTGCACGAGCGCGTCGCTGCCGCGGAACTGACCGCGCTGCTCGATGGGCCCTGGTACGCCGCCGTCGCGCACGGCGCTCCGTCCCTATGGACCCAGCAATTGCCCGCGGGTCCCATGGGATGGATATTCGGTGCCGAGGGCAGCGGCCCATCGCTCGAGGCGCTGGCCGCCAGCCGCCAGCAGGTCTGCATACCAACCAGCGCCGCCGTCGAATCCCTCAACGTGGCGGCCGCCGCGGCCATCTGCCTGTTCGAACGCATGCGGCGCGCCAATTAGAAGTTGCGCGGCCGTGCGATGACGCCTATTGCGGCGTACCGCCGGCGGCCTGGCGCTGCAGGTCTTGCGCGAACATTCGCCCCAGTTCGCCCAGTTCAGCCGGATCCAGGTCGGATACCGCCACATACGACATGCCCGCGGCAGTGCCCGCCACGCTGTGATATCCCAGCGACCCGCGCGCCCGCTCGGCCGGCGCCGCCGATGCCGCCGACGGAGCAGGAGCGGGCCATACGTAGACGTCAATGACATGCTGGCGCCGCTGATAGACGAGCACGGCCACGCTGCGGTGGTCCACATAGTCGAGGCGCCCGCCCAGCAGCGGGTACCCTTGCTGCGCAAGATCGGGCACGGGCGGAGCGTAGTCCAGGCGGCCGCGAAACCAGGGCTTGACCGTATGGCGGCTGCGCGAATCCACATCTGCCAGGTGCTGCGTGACCAGCGCGCGCGCGTGGTTGTCGATGTAGGCCGCTGTATCGTCGAGCGCCAGCGTTGGCGTGTCCGGCCGTGCGCTCCAGGGCAGTGGACCCAGCACCAGGCTCACGGCAAGGGCGCAGGCCAGGGCGCCGGCGGCCAGCCAGCCGCTTGCCAGGCCGATCCAGAATCCGCGCCCCGGCGGCGCTGGCGTGGCCGCGACCGCAGCAGCGGCCGGCGGCGGCGCCAGGCCGGCGGCGATGCGTTCCTGCAGCCGCCGCGGCGCAGCGTGACGCGTCGCCGTGGCTGCGGTGGCCGCGCGCACGCCCGCGTACAGGGATCGTCGGGTACGGCAATCGGCACAGCCGGCCACGTGCAGCGCCAGCGATTGCGTCATCCCCGATTCGGTCAGTTCGTCGGGCGCCAGGGGCAGCAAGTGTGCCCATTGCAGGCAGGGATTCATGTGCGGTCCTCCTGATACATCCGGTGTCGCATAGCGTTCATTGCGCTGCCAGTAGCGCTACCAGGCGCGCGCGCGCGCGCGACAGGCGGGACATGACGGTCCCGGCGGGTATGTCCAGGATCTGCACGATCTCCTCGTAGGAGCATTCCTGCAGCTCGCGCAGGATCAGCACTTCGCGAAAGGGCACCGGCAGGCGAGCGATGGCCTCGTCCAGGCGCTGCCGGTCCTGCGCACGCATCGCCAGCGTCTCAGGGTCCAGAGGGTGCGCGCCCGCGTCGCCGTCGGAATCCGGGTCGCCGTGCAGTGCTTCGTCATAGATGACATCGCGCCCCCCATGATTGCGACGCGCCAGCCAGCTCAGGCTGGTGTTGCGAACGATGGCCAGCAGCCAGGGACGCGCGACGTCGCCGCGCAGGCCGTCGAAAGCTCGGAAGGCGCGCAGGTAGGCGTCCTGCACCACATCCTGGGCGTCGCTGTCGTTGCGGGTGAGCCAGCGCGCCAGGTTGTACGCAGCGTCCAGGTGCGGCATTGCCAGGGCGGCGAATCGCTCGCTGCGCGCTGATGCGGGATTTGCGTCCATTACCACGTTGCAGGCTGTTTCCACGGGTCGTTACGATTGCATGCCAAGCAATAGCAGGCGCCACAGCCCATATACCGCTCGCGCGCAAAATTTATTCCCGGCGACCTTGCGCCATTACGGCGTCGTGCCATTGCGGCCGACGGGAATAAAACCCATTGCCGGCAAGTATTGCATGCGGATTCCCTGCGCAATGCAACTGGACATTTCCGGGAGACGGGCATGCAATCGAACCTTGACAGACGCGCTTTCCTGCAACTGGCGGGTTATGGCGGTGCGGTATTTGCTTCCGGCCTGGGCTTGGGTGCCTGCGCCACAGGCCCGGGCTCGTCCGGCGCCAACAAGGATTTTTTCTTTGTCCAGCTGTCCGACACCCACTGGGGGTATGGAGGACCGGCCAACCCCGATGCCCAGGGCACGCTGCCCAAGGCGATTGCAGCGGTCAATGCCCTGCCGGCCGATCCCGACTTCATCGTATTTACCGGCGACCTCACCCACCTTACCCTGGACGGCAAGGTGCGTCGCGCGCGCCTGGCGCAGTTTCGCGACCAGGTGGCGGCACTGCGGGTGCGCGATATCCGCTTCCTGCCAGGCGAGCACGACGCATCGGCCGACCATGGCGAGGCCTACCGCGAGTTCTTCGGTGCCAGCTACTACGCCTTCGATCACAACGGTGTGCATTTCGTAGCTTTGGACAACGTCTCGGACCCGGCAGGCGCTCTTGGGACGGAACAGCTCGGCTGGCTCGCCAAGGATTTGGCGGGCCGGAGCGGCGATGCGCCCATCGTCGTGCTCACGCACCGGCCGCTTTTCGATCTGCAGCCGCAGTGGGGATGGACCACCCAGGACGGCGACCGCGCGCTTGCACTGCTCGAGCCGTTTTCCCGCGTGACGGTCTTCTACGGCCACATCCACCAGGAGAACCACCATCTCACGGGGCGTATCGCGCACCACTCGGCCAATTCGCTGATCTTTCCCCTGCCGGCGCCCGGATCGGGACCCGATCACAAGCCGCTTCCCTGGGATGCGGCGCATCCGTACCGTGGCCTCGGTTGGCGCGACGTCACTGCCGGAACCGCCATCGGCGAGCCGCGCGCCCATGAGCACTCCCTTGCGTGAGGCGCCAATTTTGCGGCACGGCCCGCACTTGCACGGGCACCGGTGGGGCGATCCCTGGCGTGCAGCTGCGCTGCTGCTTTTAGCCGTGGCGGTGATTGGCGCAGCCGGGACCCGGGCACGGGCGCCCGATACCGGCGACATACAATTCACTGCAGCGCAGGCGGGCACGCCGCTGCGGGGCAGCTTCGAGGATTTCACGGCAAGGGTTGAATTCGACCCGCTCCATCCGCAAAGCGGTGCCGTCCATGTGCAGGTCTCGGTGGCTTCGGTCAGCGCAGGCTCCCGCGAAGCCGACGCTCTGCTGCGCAGCGCCGGCTTCTTCGATGCCGCGCAATTTCCCCAGGCCAGCTTCGACGCGGCGCATTTCGTCGCGCAGACAGACGGTCAATACCTGGCAAGGGGCAGCTTCGTGCTGAAGGGCCACGCGATGGAGATGCCGGTCACCTTTGCAGTCGCGTCGGACGCGCGCGGACGCTGGTTCAACGGCAGCTTCAGCATTTCACGGCTGCAATTCGGTGTCGGGCAGGGCGAATGGTCGGACACATCCACGCTGGACGACAGGGTGGAAATCGCCTTTCGCGTCCTGGAGGCCCCGGCGGCCCGCTAGCTGCCGACGGGATCGGGATTCTTGGATCTGCGCAAGGCTATGCTGGCCTTGACGAGCATGCGCAGCTGCTCGAAATTAAAAGGCTTGGCCAGATAGCCATCGGCACCGGCCGCCAGGCATTTTTCCGCATCGCCGGGCATTGCGTTGGCCGTAAGGGAATAGATGGGAACGCGTTCGTCGCCGTTGGCCGCCTCCTGCGCGCGGATGCGTCGTATCGCCTCGAGTCCGTCCATCTCCGGCAGTTGCCAGTCCATGAGCACGAGATCGAAGGGACGCGTTGCCGCGCAGGCAACCGCCGTGATGCCGGTCTCCGCCTGGCTCACGTCGCAGCCCAGCTGCTGCAGCATCTCGGCTGCCACGATCTGGTTGATGGGGTTGTCCTCCACCAGCAACACCGAAGGCCGCCCGCCGCCGGCGGCGACAATTTCAACGGCAACGCTGTCATTGTGCGGCTCCATGGGAATGCGAGCCACGGCCTCCTGCTGCACAGGCTCGGAACCGTCAACGTCCACCTCGACCGTCACGGTGGTGCCGATGCCTTCACGGCTGCTCACCTTGACGCTGCCGCCCATGAGTTCGACGAGCCGCCGGACGATGGCAAGGCCGAGGCCGGAGCCGCCGTAGCGTCGCGACATGGAACTGTCGGCCTGTTCGAACGGCTCGAAGAGGCGGTCGACGACCGAGGCGGGCATGCCTATTCCGGTGTCCTGCACCTGGATGCGCAGCCGGCCGCTGGTGTGCGGGGTCGGCGCGCGCTCCCAATCGAGTCCGATCACGACGGTGCCGCGGGACGTGAACTTGACGGCATTGGACACCAGATTCGAGGTTATCTGGCGCAGTCGGTGCACGTCGCCGATGGCGCGCTGTTCCAGGTCGATGCTGCAACGGCCGGTCAGCAGCACGCCCCGCGATGAGGCGCCGTCGCCAAAAAGGGCGATCGTGTCGTCGACCAGGCGCCGCGGCGAAAAGGGCGCCAGCTCCAGCTTGAGCCGGCCCGCCTCGATGCGCGAGAAATCCAGCACATCGTCGATGATGTGCATCAGCGCCTGCGCCGACTGGTCGACGGTCTGTGCATAGCGCCGGGTGCGCTCGTCGATGCGGCTGCGCAGCAGCAGCTGAGTCATGCCAATGACGCCATTCATCGGCGTGCGGATCTCATGGCTCATGGTGGCCAGGAAGCGCGACTTTGCCTCGCTGGCGGCCTCGGCGCGTTCCTTGGCATCGCGAAGTTCGGCCGTGCGGGCCTCGACCTGCTGTTCCAGCGACTCCCGGTATACCGCAAGCTCGACGTCGCGCTTTTCGATCTGCTCGAGCATGCGATTGAAATCCTCCACCAGCTGACCGATCTCGTCATCGGCCGGACTGGCCACCCGCATGCGGTAGTCCGCACTGACGCCCACCTGCTTGGTGACGGCGGCCAGGTTGACAATGGGACGGGCAATCAGTTGCGCGAGCGATCCACTCACCGCCAGCGCGAGCAGCAGGCTCAGGCCCGCGGCACTGACCAGCACGAGGCCCGTGCGTCCGAGCGTCGAGACAAAATCCAGGTCTGCCGCCTGCAGCCACAACAGCCCGTAAAAATCCCCGTCGGCGATGATGGGGCTCGAATACGTGCACGTCGGCGTGTACCAGGCGGCATCAAGCGCATTTGGCAGGGCATGCCAGACGGCGAAGAAGTCGCTGCCATCCTTGCGGTCGATTTCCGCCGAGCGCATATTGGGGTTTGCATGCAGGCTGTCGATGATTTCCTTGGCGCCGTTGCGGTTCTCGAAGATGACGGCAGCGCGCAGGTTTTCAGCCAGCACCGAAGCGGTACCGGTGACCTCCGTGCACAGTGCGCGCTGCGCTTCGCTGTACTTGAAGAATGCCAGGCCCACCGTACTGGTCAGCAGCGCAAAGCCGGCGGTGGCCAGCGCCACGGCAATCACCTTGGTGCGTATCGACGCGCGCCCGAAGAGCCAGGCCAGCAGCCTTCTCACGGTAGCACCTCGGTGGCGGCAGTCAGCAGCTGCGGCGAGAATTTCAGGTCGCAATCGCGTGCGGCGCCTACCTTGACGACGAAGCCCAGGTGGCGGTCCTCTTTCCTGAGCGCGATCATCGCCCCTAGCGCCAACGCGGCGTCGCTTTCCCCCACGATCAGCACCGCGTGCCCGCCGATTGCCTGGCGCGCCGGCGCCAGCCTGCCCAGCTCGTTGTCGGGTGCGAAGAGCATCTGGCACTCCGCGACGTGATCAGACGTGACGCCCGTGCGCACTGCCACCCGGTGCATGCCAGCGGCGGCGCCTTCCAGGGCCTGGAGTGTCCCGTCCAGGGAATCGGCCGCGCCGAGCACGCATAGGATCAAGGGCGTGTCCGCGCTGTCGAACACGCGGTCCGGCCAATCGGTGAAGCGCGCGAAATTGAGCAGGAAGCGGGCGCGCAGCTGTTCGTCTGTCAAGGTCTGCGCCTGACAGCGGATATCGATGAACAAGCCGGTGACAAGCAGTGCCAGCACTGCCGCCGCGCGCCGGGTCCAGCGGCTTGGAAACCCGCATCGTGGACCCATCGCGGCCATCGCGTTCGTGCCAGAGATCATCAACGCCGACTCCAAGGTAGCAGTGGCTCCCAGGGGCCATGCACGGTCCCTGCGGCCGACCCGCAAAGTCCGGCGCGGTCCACGGCGCCACGCCTGCGGCGCGGGCCAGAAGGTCCGGATCGACGCTAGATTAGGGTGGCGGACCGCGGTGGAATAGCGCGATTTACGACGTAAACACTTGTCATTCCCGGTGGCGCGCCCGGGCGGCGCGGCCTGGAAAGGCTATACGGCGCGATCGCCGAGGAAATCCTGCAGCACGGTGACGGCAATTTCCTCGATCGACTTGGTGGTGGTGGACAGCCAGCGAATGCTGCCCAGGCGCATCAGCCGTTCGGCCTGTTCCACTTCGAAGCGGCAATTATCCAGCGAGGCATAGCGGCTGTTGGGGCGGCGCTCGAAACGCACCTCGGCGAGACGCTCCGGAGCGATCGAAAGGCCGAAGAGCTTCTTGCGAAACGGGGCCAAGGCCAGGGGAAGGGCCCCCCGCTCGAAATCCTCGGGAATCAGGGGGTAGTTTGCCGCCTTGACGCCATATTGCATTGCCAGATAAAGGCTGGTCGGCGTCTTGCCGCTGCGGGAAACCCCGACCAGGATGACATCGGCCCGTTGCAACTCGGAGGCCGACTGCCCGTCGTCATGCGCAAGCGCGAAGTTAATGGCCTCGATGCGGTTCTTGTACGTTTCCGAGTCGACGATATTGTGCGAGCGGCCCACGGTATGCGTGGACTTCGTGCCCAACTCCTTTTCCAGCGGTACGACGAAGGACGCAAACAGGTCAAGTATCAGGGCGTTGGCGCTGTGCAAGATGGCGTTCATCGACGGGTTGACCAGGGTCGAGAAAACGATGGGCTTGCGCCCCTGCCGGTGGAACGATTCGTTGATCTTGGCCAGGGCGTCGAGGGCCTTGTCCGGGTTGTCGACGAAGGAGATGCGGTGATGGTGCAATTCCAGGCTTTCAAACTGGGTGAGCACCGCATGGCCAAGCGTCTCGGCAGTGATGCCCGTGCCGTCGGACACGAAGAAGATGTCGCGGGCCTGCGGCGCCGGGTTACGGGGGGTCATATAGAAGACTTGATGAGCCAGGGTAGAATCGACCATTCTGGCATAGGGCGGGGTCCAACGGCGTGGTTCCGCCACCGGCCGGCTGCCTGGCTGCGTGGCCGGTGCGCCGGGACGCGGGCTGGCGCCTGCGCAACGGGCCGCGAACGGCCGGATGCTCTGGAGGAACCATGGATAGCGACGCACTTGTCATTCCCCTGCGCGATCTGCGCATGGCCGATGTGGAACGCGTTGGCGGCAAGAACGCGTCCCTGGGCGAGATGCTCAGCCAGTTGGGAGGCCGCGGCATCCGCGTTCCCGATGGTTTTGCCACCACGGCGCACGCCTTTCGCGGGTTTCTCCAGTCCAACCAGTTGCAGCAGCGCATTGCCGACCGCCTGGCGCGCGTCAATGTCAATGATGTCAAGTCGCTCACCGATGCCGGCCGGGAAATTCGCCACTGGGTCGAGGCTGCGACCATTCCGGCCGATCTCGAGGCCGCGGTGCGGGCGCAATACAAGCTGCTGGCAGGAACCGAAGCGGCAATATCCGTGGCGGTGCGCTCCAGCGCCACGGCCGAGGACCTGCCCGAGGCGTCTTTCGCCGGCCAGCAGGAAACCTTCCTCAACGTCGTGGGCGTCGACGCCGTGCTGGCGCGCATGCGCGACGTTTTTGCCTCGCTCTACAACGACCGCGCCATCTCCTACCGCGTGCACCAGGGCTTTGCCCATGCCGACGTTGCACTGTCCGTGGGTGTGCAGCGCATGGTACGAAGCGACCGCGGCTCGGCGGGCGTGATGTTCACCCTGGACACCGAGTCCGGCTTCCGCGACGTGGTGTTCATCACATCCAATTACGGCCTGGGCGAGACGGTCGTGCAGGGTTCGGTCAATCCCGATGAATTCTACGTACACAAGCCCATGCTGGCGGCCGGCAAGTTTGCGCTGGTGCGGCGCAGCCTGGGCTCGAAGCTCGTCAAGATGGTCTATGACAGCAGCGTGGGCGGCCGCGCCGTCCGCACCGAATCCGTGGAAGACGCCCAGCGGCACCGCTTTTCCCTGGAAGATTCCGAAGTGCTCGAGCTGGCCCGATTTGCCGTGACGATAGAGCAGCACTATGGGCGCCCGATGGACATCGAGTGGGGCAAGGATGGCGTCGATGGCCTGCTCTACATCCTGCAGGCCCGGCCCGAAACCGTCCAGTCCCGGCCGCAGCAGGAAACCCAGTTGCGCTACCGCCTCAAGGGAACCGCTGAAATCCTGGCGTCTGGACGGGCCATCGGCCAGAAGATCGGCATCGGCGCGGTACGCCTGGTACACGACGCGGCGCACATGGATCAGGTTCAGGACGGTGACATTCTGGTCACCGAAATGACCGATCCCAACTGGGAGCCGGTCATGAAGCGTGCATCGGCCATCGTCACCGACCGCGGCGGCCGCACGTGCCACGCTGCCATCATCGCCCGAGAACTGGGCATACCCGCGGTGGTGGGTTGTGGCGACGCGACGCAGCGCCTGCGCGACGGCATGGAAGTGACGGTGAGTTGCGCCGAGGGCGATACCGGCAATATCTACGCGGGCCGGCTGGAGATGGAGGTGGAAACGGTGCAGCGGGGCACCCTGCCGGACATTCCCGTCAAGATCACGCTCAATGTGGGCAATCCGCAGCTGGCCTTCGATTTCCAGTCGCTGCCCAATGCGGGCGTGGGCCTGGCCCGGCTGGAATTCATCATCAACAACCACATCGGCGTGCATCCCAAGGCGGTCCTGGACTACCCCGCGCTGGATGACCAGCTCAAATCGGCCGTGGAACGCCTGTCTTACGGATACCCCAACCCGCGGGAGTTTTTTGCCAGCCGCCTCACCGAGGGCGTGGCCACCATCGCCGCGGCCTTCTGGCCTAAGCCCGTGATCGTGCGCCTGTCCGATTTCAAGAGCAACGAATACAAGAAGCTCATCGGCGGGACGCGCTATGAACCCGACGAGGAAAACCCCATGCTGGGCTTCCGCGGGGCGTCGCGCTTCATCGCGCCGACCTTCGCCGGGTGCTTTGCACTCGAATGCGCGGCCTTCCGGCGCGTGCGCGACACCATGGGCTACACCAATGTGGAGCTCATGGTGCCTTTCGTGCGCACCCTCAAGGAAGCCCGTCAGGTGACCGAGTTGCTGGCCGAACATGGCTTGAAGCGCGGGGAGAACGGCCTGCGCGTCATCATGATGTGCGAACTGCCTTCCAACGCACTGCTGGCCGAGGAATTTCTCGCGTACTTCGATGGTTTCTCCATCGGCTCCAACGACCTAACCCAGCTCACGCTGGGCCTGGACCGCGACTCGGGGCTGGTGGCCGACGCTTTCGACGAGCGCGACCCGGCCATCAAGGAACTGATCAGCCGCGCCATTGCTGCCTGTCGGAAGCACGGCAAGTATGTGGGGATCTGCGGGCAGGGGCCGTCGGATCACATCGATTTCGCGATGTGGCTGGTCGATCAGGGTATCGGGTCGATATCGCTGAATCCGGATTCGGTGGTGGATACGTGGAGGAGGATTGCGGCCGCGCGGTAGGTTTTTTCTCTGACTTCGTGGATGCGCACCCTTGGACACCGGGGGTGCGCGGGGGGCTCAGGCGGGGTTTCGCGATGCACGGCATCGCGCCGCCGGAGCGGGCGCGCCTTGCAAGGCGCGCACTATGAGTGGGTTATCGATGAGGCCGCGGGGCCCCGGTCGCGCCGGCACGCTGCCCGCAATAGCCGCATTGCTCGCCGGCGGCCTTCCGGCAGCTACTTGGACCGCTGCTTCAACAGCCGATTCTGCTGGCGCTTCCAGTCCCGATCCTGCTCCGCTGCCCGCTTCTCGAATTCCCGCTTGCCCTTGGCCAACCCCACATTCAACTTCACCCGCCCGCGCGTGAAGTGCAGGTCCAGCGGCACAAGGGTATAGCCGGCGCGCTCAACCTTGCCGATGAGTTTGCGGATCTCGTCGGCCTTGAGCAGCAGCTTGCGCGTGCGGGTCGGATCGGCAATGACGTGCGTCGAGGTGGTGGGCAGTGTATTGATGTGGGCGTTGAGCAGGAACAGCTCGGCGCCCCTCACGATGACATAGGCCTCGTTCATCTGCACGCGGCCGGCCCGTATGCTCTTGACTTCCCAGCCTTCGAGGACGAGGCCCGCCTCGAAGCGTTCCTCGACTTGATAGTCGTAGCGGGCCTTGCGGTTCTGTGTGATCGACATTGGGGCCGGGGCAGGCGATGAAGGGGGATGCGGCCGCACGACCGGCCGCGCGTCCAGCTGTTTGCGCAGCCGGCAGTCGCCTGGCAATACCGGACGATAGAATTCGAGTGTAACAATCTTGCGCGGGAGCCCGCGCGCGAACATGCATAGCGTAAACCGCTCCGTAATCGTTCCCTACAGCGATGCCCAGATGTTCGATCTGGTGCGCGACGTGGAACGCTATCCGCAGTTCCTGCCCTGGTGCCCTTCCAGCCGCGTTATGGCACCCGGGGCAGAGGCGTTTGCCGTCGGCCCGGGAGAGGAGATCGTTCAGGCCCGGGTGGACATCGCCTACCTTGGGGTGCGCAGCCACTTCACCACCCGCAATACCAACCGCCATCCGGCGAGCATTGAACTGGCGCTGGTCGACGGGCCGTTTCGCAGCCTGCGAGGCCGGTGGAGCTTCCTGCCCCTGGGTGCGACCGCCTGCAAGGTCAGCCTCGAGCTCGAATACGGATTCGCGGGCGGGCTGCTGGGGCGCGCCATTGCGCCGGTGTTCGAGCACGTCGCCAATTCCCTGATCGATGCATTCGCCGGGCGGGCCCAGGATCTCTATGGCATCGTCGAATCCTGACAGCGTGCGGGTAAGCGTCTTCTACGCGCAGGCAACGGTCACTGCCGACTGCGCGACGGCACCGAAGAGGGCGACGGCCGTCGCCGCACCGCAGGTGTGGACCGTGACGCTCGAGCTGCCGCAGGGCGCCACGGTGCGCGATGCCGTGGCGGCATCGGGACTCCTGGTGCACCTGCCGGGACTGGCCATCGAGGCGCTGGATCTGGGCGTATTCAACCGTGTGTGCGAGGCCGAACGGCAGCTCGAACCGGGAGACCGTGTCGAGATCTACCGGCCGCTGCAGATCGATCCCAAGGCTGCCCGTCACCTGCGCGTGGCGGCCCGTCGCAAGGCCGAGGCATCGGCACGCCAGTCGCCCCGGCTTGCAACGGGCGGCGCCGATGCAGCGGAACCGGGCAAAAGTTCGCAGGGTTAAGTGCAGTTGCAAGAAGGCGGCAATGCTGGGCTGCTGAGAGTACGATCCGCCCGCGCCGTAGACGACCACACCGCCGGCGATAACGGCGCTACCGAATCAACCTGGACGAAACATGACCGCACCTTTCCGCGATCGCCTGCCCGACGGCATTCCATTCATCATCGCCAATGAGTTCGCCGAGCGTTTCTGTTTCTATGGCATCAATTCGATACTAGCCCTGTACCTCGTGCAGTTCCTGCACTTCGGCGAGGCCCAGGCCACCACGTGGGGTTCGCTGTTCAAGTCCGGCGCTTATTTCTTCCCGATGGCAGGCGCGATCATTTCGGACGTCTTCTGGGCGAAATACCGGACGGTCATTACCTTTTCGCTGGCCTACTGCGCCGGCTGCGTGGTGCTTGCGCTGGCGCGTGATCCGCAGATGCTGGCCGCCGGACTTTTCCTGGTGGCCTTCGGCACGGGCGGCATCAAGCCCTGCGTCTCGACCAATGTCGGCGACCAGTTCACCGCCGGGAACCAGCACCTTATCGAGCGTGCCTTCAGCCTCTTTTACCTCGCGGTGAACTCCGGTTCGCTCGTTTCGATCATGCTTTGCCCGTGGCTGCTGCCCAAGTACGGGCCCACGCTGGCCTTCGGCCTGCCTGCCGCGATGATGTTCGTGGCGGTCGTCGTATTCTGGGCCGGCCGCAAGCGCTTTGCGGTCGTGCCGCCGGCCGGCAGGATCTGGCTGCGGGATATCTTCTCGGCCAGCGGCCTGGCCACGATAGGGCGCCTCCTCCTGATCTACCTGTTCATCGCCTTTTTTTGGGCCCTCTGGGACCAGAGCAACGGCACGACCTGGTCGCTGCAGGCGCGCTCGGATCTCATGGACAAGGACGTGGGCTTCATGACGCTGCTGCCCGCCCAGGTGCAGGCCGTCAATGGCCTGCTCGTCCTGATAATGGCGCCGGGGTTCAGCTACGTCGTCTACCCTTTCGTCGGACGCTACTTCGCCGTGACACCGCTGCGCAAGATCGGCGCGGGGCTGTTCGTCACGGCCGGTTCCTTCCTGGTCATCGCCAGCATCGAGGCGCGCATCCAGGCCGGAATTACCGTGAGCGTGTGGTGGCAGATCCTGGCCTATGTGATCCTGACCGCCGGAGAGGTTCTGGTGTCCATCACCGGCCTCGAGTACTCCTACAAACAGGCCCCGCTCACGATGAAAAGCTTCATCATGGCGCTGTTTCTCCTCTCAATCAGCGCGGGCAATCTGTTCACGGCCGGTGTCAACCACTACATGATCCGTCCCCTGCAGGCGAGCGCCATGCAATTGGGCGAGACCACCTGGATCAGCGTCAGCGGTGCCCCGGCCCCCATCGTGCCCGGGCAGAAGATCGATATTGACGGTGCCAATGGCGTTGAGGTGCTCGGCGATGACGGCACGGCCGGGCCCCTAGGAGGCACCTACCTGGTCCGCCGGGTCGACGAAGGCACGGGAAGCCTGCAATTGATGGACGCGGTAACGCGCAAGCCCTTTGCCAGCCGCGGCGCGTTCGACCCGGCGCGCGCCAGGGTGTCGACCTATGCCCTGGTCGGGCCGGCTTATTTCCTGTTCTTTGCGGCCATCATGGCCGCAGTGGGCGTGGTGTTCATTTTCGTGGCGTACTTCGTGCGCGAGGCGACGCATGTGCGCGTCGAAGGCCAGGGGGCCGTGGCGGCCTGAGCCAGGCAAGGCGGACCTGTCAACTGCAATTCTTGGCGATACCGTCCTGTGCCTTCTGGGTCTCCGCGGCCCGCTGTTCCTCGTCCATGAAATTGCGGTTGCCCTCGGCGTCTGGTCGCATGAGCCGGGTACCGGATTCGATGATTTGCAGGTAACCCCTGGCGTGCGCGCAGGCTTCGGCGCGGGCCTTGGCCTGGGCTTCTTCCTGCTCGGCCTTCTGGGCGGCCTTGTCGCGTTCGGCGGCGCGCTTGCGGAATTCGGCTTCCTGTTCGGCAAGGCTGCGGGTGGCCGGTGCCTGCGGGGCCGGTGCTGGCTGCGCAACCCCGCCGGCACCCTGCGTGGAACCCGCATCGCGGCCATCGGAGCCCGACGTTGCGCGGCGCAAATCGGCCGCGGTCAAGGGAGCGGGTTGCTGCAGGATGTTGGCTGGCTGAATGTCGGCCGGGGGCGGCGTGTCGGAATAGGTGATATTGCCGCCGGTATCGCGCCAGGCCCACTGGGCCTGGACGCCGCCGATCGGGCAAAGCAGGACGGCAATTACAGCAATGCGCGCGGCGCCGGATACGGGCCGCCGGTTCGGGTTCGTCATGGCAACTCCGGGGATCGGGTTTGGCCGGCAACGCCGGGCAGCCAGTCCATTACCAGGCAGGTAGGCATAGCGGGGCATTGTAGGGTCCATTGTTCGGCAGTGAAACCCGGAAAACGGACGAGAAAGCGGTCCACGTAAGGGCGCAGGGGAACTGTCTATAATCCGCTTTTGCGTCAAGAGGATGGGCATGCGTTTCCGAGAAAAGGCGCTGACTTTCGATGACGTGCTCCTGGTACCGGCCTAT
>Ga0209698_10003309_pt1 | contig 18032 bp, 13 predicted proteins | sample LitLauG_LLR_2012_FD_187203 | JGI IMG/M metagenome (GOLD analysis project Ga0209698, IMG submission 187203) | Freshwater sediment microbial communities from Pennsylvania, USA - Little Laurel Run_MetaG_LLR_2012 (SPAdes) (version 2) | ecosystem: Environmental > Aquatic > Freshwater > Creek >...
TGCGCACTGGAACCCCGGGGAAGGCGGCGCGCAGCTCGCGGCCGAAAGCCAAGGACTTCCATCCCGGGATGTTGGGAGCAAGCTCGACCCCGTCGTCACCGGGGATGCCGAACGTGCAGGCGCCCACAGCGACCAGGACGGCTCCCGGCACCTGGTCGGCGAGCAGGGCGTGCGCGGCGTCGATGCCCCGGGCGAGCCCCGCCTGTGCGCCGTCGTCGGCCCGGCTGGAGACTGTGGTCGTGGCCAGACGCGTCCCGGAGCTGTCGCACACTGCGATCGCGATCTTCGTTCCCCCGAAGTCGAGCCCCAGGACCACTCGAGCCGCACCGTCCCCTGCTGACATCGGCTCCCTTTCGGCGGTGGCCGCACTGCGAACTGCTGGTCCGCGGCCGCCCTGGGCTTGATTGTTAGGAAAGTAGACTTACAATTAGCGGAACGCAAGACTTTCAGGTAAAAGATCGGTAACGACCTTGGGCCGCGGCGATGGAGGAGGAACTGTGACCGTGATGCCGACGCCCGCCGAGGTGGGAGCGGTAGCTGCGGGCTCCCCGGGTCGCGACGGCGCGGCGCGTCCTCGATCGATCCGGGCGATGAACGAGCAGCTGCTGCTTGACCTTATCCGGCACAGCGAGGGGGTCAGTCGCGCCGAGCTGGCAAGGTCGACGGGCCTGTCGAAGCCGACCGTGTCGTTGGCGCTGGCCAACCTCGAGCGCGCCGGGCTGGTGCTGGCCACCGGCTTGCGCACCGGGGTCCCCGGCCCGGCTGCGGTCCTGTACCGGGTTCGCCCCGAGGCCGGGATGGTGCTCGGGCTGGACGTCGGCCAGCAGTTCCTTCGTGGCGCGATCACCGACCTTGCGGGCCGCCGGCGGGCTGCCGCCACCAGGGCGACAGGACGGCTTGCGGGGCCGGGGGTGGTGGCCGAGCTGGTCGCCCTGGCCGACGAGCTGTTGGCCGCGGCCGACCTGCGTGGCTGCGACCTGACTCAGACTGTTATCGGCAGCCCCGGGGTGTACGACCCGCGCCGAGATGTGCTCGACCTTGCAGGCGGTGTCCGGGGCTGGGCGGCTCCAGGGGTGCTGACGGATCTTCGCGCCGCGTTCGGCAGCTCGGTGATGGTCGAGAACGACATCGACGTGGCTGCGTTGGCGGAGCAGGCGCACGGCCACGGCCGCGGGGTCGACAGTTTCGCGTTCGTCTCGGTCGGTACCGGTATCGGCATGGGCCTGGTGCTGGGTGGGCGGCTGCACCGGGGCGCACACGGAGCTGCCGGCGAGATCGGGTTCCTGCCGTTCACCGAGGGTGACGGCTCCGACGCCCGCGACGCTCGCCGTCGCGGGGCACTGGAGGCGGCCGCTTCGGCGGCCGGAGTCGTGCGTGCGGGTCGGCGCGCCGGGCTGCGCCCAGGCAGCGCCCGTGAGGTGTTCGCCGCCGCGGCAGCGGGCGACCTTGCGGCCGCTCGGGTGGTGGCCCAGGAGGCGCTGCTGGTGGCCAAGGCGATCAGCGCTGTCGTGGCGGTCGCCGACCCCGAGCTGGTGGTGATCGGCGGCGGCATCGGCCAGTCCGAGGGATTCTTGGACGCCGTCGCCCGCGAGCTGCGCCGAATGGCTCCGGTGCTGCCGGACCTGCGGGTCAGCGCGCTGGGAGCCGATGCGGTCGTCGACGGATGCCTGGCGGCCGGCCTGGAGCGCGCCTGGCAGATCGTGGTCGAGAAGCTGCCCCCGCAGGCATGAGCCTGCGGGGGCAGCTTCGCAGCGACCGGGTCAGAGCTTGAAGGAGGGGCTGATCGCTGGCGCGGCAGCGGCCTGTCCCAGGTAGGGCAGCCCGAGAAGCTTCTCGGTGATCCTCAGCAGGGAGTAGTGGTTGGCCAACGTCGCCGAGCGGGAACCGGGCGCCACGAACGGGCTCATCACCAGCAGGGCGACATGGCAGCCGTTGTCTGTGGTGTTGGTCGCGCAGTTGTTGGTGGCGTGCGGCGCGCCACCCTCGTCCCAGGTCACGAAGACCACGGTGGAGCCTGACTGGTAGACCGGGCTGCTCAAGATGGCACCGAGGTGGGTGCGCAGCCAGCTGTCGCCGGCGGCCACCGAGGAGGAGTTCTCGTGCATGTCGTTGGCGATGTTCGGCACTATCAGGGAGAACGCGGGCAGGTGGGCCAGGTTCAGCGCAGTCAGCGGAACATCATGTGACGCGCAGGTCGTCAGGCTCGAGTAGTAAGGGGCTGCAGTGTGGTGGGCCACATAGGGCCGCGCGTCGTGACGGACACAGGCGCCCGGCATCGACTCGGCGAACACCCCCCACGATGACGTCTGGCTGAAGATCGAGGGCCCGCTGACTGCGCAGAAGCCGGGGCAGTCCGTGCTCGGCAGGCCGCTGCCGGAGCGTCCTGAGGTCATCGCGATGTAGTTCGGCAGGCTCGGGTGGGAGATGTTGTGGTAGTTCGTGGCCACCGCACACTGCGCCGCCAGAGACGAGATGTACGGCGCCGACATCACCTGGTTGTAGCTTCGGTTCTCCATCACGATCCAGATCACGTGCGTGACCCGCACCGAGCCGGCCGGGCGCATGCCGCAGATCCGGTTCGAGCGCGCCGCGCTCGCGGCGCGCACCGGTGCGGTCCTGCTGACAGGCACCGCCTTGGATGTGGTGGTGTGCGCGAGGCGATGTGCGTGATGGCGGGGCGATGCCTGTGCGGCGGCCCCGACACCGACAGCTGCCAGCGCGCAGACTGCGATCAGGACCAGCAGTGGGCTGGTGAATCGGCGTCGCGACGGGCCAGTGCCGCGGTTGGGGCGGGCGAGGCGGTGACGAGTCATCAGGGGGATCTCCGTGAGGCGAGGGGGCTTCCAGGGTGTCCGCCAACGTTCAGCACCAGCATCACCGAACGATGGTGAACGCCAGGACAGCGGACCGCTATCTCCAGGGTCTCCCGGGGTGGTGGAGTGAAGACTGCGCGATGAACCCTTCCCACTCCATCTTGCTGTGAACCCCCGCCACAGCCAAAATCCGGTGTCTCGTACGACACTTAGTCCCCATCAGCCTCACAGGCCGCCTCTGCCACAGCCTGCTGGGCAGGCAGCCCGCGCGCCGACCTCGGCGGAGCCCACCCAAGCCAGTGATGCCGACCACCGTCGAGCGGTGGCCGGCATCAGCTTGGGGTGCGTCGGGCTCTGCTAGGCAGCGATGCGGGACAGGATGTCCTGGAGGTCACGAGTCTGTTCGCTGCTGTGGCGCCTGATGATGGCGTCGAGCTCGGAGCGGCCGGACGGTGTCGAGGCGAGGTCGATCAGCTCGCGTTCCAGACGGCGATGGGCTGCGCGCTGGCTGGCTCGCTGCCTGCGGGCCTGCCGGGCTGACGCGATGGACTTGGTAAGGCGGTTCACGATTCCTCGATGTCGCTAGGGGACGTGCTGGCCAGGTGTCACCCGCAGGGCTTGGATCCCCAGCGGTGCACAGCCGGTACAACCGCCTCGGGCCCGGAGATGTTGCCCCTGGCGAAGGTGACCCCGGCCACAGCGGCAGCGGCCCACCTCACGACGGTCACAGAGCGAGCCGTGACCTGCACGACCTGCGCTCCCCCCAGGCTGCGGTCAAAGACCCGTGGCGCCGTCGATCCGCTCTCTGAGCAGGTCCGCGTGGCCGTTGTGCCGCGCGTACTCGGCAACCATGTGCACATACACCAGACGCAGCGAGTGCGGCTGGCCGCGCAGGTCGAACGTCTGGTCCAGGTCCCGGTCTGCGACGGCCCGGTCTGCCTGGCGGATCTGCTCGGCGAGCCGGTCGAAGTCCTGCTCGGCGTTGTCGGCGCTGGCCCCGTCGAAGTCCGCATCAGGGCCGGCCGCAGGGTCGTACATCGGCTGGTGGGACTGCCCGGCGACGCGCTCACAGAACCAGGTCCGCTCGACCTTGGCCATGTGGCGTACCAGGCCGAGCAGAGACAGAGTGGAAGGGCGCACAGCACGTTCTGCCAGCTGCTGCGACGTCAGCCCCGCGCAGATGTTGAGCAGGGTCCACCGCTGCCAGTCCAGGAAGGCGGCCAGGACCGCGGCCTCGGGCCCGGCGAGCGGGCCGTCGTCGATGGGTGGCGGCTGCGGCGCGGTCCAGGTCACTGGCCCATCATGCCTGCCGCAGCTCCACCCTTGACATATGCCTATATCGGAATATGTTGTATTGGTGGCCAGGGCAGCGACGACAGCGGACGCGTTCAACGCTGTCGCCGAGCCGCGCCGCCGGGCCATCCTCGACCTCCTGGCCCGGGGCGAGCTGCCGGTCAACGACCTTGCGGCGGGGCTCGGGGTCGGACAGCCCATGGTCTCCAAGCACCTGCGGGTCCTGCGGCAGGTCGGGCTGGTGGAGGTTCGCGGCGACGGCCGACAGCGGATCTACCGGCTCAACTCACGATCGCTCAAGCCCATCCACGACTGGGTAGCGGCCTATGAACAGTCGTGGACTCAGCGCTTCGACCGGCTCGACACCGTGCTGGCGGAGCTGACCGACGAGGAGAACGGAGATGGACGATGACCGGCATCGGCACGGCTGAGGTCACCTTGCCCTCGAGCACGCAGATCCTGATCACCCGCGAGTTCGATGCTCCCAGGCACCTGGTGTACCGGGCGTGGACGACCCCGGAGCTGATCAAGCGCTGGTGGGGCGGTGACCGCGGCGAAGTGACCAGCGTCGAGGTGGATCTGCGGGTCGGGGGCGGGTGGCGCTACGCGATGACCGCACACGCCGGGTTCGAGGTGGCCTTCCACGGGCAGTACCTGGAGCTGGTCGACGGCGAACGGATCGTGTCCACCGAAGTGTTCGAGCCGATGCCCGACCACCCTGCGGTCAGCACCCTGGTGCTGACCGGCACCGGCCAGCGCACCACCATCACCTTGCTGGTCGAGCACACCTCGGCCGCGGACCGTGACATGCACCTGCGCAGCGGCATGGAGGGCGGCATGCAGGAGTCGTTGGACCACCTGGAGCAGGTCGCCCGCTCGCTGACCTGATGCGGCCCGGCCGGGTCGACGGTGCGAGGGGTCAGGGGGAAATCTCAAGCCGGGCCATCAGCAGCTCACGCACCCGAGCGGCGTCTGCCTGACCACGGGTTGCCTTCATGACCGCACCCACGATCACCCCGGACGCCGATACCTTCCCGGAGCGGATCTTGTCAACGACATCGGGGTTGGCGGCCACGGCATCGTCGATCGCGGCCTGCAGAGTCGCGTCATCTCCGACCACCTCCAGGCCGCGGCCGGCGACCACATCGTCTGGTGAGCCCTCCCCCGCCAGGACACCGTCGACGACCTGGCGGGCCATGGTGTCGGTCAGCGTGCCGGCGTCGACCAGCGCGATGACGCGGGCCACGTCGGCGGGAAAGATCCCCAAGTGCCCGAGGTCGACATCGCGTTCGTTGGCGAGGCGGGCCAGCTCACCGAGCCACCACTTGCGCGCTGACGCCGGGCTGGCCCCGTCGGCGACAGTGGCCTCGATGACGTCCAAGGCGTCGGCGTTCAGCACAGCGGTCAGCTCGAGGTCGCTGAGCCCCCACTGGGCTGCCAGCCTGCGACGACGCGCCGCCGGCAGCTCCGGCAGCGCGGCCCGCAGCGCTTCGACCCAGTCGGCGTCCGGAGCCAGCGGCACCAGGTCGGGTTCGGGGAAGTAGCGATAGTCCTCGGCCTGCTCCTTGCTGCGCCCCGAGGTGGTGATACCGGTGTCCTCGTGCCAGTGCCGGGTCTCCTGGACGATGCGCTCACCGGCCTTCAGCCGCGCACCCTGACGCTGCATCTCGTAGCGGACCGCACGGCTGACCGACCGCAGGGAGTTGACGTTCTTCGTCTCCGAACGGGTGCCGAAGTCGTGGCTCGGGCTCTGCCGCAAAGACAGGTTCACGTCGCAACGAAGCGAACCCTGGTGCATGTGCGCATCGGAGATACCCAAGCTCACGACCAGGGCGCGCAGCTCGGCCACGAAGGCCCGGGCAACGTCCGGGGCCATCTCGCCGAGCCCCTCGATCGGCTTGGTCACGACCTCGATCAGCGGGATGCCGGCGCGGTTGTAGTCGACGAGAGAGTAGTCCGCGCCGTGGATGCGGCCGGTCTGGCCGCCGACGTGCGAGGACTTGCCGGTGTCCTCCTCCATGTGGGCACGTTCGATCTCGATGCGGTGGATACGGCCACCGGTGCTGGTGGGGACCTCGACGTCGAGCCAGCCGCCGAAGGCGATCGGCTCGTCGTACTGGGAGATCTGGTAGTTCTTGGGCATGTCCGGGTAGAAGTAGTTCTTTCTGGCGAACCGGCACCAGGACGCGATCGAGCAGTTCAGGGCGAGACCCAGCCGGACCGCGGACTCCACAGCGACCGCGTTGACCACCGGCAAGGCCCCAGGCAGCGCCAGGCAGGTCGGGCAGGTCTGGGTGTTCGGGGCCGCGCCGAACTCGGTGGGGCAGCCACAGAACATCTTGGTCTGGGTGCTCAGCTCGACGTGGACTTCGAGCCCGAGAACGGGGTCGAAGTCACTGACCGCCTGCTCCCACGCCATCAGCGCCTCCCCTGGCTGCGCGCTGCCGGCGCCGTCGCGGTGACCGTGTGCCGCGCTGCCGTGGTCAAAGCCTGAGGTGGTCACAGCGTGGGTGCCCCGTCCAGAATCGGCGCACCCCAACGATCCAGCAGCGCCGCCTCAAGGGCGGCCCCGACCCGGTAGAGGCGGTCGTCGGCCAGCACCGGTGCCATCACCTGAAGTCCGACCGGCAGGCCGTCCTCCGGGGCTAGTCCGACCGGTAGCGACAGGCCGGGGGTGCCGGCGAGGTTGGCTGGGATCGTCGCCACGTCGTTGAGGTACATGGCCAGGGGGTCGTCGAGCTTCTCCCCCAGCTTGAACGCGGTGGTCGGTGCAGTCGGTGAGACCAGGACGTCCACCTGCTCGAACGCGGCAGCGAAGTCGCCGGTGACCAGTGTCCTGACCTTCTGCGCCGATCCGTAGAAGGCGTCGTAGTAGCCGGCGGACAGCGCATAGGTGCCGAGCATGATCCGACGGATGGCCTCCTCGCCGAAGCCGCTGGCCCGGGTGCGGCCCATCACCTCCTCCACCGAGCGCGTTCCGTCGTCTCCGACCCGCAGCCCGAACCGCATCCCGTCGAACTTGGCGAGGTTGGACGAGCACTCACTCGGCAGGATCAGGTAGTAGGCGGCCAGCGCGTACGGGAAGTGCGGGCAGGACACCTCCACGACCTGCGCCCCAAGCTCCTGCAGCAGCACGACGGCCTCGTCGAAGCGCTGCTGGACCCCCGGCTGGTACCCATCGCCGGTCAGCTCACGGACCACACCGACCCGCATGCCGCGCACGTCGCCGTGCCGGGCCGCCTCCACCACCGCCGGCACCGGCCGGTCGATGGAGGTGGAGTCCAACGGGTCGTGGCCGGCGATGACCGCGTGCAGCAGCGCAGCGTCCAGCACGTTGCGAGCGCACGGGCCGGCCTGGTCCAGCGACGACGCCAACGCAACCAGCCCGTACCTGGACACCCCGCCGTAGGTGGGCTTGATCCCGACCGTTCCGGTGACCGCCGCCGGCTGACGAATCGACCCCCCGGTGTCGGTCCCGATCGCCAACGGCGCCTCGAAGGCGGCGACGGCGGCGGCCGAGCCCCCGCCCGAGCCGCCAGGGATCCGGCTCAGATCCCACGGATTGTGGGTCGGCCCGAACGCGGAGTGCTCCGTGGAGGAGCCCATCGCGAACTCGTCCATGTTGGTCTTGCCGAGGATGACGACACCGGCGTCCTTCAGGCGACGGGTCACCGTCGCGTCATAGGCGGGCAGCCAGCCCTCCAGGATCCGAGACCCGCAGGTCGTCGGCACCCCCTCCATGGCCAGGACGTCTTTGAGTGCCAGCGGGACACCGGCAAGGGGGCCCAGGCCTGACCTGCCGTCCCGGGCCCGGGCGGTGTCGACGGCGGCCGCTGCGGCAAGGGCGCCGTCGGTGTCGACGTGCAAGAAGGCGTGCACGTCGTGGTCCACCGCCGTGATGCGGTCCAGGTGCGCCTGAGTGACCTCGACCGCGGAGGCCTGACCGCCGGCGACGACGTCGGCGAGCCGGGCGGCGGTCATCCGGGTGAGGTCGGTCACCGGGTCAGCTCTCCTCGTCGAGGATGCGAGGGACCCTGAACCTGTCGGACTCGACCGCAGGTGCCGCCATCAGCGCCTGCTCGACGGTGAGCGAGCCGCCGACGACGTCGAGGCGGAAGACGTTCGTCAGTGGCAGCGGGTGCGACGTCGGCGCGATGTCCTCGGTCGCGACCTGCGAGACGGTCGCGACCGACGCGATGATGATCTCGAGCTCAGCTGCGAGGCGGCCCAGATGATCCTCAGACAGGTCCAGTCGGGCCAGGGCGGCAAGATGCGCGACCTGTTCAGGCGAAATCGCCGGCATTGAAGCACCGCTCCCTCGGGCCGTGGACTGACCCGAGCATCCTAGGCGGTCAGCCGAGGTCGACCTCTGCGGCCAGCCGGGGGACCGCAGCCACCACGGGAACGTGCGGAGCGAGCCGGCGCGGCTCCAATGGCCGCCCGTGGGCGCCGTAGTGGTCGCGTAGCCACTGGGTGGCCGCCTCGCCGGGCATCGGGCGACTGACGAACCAGCCCTGCGCGGTGTCGCAGCCCAAGCTGACGAGCTGCTCCCAGACCTCTGCGGTCTCAACGCCCTCGGCGACCGCCTGCAGACCCAGGCCGTGGGCGAGCTCGATGATGGAGCGGACGATAGAGGCGTCCTCGCCGTCGACGCCGAGCCGGCTGACGAAGGACTGGTCGACCTTGATCTCGCTCACCGGCAGCCGCTTGAGCATGAACATCGACGAGTAGCCGGTCCCGAAGTCGTCCAGGCTCAGCTCGACGTCGAGGGCCTCAAGAGCGACCAGGGTGTCCAGCACCCGGCTGTGCTCGGCCATCAGGGTGCGCTCAGTGAGCTCCAGCTTCAGCAAGGTGGCCGGGACACGGTGGCGGGCCAACGCCTCCGACACGGTCCGAGCCAGCTCGGCGCCGTGAAGGTCCCGAGCCGACACGTTGACAGCCACGGCCACCAAGAAGCCCTCGTCGCGCCACTGCGCGACCTGAGCCAAGGCCGTGTTGACGACGAATGCGGTCAGCCGGTGCATCAGCCCCGAAGTCTCCGCGAGCGGAATGAACTCATCCGGTGGGATGAACCCACGCTCGGGGTGGTTCCAGCGGATCAGCGCCTCGACCCCCACCACTCCCCCACCCTCCAGGGCCACCTTCGGCTGGTAGTGCAGGTCCAGCTCGTCCGCGTCCAGGGCCCGCCGTAGCGCTGCGAGCAGGCCCAGCCGCCCCGTGGAGTTGCGGTCCCGGGCCGGGTCGTACACCTCGACCTCGGTGTGCTGCTCCTTGGCCACGTACATAGCGACGTCGGCGCGGCGCATCAGCTGCTCCACGTCCGCGCCGTGCTCTGGGAAGACGGCTATTCCGATGCTGACCTCAAGCTCCAAGAGGACATCCTCAAGCTGGAACGGCTCGTTGAGGGCCTGACGGATGCGGATCGCGACATCTGCGGCGGCCCGGGCGCCAGTCACGTCGGGCAGGTAGACGGCGAACTCGTCGCCACCCAGGCGCGCCACCAGATCCTCCGGGCGCAAGACGCCGCGGATCCTGACCGCCACCAGCTGCAGCAGCTGGTCTCCGACGTGGTGACCGAGTGTGTCGTTGACCTCCTTGAACCGGTCCAGGTCGAGCAGTGCGAGGGCGAAGGGCGGGGCGTCGACCTGCTCGACTGCCTCACCGACGCTGCGCAGCAGGAACTTGCGGTTCGGCAGCCCGGTCAGCGAGTCGTGAAGAGCCTTGTGCTGTTCCTGCAGAGAGATCCGGGCGGTCTTGTGGACCGCGAACATGGGAATCATCAGCAGCGGCACGTACCAGACACTGGTCTGGGCGGCGAGGACGATCAGCGGCGACAACGCCAGCACCGCCGCCGAGGTGACGATGTAGAAGAAGATGTTCTCGAAGATCCCCTGCAGGAAGGTCTGCCCGACGTCCGCGCCGACACCGGCGACGAGAACGTCGTTGACGACGAACCAGATCACCCAGCTGGCCGCGATCCATGTCAGGTCCCAGCCAGTGAGCTGGTGGCCGACGGGAGCGATGCCGTCCGGAAGGCCGACCACAACCATCGCCAGCCACGCCGCGGACACCGACAGGACGTACTGCCCGACGTTGAAGAAGGTGATCCACGCCCGCTTGCGCTTGACCAGCTCGGAGGTCACGGTGACCACAGCCTGAAGCAGCAGAGCCGGCCACAGCCCCCACAAGTACAAGATGGCGAAGACGAACGCGGTGGAGGTGACTGTCCCCTCTGAACCGTAGGAGCCGGCGGTGCGCACGGGCCGAAGCTCCCCGAGCAGAACCAGGACCGCGATCACCCAGAAGGCGGCCGGCATGCCCCCCATCACGGACTGGACCTCCACCGCCGCGACAGCGACCAGCCCCCAGCCGCCCCACACCGCAAGGTGCCAGGAGGCGGCGAACAGCGAGGGGCGCGTCAACGACGGCCGCGCCGACTTGCCCCCCATACGACCTCCCGAGCTGCATCGGCGCTGCCAGATCCCCACCGTTATCTCGGGACGAACACCGTGACTCTTGAGAACTACCGGCATCTGCCCCCAACGGGTCACTGGCAGTAGCTCAACCGCGCCTCACCGACCGGACGTGGCCGGCGCAGAAAGCGGAAGGACCCCGACCGCGGCGTCCACCCCGGCGCCTGTCACCGGGCCGTCCACCGCGCCGTCCACCGGGGTGGGGCCGTGAGGCGGCGCCACGGCGAGGTCACGGGCACGACAGCAGCCGCGGGCGCCACCCGGTCCGGGGCACGAACCAAGCCCCGGTCACCACCACGGTCAGCCATGCCCCGACCGCAGCGCCACCCGCGCCCTAGGCGGTGCCAGCGCGTTCGGTGTCGGGGTCCGCCACCGCCCCGCCACGCAGCACCCGAAGCGCGCGGGACCGGCTGGGGTGGCGCAGCAGCCACTCGGTGGCACGGTCGGCCGGCAGCGGCCGGCTGGCATACCAGCCCTGAGCGCTGTCGCACCCGAGGTCGTCGAGGACGTCCCACACCTGCTCGGTCTCGACGCCCTCCGCGACCGCCTCGATACCGAGCGCGTGCGCCAGGTCGACGATGGAGCGGACGATCTTGGTGTCGTCAGGGGAGGTGAGCAGGCGCTGCACGAAAGACCGGTCGATCTTGATCTCGCTCACCGGCAGCCGCTGCAGCAGAACCAGGGACGAGTAACCCGTCCCGAAGTCGTCGAGGCTGAGCTGGACCCCCAGCCGCTCAAGCGCTCCCAAGGTATCGGCGACCCTGGCCGGCTCAGACATCAGCACCCGCTCGGTGAGCTCCAGGCGCAACGCTGCGGCCGGAAGCCCGTGGCGGGCCAGCCCGCGCCCCACCGTCTCGGCGAGCATCGTCCCGTGCAGGTCGCGGGCGGAGACGTTGACCGCTACCGGGATCTCCAGGCCGACGGCCCACCAGCGCGCCGCCTGCTCCAGCGCAGCGTCGACCACATAAGCGGTGAGTCGGTGCATCAACCCGGACCGCTCCGCCAACGGGATGAACTCGTCGGGGAAGATCAGACCTCGGTGCGGATGCCGCCAGCGCACCAGCGCCTCCACCCCCACCACCGCACCAGAGCCAAGCGCAACCTTCGGCTGGTAGTGCAGCTCCAGCTGGCCACCGTCGATCCCCTGCCGCAGCGAGCCCAGCAGGCCCAGCCGGGTCGTGGAGTTCTGGTCCTTCTCCGCGGAGTACACCTCGATGCCCGACCGCTCGTCCTTGGCCAGGTACATGGCGACGTCCGCGGACCGCTGCAGCTGAGACACGTCCGCCCCGTGGTCGGGGAACAGGGCAATTCCGATACTGGCCTCCAGCTCCAGCAGCACACCCTCGAAGTTGTAGGGCTCGGCCAGGGCCGCCTGGATCCTGCGAGCCACCTCGGTGGCGCCCACCGCGTCAGGAATCGAGGGAAGCAGGACCGCGAACTCGTCGCCACCTAGGCGAGCCACCACGTCAGAGGGACGCAGGGCACCTTGGATCCGCTGCGCCACATGCCCCAAAAGCCGGTCGCCCATCTGATGCCCAAGGGTGTCGTTGACCTCCTTGAACCGGTCAAGGTCGAGCAGGAACAGGCCCACCTTCCGACCGTGCCCGGGGTCGGCGTCGCCCAGCACCGACTCGAGGGACTCCAACAGGAACTTGCGGTTCGGCAGCCCCGTCAGAACGTCATGGTTGGCCTGGTACTCCTTGTCGAGGGAAACCGCCGACGTCTTGTAGATGGCGAACAGCGGGGGCAGCAGCAAGGGCAGCCACCACATGCTGGTCTGGACCGCCAGCGCGACCAGCGGAGAGATGACGATCACCGAGAAGTTGGACACCAGCAGGTAGCCGAAGTCCTCGAAGAACAGGACACGGAACGGCTCCCCGGCGTATGCGGCAAGCACCCCGGACACGATGCAGTTGTTGGCCAGGAAGTACACCACCCACGACAGCGCCATCACCCACAGGTCACCGGCAGTGATGGTGTGCAAGTCATGAACCCCCGCCCGGTACCCGCACGCGTACATGGCACCCCAGGCCAGCAGGAACGAGATGGCGTACTGGGCCGGGTTGACGGCAGAGCGCCACCAGACCTTGCGGGCCGTGACGTCCGACACCACCGAGGCAACCGCCTGCGCCAGCACAGCCGGCCACGGCCCCCACACGAACAAGATCGCAAACGTGAAGGCGATCGAAGGAGTGATGCCCTCCCCGTAGGAACGGGAAGTGACCACTGGCCGCAGCTCGCCGAAGATCACCAACGCCACCAGGGCGAGCAGCGCCCCCGGGTCGACGACGCTACCCGCCGCCGACAGCTGGCTCAGGGCCCAGACCAGCACCCCCGCGCCGGTGACCAGGAACGACCACAGCAGCACCGCGAACAGCGACCAGGAGAAAGGACCCGGCGCATCCTCACCCATCACCGGGCCCGCCGGATCACCCGGGACCTCGAGCTGCGCCATTCCACCCCCTCAGATGGTTACTCAGAGTTAGCACGCGATTCCGAGTTGTTATCAAGGTAGCGTGATTGCGGGGGCTGGCGCGACTGGCGTTACGGATGAGCCGGGATTCACCCGTTCGGCCTACTCGCGGCTGTTGCCGCCGCGGGTCCGGACTCCAGCAGCACCGTGAAGGTGGCGTCGTCCAGGATTGGGACTGCCAGTTCCACCGCCTTGTCGTACTTGCTGCCGGGGCTGTCTCCGGCTACGACGAAGGTGGTCTTCTTCGACACCGACCCGCTGACCTTGCCCCCGAGCTTCTGGACCGCTTCGGTGGCCCCGTCGCGGCTCCAGCCGGCAAGGCTGCCGGTGATCACCACGGTGACCCCGTCCAGGGGCCGCGGTCCTGCGTCGAGCTCGGGCTCGGCGGTGCGCACCCCGGCTGCCCGCCACCGCTCGACGACCGAGCGGTGCCAGTCGACGGCGAACCACTCGGCCACCGACTCGGCGATGACCGGCCCGACCCCTTCGACCGCGGCCAGCTCGGCCGGTGTCGACGCGGCGATCTTGTCCAGGTCACGCATCTCGCGGGCGAGGGCCTGGGCCGCGGTCGGACCCACGTGCCTGATCGACAAGGCGACGATCACCCGCCACAGCGGCCGGGCCTTGGCCTGCTCGAGGTTGTCCAGCAGCTTGACCGCGTTGGCGCCCAGCATCCCGTCCTTGCGGGTGAAGAACGGGCAGGTGGCCAACTCGTCGGCAGTCAGGGCGAACACGTCGCCCTCGTCGGCGATCAGCCCACTGTCCAGCAGCGCTGTCGCAGCCTCGTACCCGAGCACCTCGATATCGAGGGCGCCACGGCCGGCGAGGTGGAAGACACGCTCGCGCAGCTGCGCCGGACAGCTGCGCGAGTTCGGGCAGCGAAGGTCGACGTCGCCGTCCTTGGCCGGGCGCAGCTGCGTCCCGCACTCGCGGCAGTGGGTGTCCATCACAAACGGCTGCTGGCTGCCGTCACGCAGCTCGGCCACCGGCCCGACGATCTCCGGGATGACATCGCCGGCCTTGCGCAGCACCACGGTGTCGCCGGCGCGGACGTCTTTGCGGGCGACCTCCTGCGCGTTGTGCAAGGTGGCCGTCTCGACCGTCGAGCCGGAGACCACGACCGGCTCCATGATGCCGTAGGGCGTGGCGCGGCCGGTGCGCCCGATGTTGACCTCGATCCGCAGAAGCTTCGTGGTGACTTCCTCCGGCGGGTACTTGAAGGCGATCGCCCACCGTGGCGCCCTCGACGTCGAGCCGAGCCTGCGCTGGGTCGCTACGTCGTCGACCTTGACCACGACACCGTCGATCTCGTGGTCGAGGTCGTGGCGGTGCTGGCCGTAGTAGGTGATGAACTCGCGGACGGCGTCCAGGTCGTCGACCACTCTCTGCTGCTGGCTGACCGGCAGGCCCCACGACGCGAGCGCCTGGTAGGCCTGCGACTGGGTCAACGGATCGAAGCCTTCCCGGGCGCCGATGCCATGCACCACCAGCCGCAGCGGACGCGACGCGGTCACCTTCGGGTCCTTCTGCCGCAGCGAGCCCGCCGCGGTGTTGCGCGGGTTGGCGAACGGGGCCTTGCCCGCGGCGACGAGCGAGGCATTGAGCTCGGCGAAACCAGCGACCGGGAAGTAGACCTCGCCGCGGACTTCAAGCAGCGACGGCACCGGGTATGCCGGGTCGCTGACCACGAGCTGGTCGGGCACGTTGTCGAGCGTGCGGACGTTGGCGGTGACGTCCTCCCCGGTGCGGCCGTCGCCGCGGGTTGCGGCACCGGCGAGCCGACCCCCCCGGTACACCAGGTCGATCGCAAGCCCGTCGTGCTTGACTTCGCACAGCCACCGCACCTGCACGTGCGCGTCCCGCACGACCCGCGCGGCCCAGGCCGCGAGCTCGTCGTCGCCGAAGACGTTGTCGAGGCTGAGAAGGCGCTCGAGATGCTCGACCGGCGCGAACAGCGTCGAGTAGGTCCCGCCTACCCGCTGGGTGGGCGAGTCGGGGGTCCGCAACGAGGGGAAGCGGGCCTCAAGCTCCTCGAGCTCGCGTAGCAGCGCGTCATACTCGCCGTCGCTGACCGCCGGCGCGTCGAGCACGTAGTACCGGTACTGGTGCTCGTCGATGAGCTTGGCCAGGTCGACCGCCCGCTCCCGGTCGGCGGCGGCCGGCTCGGCTGGTTCGCTCACCCCGCCCCCTCCGGGTCGTCTCGGATCTGCCGGGCCACCTGTCGACAGATGACCAGCTCGGCACGTGCGCCGGCAGTCGACGCGGCCCCCGACAGGCCACAGCTCGGAGTCACCACGATCCGCGACAGCTGCTCCGCTGGCAGCCCGATGCGGTGCCACCGGCCACGCAGATCCGCGGCGTGCAGGTCCACCGCCGGGGCCCCGGCCCCGCCGGCTGTCGCGATACCGAAGAACATCTCCAGGCCGGCCTCGACGGCGTCCCCCACCGCCTCATCGTCGCGTTCAGCCAGCAGCGAGGCATCGACGCTGGCGAAGTCAAGCCCTGGCCGGCCGGTGTCCCGGTGCTGGTGCAGCTGCTGCAGCAGACGCAGCGGCGGTGAGGCGGCGCAGCAGTGCACCCCGGTGGCAGCGTGGTCGGCGACGGCACCGGTCGCCGCCGCAAGCACCGCAAGCACGACCTGCTGGTCCACGGCGGCGATACGGGTTAGACCGCTCGGGGTCGGCACCTCCCCGTCGAGGACGAACGGAAGTCCAGGTTCGTCGATCTGGACGACCAGGCTCGCACCAGGTAGCCGCGAAGCAACCGAACGCAGGTGGGCGGCGAGCGACTCTGCGTACCCCTGGTGCAGGTCGCGGCAGGCACCTGGGTCGGCGAGCATCTTGCGGCCGCTGCGCAGCTCTACCGACGCGGCCAACGTCCACGGCCCACACACCTGCACCTTGAAGGGGCCCGCCCACCCGTCGAACAGCTCCTCGACGACGTCAAGGTCCTCGCCCAAGAAGGAGACCGCGGCGCGGGTGTCGTGACCGGGCCGGTCCGTCAACGCCCACCCGGTCGGACCCCAGGCGGCCGGGAAGTCCGGCAGCAGCCCCAGGGCGCGGCCCACCATGTCGCTACCCGGGCCGCGGGAGGGAAGCTCGGGAAGGTGCGGAAAGTCGACAAGCTCGTCGACGATCAGCTGGACCGCCTCTCGCACCGCAGTCCCCGGCAGCGATCCGACGCCGGTCGCCGACCCCTGCGGCCACGGGGTCGTCACCGGCGGGGTCAGGTCTGCGCGCTGGCGTTCGGACACCCCGCAAGCCTAGTGAGAGCCGCCGACCGTGGCTGATCCGATGACTTTGGTGTCTGCGTACAGCACGACGGCCTGGCCGGGCGCGACGCCGAACGCCGCGGCGGCCAGGTCGACCCGCAGGTACGGCGCGACAGACCCGACCTCGACCACCTCGGCGACCGCCGGGATCTCTTCGCCGTGGGCCCGCAGCTGGGCCCCGCAGGAGAACGGCGTCCCAAGGGACGGGACGGGGCCGCACCAGCGCAGGTCGATGCCGATGACGGAGCTGACCGCGAGCTCGTCGCGGGCGCCGACCGTGACGGTGCGGTCCACAGGCGAGATTCCGAGTACGTACCGGGGACGCCCGTCGGCGGCCGGACGGTCGATGTGCAGCCCACGGCGCTGGCCGACGGTGAACGCGTACGCGCCCTCGTGGGAGCCGACGACGGCGCCACCGGAGTCGACGATGTCGCCGGGCGCGTCACCGAGCTCGCGACGCAGGAACCCGGCAGTGTCTCCGTCGGCGATGAAGCAGATGTCGTGACTGTCCGGCTTGAGGGCCACCGCAAGACCCCGGGCGGACGCCTCCTTACGCACTTCGGACTTCAGGCTGGGGCCGAGCGGGAACAGGGCTCCGGCTAGCTGGTCGACGTTCAGGACCCCCAGCACGTATGACTGGTCTTTGCCCGGGTCGACCGCCCGGTGCAGCTCGCGGCCCGCCGAGGTGTCCACGACCCGGGCGTAGTGACCGGTGCACACGGCGTCGAACCCCAGCGCCCTCGCGCGGTCAAGAACCGCCGCGAACTTGATGCGCTCGTTGCACCGCAGACAGGGGTTGGGTGTGCGGCCGGCGGCGTACTCGGCGACGAAGTCCTCGACCACATCGGAGCGGAATCGCTCTGCCAGGTCCCATACGTAGAAGGGGACGCCTAGGACATCGGCAGCGCGGCGGGCATCGCGCGCGTCCTCCAGGGTGCAGCAGCCGCGGGCACCGCTGCGAAAAGACTGCGGGTTGAGGGACAGGGCGAGGTGGACTGCTGTCACGTCATGTCCCGCCTCCACGGCCCGGGCCGCTGCGACGGCCGAGTCGACACCTCCGGAGACGGCGGCAAGAACACGCATCTGCGTCAGCCTCGCTTGGCCGCTGCGAGGCGCGCGCCGCGAGCCCGCTCCACGACGGGGCCGATTGCCTGTGCCACCGCAGCCACGTCGTCGCTTGTGCTGGTGTGCCCGACTGAGAAACGAAGGCTCCCCCTGGCCGAGTCGATGTCCGAGCCCATCGCGAGAAGCACATGCGAGGGCTGGGCCACCCCGGCGCTGCAGGCAGAGCCCGTGGAGCACTCGATCCCGCGGGCGTCCAGCAGCAGAAGCAGGGAGTCGCCTTCGCAGCCGGGGAATGAGAAGTGCGCGTTGCCGGGCAGTCGCCCCGACGGGCTCGGGTCGCCGTTGAGCTGCGCGTCCGGTACGGCGGCCAGCACCGAGGCCACCAGGACGTCGCGCAGCGCAGCCATGTGAGCGGCTCTTTCGGGGCGGCCGCTGGCCACCACTTTGGACGCCGCAGCGAACCCGGCGATCGATGGGGTGTCGAGGGTGCCGGACCGTGCGTCACGCTCCTGCCCGCCGCCATGCAACAGCGGAGTCAGCTCGACACCGCGGCCGACGAGCAGGGCGCCTATGCCGAGGGGGCCACCGATCTTGTGGCCGGTGATCGTCATCGCGTCCAACCCGCTGGCAGCGAAATGGACCGG